>Ga0172379_10010277_pt1 | contig 11361 bp, 10 predicted proteins | sample GrowelOW334metaG_FD_119756 | JGI IMG/M metagenome (GOLD analysis project Ga0172379, IMG submission 119756) | Groundwater microbial communities from an aquifer near a municipal landfill in Southern Ontario, Canada - Groundwater well OW334 metaG | ecosystem: Environmental > Aquatic > Deep... | reverse complement strand
CATCCGAGTGACATTATTCTCGCCAGCTTGCCAGTCGGCACCTGCTGATTGGATAGCGGCGTTTACCTGCGTAATCTCACCATTTCCGGAATTCACAACAGTGCCACGTTCACCGCCGCCGCCACAACCGCTGAGACATAGTGAAGCCATGAGTACCAACGTGAGTAGTCCTAATTCTATCCTTCTCATCTTAACTACCTCCATGAAGTTGTTGTATTGTAACAGTACGTTAATCTAATGCTTTGAGGGTTGTCATTTAAGGATAGGTAATGTCTTTAAACGCCCAAAGGGCAACCCCGGTTGCCCAACAAACGGCTTGCACCGAAATGCAGCGTCCATTGCCCGAGGCTGCCCCAAAACAGACAGCATGGGGACACTGCAATTCTAAATGGTGCAATACGACATGCACCGTTTGTTGGGCATGTTCATTATAACATAATTCAATATATGCAGTGCAATGCCAATAAAAAGATGCTGGAGGGGACATGGTGAAACAGCCCCCTCCAGTCTTGTTTCAGCATCCTACCACGCGCGGCACTCGCGACTTAGATCGCATCCAGCACAAAACATATGCGAAGGATTTGGATGAAAGACGTTGCTTTCAATCCCGCGCATTACACTCTGAATAGTTCGATACAGCTTGTCGAAATCGCGAACATTACGTCGCGTTGTCAGGCGTTGCACCTTAGGTTGTTTCAGCTTGACCATGATTTCATAATCTCCATCAATCTCTTCAGCCTGATGATGATAGGCGATCAAGTAACTGTAAATGCTAAACTGCAACGAGATGTCGGTGCGGAACTGGCTGTACGACTGTGCGCTTGTCTTTAGCTCGATTGGCCGTGGTGTGTTACCCGGCTCCACGCGGTCAAGGATTCCGTGGATGGTAATACCGGAAATGGTTTCGCCGGTGGCAAGGTTGGTGATTGGCGCCCTGAGTTCCTGCTCAACTGCTATCGGAATGACTGGTTCGCTGATGGACTCCATATATGCCCTGACAAGAGCGATTCCCTGTTCCTGCAATTGTTCAGGCGTCGTGCCATTCCACTTAATCGGGACACAGCACTGCGCCTCCCAGTCTTGTGTGAATGCGGCAGCAGTTTCTTCGACAGACAATCGCTGTCCAGCCATGAGCCGTTTATAGAAATGTTTCACGGTTCCGTGGACAGCAGATCCGAATACCAAGGGCACGGATGTTTCATCTGATTCGATCATGTCAATGTAGCGGAGCCGGAATTTCAGCGGGCACTGCAAGTAGCAATCCAACTTTGATGCTGATATTTGTTCTATCATGATATTAACTCTCCTTATAAAAAGTTCAGGACGCAGGCCCAAAGCCCACGCCCTGTTTGTGTAGTAACTCCATGCGGCAGATAGCTGCGTGGCTGTTACGCTTGCTTCTTATCTTTCAGTCTTGCCTCCCGGCGTTCACCCCATTTGCTCAGTGAGCGGATCAGAAGCAGGCCGGGGTATAGAATGAGTTCTGCGATGAAGCCCGTTGTCGGCCCCAACACGCCGCGCCCTATCAAGCCTATGATGCCGACGATAGCGGTGCAGGAGAATATCAGGGGAATCTTGAAGAACGCGCGCCGCCATGATGCCGGAGCTTCGATGCCGACCCAAAGCAAAACAGACAACGCTGGGATCAGAATCAATAGTGCCATGTGTCACCTCCTTTCTTCGATAGAGTTGGAATTCATGCTGCGAGCAGCGTTGCCGCGTATCTCTCAATTTCACTTTGGACCTGCGGGCGGAATGATAATGATTGCGCCGCGCGAGTGATCGAGTTGATCGCATGGAACAATGTAGGCGCGCCGTGATATTCCCTATTGGCGACATCCACGACTTTCTCTGCGACCTTTTGGCCGAGGGCACCGGCGACTTTCGTCACGATGTCGGTCTTGTCACGAACGCTAAGATACTGGCTGCGGGATTCGTACAGCATCTCGACGTATTCCATCGAGCGATTCAATACCACGCCGATGTCGGGCAGACTGATGTCGCTGTTCCCAATGTGGAACCAGCGGTTGCGGGTAATGTCCGAGACCGGAACCATCAGGCCGTTTGTGCATACAAAACGGAATACGCCCGCCCACAGACTGAGACTGGCAAGGCCGTTCTCGCTGTTCGTTATCGTTATGGATGGTGTCAACTCGCCGACGTTTGTTTTGTCCGGCACCAGCACGACGCGCGTGTGATCCGGCTTGAAGTTGTAACGTACAGGCTTGAGTCCGATGCCGGAATCATCCGCAGCCTGAAGAATGTCGAGTACGCGGATGTTGTCCAGCTTCCGGTAACGAGTGCTGGTTACGCCGTACAACTCATTGTGATGGAATCGGAACAGTCGTTCTGCGTCAGCCAGTTCCATCGAAAGACGATTGAAGATTGAAGTTTTCTCGTGGCGGTTCAACCTGTGCTGGAAGAATTCATACGGAATGCCGCAAGCCGCGCACAGTTGCTTCTCCGCTGTTTCAGTCGTGCGGATCGGGAGTCCTTTGAAAGTGAACTCATCGAAGTTGTAGGCCACGGCTCCCTGTGGAGCGACTTCATCGTGCTTGGCTCCGTCGTAAGTGCGCAGCCGTTCAATCAGAGTTGATGTCTTTTCGTTCATGAGTATTCTCCTTTGAAATGCAAAAGGGCCGGAGAGACGAACTCCCCAGCCCTTTCGCGAATGTGTTTCCGAGCGTCACTCGGCTATCTCGTCTTCACTTGCTGCCGGCTTTGGAAGTAGCCGGTTTTGAACATGCAGCCTGAGCTTTGCCTGATAGACATCAGCGCCGAGATTCAAGCCGATAGCCATAGCAAACGCGCCCAGACAGCACGCGCACAGGAATAGAACGAATTTCAGTATGGCGTTCATGCACTTTCACCTCCCTCCTGTTAATGTTGTCCGTGACCGATCGCATCAGGCAGATGCGCGCTTCTCATCCATCAAACTTTCGATCAGTCGGCTTGCCTGCTTCCTCGACAGATCAGTTACTTGTTCTGCATTGGTGTGCTGTTTCAGCCACCGCTGCGCATCAGCTTTGCCGGGGAACAATTCATGCAGGAGCTTGCGGATCATAGACAGTTGTTTGTCCGTCACGGGCAATCCATTGGTTCCTTTTCCATTCGATGCAGGCACCGGTTTCTCCTGTGCTTTCGGAGATGACTTCGGCGCTTCCGGTTCCTGCTTATGTTCCTGCTGCTGTTCTTTCTTTGTGATCGGAATGACCGTAGCCGGACTTCCGGCAACAGCGGTGCCGTTGATCTGCCGCTCGACCGCTGAACGCGCTTCCGCAAACAGGTAATCTGTTATGCCAGCGATATTATTAAATTCGCTCTCGGCCTCAACCGTCACCATGTACTGCTCACTGCCGTAGTTCTCCTTGCCAACCTTCAACACATAATTCGCGAGTATCCTCATGGGACACCTCCATTGAGATTTGTCGGGCTGTCCTCGCGGGCATGCCCCAAACGCAAAAGCCCGCCGCCGTAGCTCGACTGAGCATCCGATGACGGGCTTGTTACTGATTGCCGCAGTTGCGACTACGGGCTGCTGCCGTGATTGCGTATCTTCTTGAACAGCTCGGCCAGCATTGTTTCACTGATCCACAATCCGATGCCGAACAGGACGGCATAAACAATGGTGCTGATGATGTACTGCATTGCCTTTGATGCGTGGTTCAATTTCCTCACCTCCTTCCATCGTTATTTGCATAGATAGATCACACATGACTCGCACAACAAGTCATATAAACGTATACATGGGCGAACATCTATAACAGACCCGGTGGGCTCCGAACTTGAAACTGAATAGGGGACCCTATCATGATGGTACCACCCCCTACCAAAAAGTTGGATTATTTCTCTATTAGGGGCGGTGTATGTAGGGATGGAGCAGGCACAGTTCGGCCAGCGAAATCTCTCGATAGATTTATGTGACGTAGGCCGATCTGTGCGGGCGGCAGCTAAAGTGACGGGCATGGACGCCATGACCGGGCGCGCGAAAGGCGTGGATGCTTTATGCCTACGATTATCTCGGGATTATTAAGCGTGATCTCGGCCACATTTCGGCCACAACTTCAATCTGAAATAGCTCAGTATTCAAAGCGTTATTTGAGGTTTGCGCGGGCCTTAAAATCCCGGGTTTCGCAAGGAGCGTACGGGTTCGATTCCCGTCTCCGGCAACATTAAAGCCCTCTCATGGAGGGCTTTTTTTGTTTTCATGCCTTTTACTCCTGTAAGGCCCGATTCTGGCAAAGGTACCAAAAAGGTACCACTTTTTTGCTCGTGCGTCTGCCAATTCCGCCACTCCGGCGAATTCCTGCAAGAGAAATCAACCGTTTCTTTCAATTCCGGCGCGGTTACGTGGAGATATGCCATAGTCATATTGATTGTGCTATGCCCGGGGAGCTTTTGAATGTGCGTTATCGGGACATTGTTATTCTGTTAAATCGCCGCCTTCTTCTATGCGCTTTTTCAAATCTTTGGTAAATCGAGCCGCCGCCGCGCCGTCAACTATATCGTGGTCTATGCTTATTGTGACGCAAAGGAGTTCTCGCGTTTCAATTTTACCGTCTACAATCACGGGCGCCTCTGATATGCCACCCAGAGTTATGCAGAGCGTGTGATTCAGCAACGGGATCCCCCAGCCGCCTCCATCGCCGAACATACCCACCGCCGTGAGGGCGACTGTCCCGAAGTATTCTTTTGTCAGACGCGGGTTTCTCAATATCGCTAAATAAAATATCTTTCTCAGGAACCACGGCAGATAGGTGAAAGCGCTTATGAATTTCGCTTCAACGCTCTTCCCGCCTTTATTGTTTCCGGCCTGCGCCGCCCTGATCTCTTCGTGTATCTCACGAAATGTCTTTTTATTGGCGTCCTTTATTATGTGCGGGAGAACAACCTTCTCCCCGTTCACTTCTGCGTCAAAAAATGTGTTGACCGAGACGTCGTTGAACAGCACAAGCCGGCTCCTCCAGTCCCGACATGCATGAACGTGTTTATTCTCCGCCACCGTCTTCGCGAAACATGATATGACATAAGCGGTAAATGACAGCTTCTCGCCTGTTTTTTCTTTGCGCTCGCGAATGAAACTGCGCGCCTTTGTTACGTCAACTTCGAAAAACCCGTGAATCGGATGCCGGTATGCTGTCAGCCGCCCCGCATCAACTGTCATGCGCCTTATCCGCGGGAAAGGTTTCAAATCATATTCAGCGCGCTGTTTCATTATTTCCGATCTTTCTGTCCGGCCTTATTTTATGATTATAACAATATGGAATTCAGTGACACAATATTTTGAAACGCGAAAATTCAGCAATCGGGCGCCGGGGATCAACAAAAAACGGCGGTAAAGTTAAAATATCGAAGCGTTTTTGCGCTATTTATGCGGCATTGCGCGGCGCTCGCCTTTCCGGTTATTTGGCCCAGCAGCCTTGCGCAACCACCCGGCTATTCGCGTATAATTGTTTCGCGCTACACTCAAACAGGAGCTGCTCATGAGCATCACTTCCCGAATATGGAACGCTATTCTAAGGTTTCTTTCAGTGTGGATAGACACCGCGGTCGTGAAACTTGAAATCGCCATGTCCGGCCACAAATCCATGATTAGCAAACGGCTCGATCTTTCGAACCTGAACCGTCCGGAGTTTTTCGAGCGGCCGGAACTGTTCTACGACCGCGGTTTGAAACCGCCCGATGTCGAGGTCACGCCGCGCCGCGTGTTCGCCGGCATCAGCGAATCGCGATTCGCGTTCCGCAGCGAAACCGAATCCGCCTATTCGGAGAACAACATCGTGCGCGGGAGCATTTTCGAAGCGCGGGCCTCTCGCGGAGGCGCCGCCGCTCCGTGCCTGATCCTCATGCACGGATGGCGCGAGCCCGGCGTTTACACGCCCTATCACTGGCTGCTCGCCTTCTTTCTCGCCCGCTGCGGCGTCAACTGCGTTCTAACCACCCTTCCCTACCACGGCATGCGCAAACCGAAAGGCGCCTACGACGGCGACCTGATGCTTTGCGGAGACATGGAGCAGACCGTCGAATCCTTCCGCCAGGCGGTGGGCGACATCCGCTCGCTCGTCACTTGGGCGCGCGCGCGCTTCTCGGGTCCGCTCGGCGTCGGCGGCTTCAGTCTCGGCGGGTTTATCACCGGCATTGTTGCGTGTGTCGAGTCCCGCATCGACTTCGCCATGCCCATCATCGCTTCGGGCAACCTCACTAAAGGCATGTGGGACAAACCGCTCATCAAACAGCTCAGGAGCGACCTCGACACTGTCGGCGTCTCCGAGTCCGCCCTCTCCGAAAACTGGCGCGTCATCATGCCGATAAACTTTACGCCTAAACTCGCTCCCGGAAATATACAGCTTATTGCCGGTCTATACGACATCCTCATACCCACGCAAAACGTTGAAGATCTGTATGAAAAATGGAATCGTCCGCGCCTGAAATGGCTCCCCTGCGGCCACGTCTCAATCGGGCTCTGCCCCAGAGCGCTCATGCGCTCGATCCTGGATTTCATCAGGGATGTTTCCAAGAACGTTGTTTCCTGATTCATTTGATCTATTTACACACGGTATTTTGTCATAAATATCATTACTTATACGGCAATATTGCCGTTATCGTTTCTTAATCGGCGCGCTCTGCGGCTCAGCGTCTTTTTGAATCCGTTTCGTCTCTTTTTTGTGACATCGCCGCTACACTACAAAAAAATAAAATATCAATGGCGCAAACTGTTTATTATTAGTAATATTTGTGGTAACTTAACTTAACTATATAAGAGGACTCGATCAAATGATTCGAGACAGCGCTGCCAAAAACAGCATTTGTTCTTTTTTTAATACCGGGATCAGCCGCATTTTTTTTGTATTAGTTTTGATCATCGCTCTCCGGAACACAGCGAAGGCCGATATTGCCGCGGAGACCGGATATCCCGCGACAATATTCATTAATTCGACCGAGCTCATTCTTGAAACGCCGCCGGCGATAAGAAACGGCGAAGTGTTCGTTCCATTGACGGACACGCTGTCGCTGGCGCTTGGAGCCGATCTCGAAACCAGCGATGTAAACGGCCGGGTAGCTGTCAGATTATGGCTGTCCGGAACAGTGTTGGAGTACGTCGAGGGCGAAACGTCGTACAAGTCCGGCGGGGTTGAACGGTCGTTGCGGCAGGCGCCTTTCACGATCGGCGCCTGGCTCGCCGTGCCTGCGGCATCGCTTTTTTCGGAACTCGGGTTCGATGTGGAATTCAAGGACAACAAACTGCTTGTAACGAAAAAATCCGTAATGACGCTGATAGAGCAGATTCCCGAATCGCTGTTCGTCCCTGAAGCAAAAACGGAAATGCCTGCGGAGACGCCTCCGGAAAATGCCGGCGGGACGTCGGGCGAAATCCAGCCTCCGCCGTTCCAGTACACCTATGAAAATTCGTTCGAATTTATAAACATCAAAGTTTCCGGCGACAGCTCTCAGAGCAGTCTCATCCCGGAATCCGATCTATACAATAAATTAAACATCAGAAGCGTTGGAGTTTTGCCGAACGGCTTCGACATGACTATGAATCTCAAAACCTCCAGCACGACTAACGACGATTTCCGGCACGGAGAGGTTAACAACTTCAACATCAATGCAACCAAGGGCGGGACTTCGGTGTCGCTGTACGATCTCAATCCAAAGATATCACGGTTTGTGATGAAGAACTACCAGATGCAGGGTCTTCAATACAGCCGAAAGAGCGGCGATTCCACCTTAACTGCAATGTGGGGCAAAACGCCCAAAAAACTTTTCGAGTCGCTGTACAACCGGTACGCCGGCGCATTAAGAGTTGAGAAACAAGTCGGCCAGCGGTGGAATTACGCGGCGACCCACGTCAGAATCGATGACACTGGAATCCCTGAATCTACCGACAGGCACGAAAACAATGTGACATCATTCACCGGCGCATACGACACTAAACCTATGGATTTCAACATCGAGTACGCGATAAGCAACGACCGGGTTTTTCACGAATCCGGGAAAAAGGCTAACGCAACCCGCATCGAATTCAAACGCTCCACAAAAAAATACGTGCTGCTCGGCGGCTACGAGCAGATCGGCAACGAGTTCGTATCACAGTCAACATTTTTCACCGCCGGGCGGCGCGAGCGCTCCGCCATCATAAGCGCGCGCCTCAATCCGAGGACTATTGTGATGACGGGAACAAGGAACGTGCTGCTTATGGGAGAATCCACGTCATACCTTCCCCTCCAGATCAACGCCCAGCCGTTCGCCGCTCGCAAAAAAATGAAATTAACCATGAACCTCAACAACGAGAAATCTCAGAACGCTTCAGGCTCGAAACTGACAGAATCCCGGCAGTTCAGCGTATCCGACTGGTTCGGCGAAACAAAGCTGACCCTCAACCACGAACGTCGCGTTCAAAGAAGCTATGAGAGCGACCTGAGCTACAGAACAAACATGAAAGCGCAGTTGAATTCGCAGCTAACGAAAAAACTGATGAGCGCGGTTCAGTACAGGAAGGAACGCAAAACGCCGAACTCGAATCCTTTGAGCCGTTTTTCAAGAATACGATTCGAATACGCGCTGGAGGAATGGAGCGACATAGGAATCACTTACGAAAGATATTACAACGGAACGGATTTCAACCGGAACGGCATCGAACTGGATTACAGGCTGCTGAACAATAAAAACGACAGCGAGATCACCGCAGCCTACGGATTCTACAATTACAGCGCTCACAACGACAACAGCATAAGCGTTAAATACAGTTACATACGGTAGAACAGGAGAACGCCGGAATGATACACATGAATAAAATTACGGCGCGAATTGCCATGACGGCCCTGATATTTGTTGCGCTGCCGATTCTGTTTGCCCGGCCCTCGTTCTCGGCCGACGATGCGAAAGACTCGGCAAAACTGGAAAGAATAGAAGGCGCCGCGCTGATCAGGCCCGCGGGAGCGGTTCTTTGGCGCCCGGCTGTTGAAGGCGAGCCGGTGGCTCCGGGCGATCGGGTTAGAACGAGAATGAAGTCATCCGTCTTCGTGGTTTACCCGGGCGGCGGCTCAGCCAAACTTATGCCGCTGACCGAGATAATTATCGACCGCGTGACCCGCAAAGGCCTGAACTCCAGCGTTCTCGGAATCGAATCGGGCCGGGCGCTGATTCAGATGGATCTTAAGGATGCCGATTCGCAGATTGTGGTCAAAGCGGGACAGACGGCTTTCCGCGGCAGACATGCGAACGTGTTTGTCGAGTCCGCCGCAAACGGCAGTTGCGTCGATGTAATTAAAGGCGCCGTTTCACTGATATCGACCATTGACGCGACTCAAAACTTTAACGTTGAATCCGGCTATAGAGCTGTCGCCTTGAACGATACCGCTTTGCTTGACTCTACGCCATTCAACATCACTCAGGAAGAACTTGCTCTCGACACTTATACCTGCATGACTGCGCCGCAGAAGCCCATAGAACCCATAGCCAGCGTCGTTCCGGCGGACTCAGCGCCTGACAACGCCGCGCTTTCAGATGCAACTGCGGCGCCCGATGATCAATCATCAGGCGATCAGAGCGCAAGTGAAGATGAAGACGCAAAAGAAGACTCTGAGGAAAGCGATGGAGAGGAAATTGAAATAACCATCACCAGCACGACGACTGCGACTTTCAATATAACGGAAACTGCTCCAACCGCCTCAGCAGGAGAAGAGGGAGAAACAGTCTGCAAAACGCCGCCAAGGATGCTGAAAGCCTCCGCAAATGAAATCACTATTATGCCAGGGTCGAGGATGGCCGTCGAATTCATTGAGTGCGGAAATATGGAAGTTATGCTGAGCGGATCCGCCGAAGACGGTTGCGGACCGGTGGAAAAGGTATTGATTAAGATCGACGACAATGAAGACGAAACATATAAAGCTGAAGGAACAAAAAAATGGTCCTACACGGCTACGTTCGAGCAACAGGGACTGCACACTTTCGCTGTCTGGATAGTGGACAAAACGGGCGCGGTTTCGGATGAATTGGAATTCAAGCTGGATCTTGAGAAAACGGTTGAGCCGCCAACTGTGACGCTCGACTCGATAGCGAACAGGACGGCGCCTGCTTTCGGCGGATACATGAAGCTGAACAAATCACGGCTCACCGACGGAAAGATGCGGCTGGCCGGAACAGCGGAGTCCGACAGGTGCGATATATCAAAAGCTGAAGTGAGCATGAACGACGGCGCAACCTGGGTCAAAGCCGAAGGAAGGAATTCGTGGTCGTACTCTTTCGCTCCAAGGGAAGGCACATACGAATTCGCCGCGCGGTCCGTTGACGCCGATAAACAGGAATCACTTGTTTCGCAGACGGTTGAAGTCAATTATATAGACAAAACCGATGAAGAATTGCTTCGGATTGATTTCGACGCTCTTATGAGAGCCTACAGAGACAAAGACTCGGGGACCTTCGTCGACGGCGCTTCATCCATGTTCTCTTCATCCGGCTCCACGGTTGAAGACAAGTCACGGCTTGACCAGTCCCTGAACTCCAAGTTCAACGAACAAACCTCTGTTTATCTGCGCTATCAGGTTTCTTCAATAATTGTGAGCGGAAACACGGGGCGGGTTATGTTCAGTTGGGACGCGAACAAAATAACTTCCGGCTATTCACACACCGGGAACTTTGTTTTCAACATGGAAGAGGAAGGCTGGAAGCTTCTGACTGTCGAAGATTCCGCAACATTCCTCAGACACACGGACGAGGCGGCTTTCATTGCTGTCTCGGCTTCAGAGCCGCAATTGAAGGCTAATAACTCTGACACCTCGATAATCTCGATCGAGGTCCGTGATTCGGCATACAACCCAGTAAAAGACGGAACCATAATTTTGCTGTCTGCAAACACCGGAGCCATTGATTCAACGGTGACAACGCAGGAAGGACTTGCTCAGGCGACATACACTTCCGGCTCATCAACCGGGACAGCGATAATAACAGCTAATCGAAACGGAGTTTCAGGTTCGGTGTCTATCACTATAGTCGAGGAATCGCCTCCGGGGCCGCCTGCGGAACCTTGAAGGCAGCGATAGAAAGCAATAAATATAAGGTGAAATTATGAAAAGATTCTATATCCTGATTCTGCTGTTTTTATGCGCTGCGCAAATATCTTTTGCGGCCACGCCGCAGGTGATAGACTATCAGGGCTACCTGATGGAGAGCGGCACCGCAGTGAACGGTGTCAAAAACATCACGTTCAACCTGTTCGACGCTGCGTCGGGCGGCGCTCAGTTGTGCTCGTCGGGCGCGCAGTCGGTTACGGTCACAAAGGGCGTGTTCTCGTACAGGATCGGCTCTTCGGGCTGCGATCTGTCCGCGATCAACTGGGACAACCCGGTGTATCTCGAACTT
>Ga0172379_10010276_pt1 | contig 11362 bp, 10 predicted proteins | sample GrowelOW334metaG_FD_119756 | JGI IMG/M metagenome (GOLD analysis project Ga0172379, IMG submission 119756) | Groundwater microbial communities from an aquifer near a municipal landfill in Southern Ontario, Canada - Groundwater well OW334 metaG | ecosystem: Environmental > Aquatic > Deep... | reverse complement strand
TATAGATTTATCAAAAGCCACTCACATTTTCACTTACCTTTATCCAAATATAATGGATGATTTGCTTCCAAAATTTGATAAAGAAATTAAAGAAGGAGTAAAGCTTGTATCTATGTCATTTCATTTTACAAATAAACGTGAATTCTCCGAAATAGATCTCAAAAGAGGCAAATATCAGATTGCTAAAAAGATTTATGTCTATGAATTTTAAATTGAAGTGTTATAATATATCCATATGGTTACTAGTGAGCTAGCTGAGTACATAAAATCGCAATTAAGTAAAAATATTTCTAAAAATTTAATTATTTTGCGTCTTTTAGAAGTTGGATGGAAAATAGAAGACGTCAATGAAGGTTTTCTCAAAATAGAAACAATTGTTACCGGAGTTAAAAAACCCATTGATCCATATCGTGAATTGCCAGAAATTACAGACCAGACGTTAGATAGTATAAATGTAGAAGAGGTAAAACCTAAAATAGAGCCAAAGATAGAAGTAGAAGAAGTCAAAGAAACAGTTCCTCCCTTAGAGATTCACCCAGAAGTTAAGAAAGAAGAGCCAATAGTTGTAGCTCCTATAATAAAAACAACCCAGATAGAAATATCTCCTTTGGAGTTATATAAAAGGGAATTAGAGCCTGTAGCAGAGCCAGTAGTAGAAAAAAAAGAGGAACTTATTCCAATCATAAATATAAAGAAGACTCCACCAACTTTTAATCCTACTCCTACCCCTAGTGTGGCAATTCCTGTGGTAGAAAAAGCTCCAATTGTAAATCCGGTAGTTGTTCCTAAAAGAATATCAGATATTGCTCCAAGGGGGGCGATGATATCTTCTTACTCTCAAGATATTTTAAATTCTACCAAAGAAGTTCCCTCTCTTGATAATACAAAAAAGAAACGTTTACCGCTCAAATGGATGATTATCATCGTGGCTATCTGTATCCTTGGGGGGATGATATTTGCTTTTGTGGAAGGTTATTTGAAGATTCCATGGTCCAACTTTAGTCTATCTGTTGTTAAAAAAGATCCTAAAATTGTAATATTAAATACTTCTACATCACTTTCAAAATTAAAATCATATAAAACTGAAACCAATATAAATATTTCTTCTCCTTCTCTTTCCAATATCACGACCGGACTTTCCAGTGGTGAGGTGGTCACTTCCAGAGAAAGAGATTTCATCTCTATTAATCTTAAGGGGTCATCCAATAATAAAGATGACAAATTACTTTTTGATTACAATTTAGATTTGAAAAGTTCTATTCTAAAGAATAATATCGTTAGTCATTTACAGTCCGATGGAACTTTACTATCTGTATTAGTACCAGATCTCCACTCTATACTTGGAGAAGATGCACCAGCACCTGCTACTATATCTATGACTCCCAATCAATTAGGATTAATTGTTCCTTTGTTTTCTACTAAAGTACAAGATACAATCAAAAAAATAGACATTTATAATATTACCTCAAATGGGGTGCCCTTATATGTGAAAACTGAAACCGCTAAAATTTTTAAAGATTTTATAAGTGGATTAGAATATACGAATAAAGAAGATGAAGTTATTCGTGGGGTAGATACATATCATTATGAATTGACAGCTAATCGTCCTCTCACTAAAAATTTTCTAAATTCACTTTTCCTTCTCTTTGTCATAGAGCTTTCACCTGATCAAAAAAAGAATTTAGATGAAGCATTAGGTGCCTCTACCGTAACTTCTTTTGAAGTATGGATTGGGAAAAATGATAATAATCTTTATCAATTTAAATTTACGTTGAACGCTCCTTTGTCCCGAGTCCTTGGCTTAAATGATAGTGGAATCGCAGGCAATGAAGTGAAGCTTGACTGGATGACTACATTTTATGATCTTAATGTAGCCAATGATATAGCCTTGCCAAGTGGACAAATGACGATGGACGACTTTATCAAAAATATAAAAGATACCAAAATTAAAAATATTATTTCTTCCTTCAAGCCCGAGACTATATCTTTCCGTAATGCTGTGGGGTCTTATGGCTCTAGATCCAATCCTACTGGAAGCTGTACCAATCCAAATCCTGGATCTCTCTTCTCTCCAGCTGGTCATACCAAAGGAGCGGGGACTGCTATAAGCTCTATCGCGAACTCGATGAATTCATTACTCTCTATTACCAATGGAGCAGGACTTTGCTACTCTCTACCCAATGCTTGGGCATTGGCGATACCTCTATCAAGCTCTCCATCTTTTTATTGTGCTGATAGTACAGGGAAAATAGTTTCTCTCGGAGCTCCTATAACGGGAACAGTATGTAAATAACCAATACTTCTTCGCCTAGATTTTTTAGCCTTTTTCTGGTATAAAGAGGTAGTTACTATTGATATATATCAATAGTAGATATGGTGCCTATGGTGTAGTGGTAACACAGAAGCTTGTGGAGCTTTTATCTCCGGTTCGAATCCGGATAGGCACCCCACTTTTAATCTATATGATATAATCATAAATATGTTTTACCCTATACAAATATTCACTGATTGGTTAACTTACTCAGTTTTTGGAATTTTCCCCGGAACTTTGCTGGCTTCGGCAGTGAATTTTTTCATCTTTGATACCATCAAAATATTTATTCTGCTTGCTGTCATTATTTTCGTTGTTTCTATTATTCGCTCATATTTACCACCAGAGAAAATAAGAGCAATTCTTTCTCGTAAAAATAAATATGTTGGTAATGTTTTAGCTTCACTACTCGGTATTATTACTCCTTTTTGTTCTTGCTCTGCGATTCCATTATTTTTGGGCTTTGTTCAGGCAGGTGTCCCACTTGGGACTACATTTTCTTTCCTTATAGCTTCGCCAATGATTAATGAAGTTGCCCTTGTATTACTCTTAGGTTTGTTTGGGTGGAAGATTGCTCTTATTTATATAATTAGCGGTCTCATTATTTCTATTCTTTCAGGAATAGTTATAGATCATTTGAAAGTAGAGAATTTAGTAGAACCATTTGTTTATGAGAATAGTATAAATGGTAATATTGATTTGCCAAGTATGTCTAATAAAGAAAGAATCTCTTATGCCCTAGATTATACACAAGACATTATTAAAAAAGTTTGGCCATATATATTAGTAGGGATAGGCTTAGGAGCTTGGATACATGGCTATCTACCTGCTGACTTCTTGGCTCAATATGCGGGAAGCGATCGTTGGTATGCGGTTCCTCTTGCTGTATTAATAGGTATCCCTCTATATTCAAATGCCGCTGGAGTTATACCTCTTGTATCAGCTTTGACAGAAAAGGGTGTATCTATGGGGACGACACTAGCATTTATGATGTCTGTCACGGCATTATCACTACCAGAATTTATGATTCTTAAAAAAGTCATGAAAACAAAACTCATCCTTATTTTTGCAGGGATAGTTGGGCTCGGGATAATATTTACAGGATATTTATTCAACTGGATTTATAGAACAAGGGAAGTGAAAGAAAAAAATACTTTGGATTGTATCACTAATATAAAGGTCGTATTAGTAGATATAAAACAATTAAAACAATGAATAAAAAAATTTTAGGATTAGTAGGAGTAGCCACATTGGCATTAGGTGCATTAATCATACTTCCAAGTATGACACTCGCTTATCGTGGTGATACGACAGTTAAAGGACCAAACTATACAGTAGAACGTCATGATGCAATGGAAAAGGCTTTTGATAACAACGATTTTACGACTTGGCAGAAGCTTATGGTAGGACGTGGTAGAGTAACACAAGTTGTTAATAAAGATAACTTTGCAAAGTTTGCTCAAATTCACAAATTAACAGAAGAAGGTAAGACCGCCGAAGCACAAAAGTTAAGAACAGAACTTGGTTTAGGATTACAGGACGGTAGAGGTCAAAGTATGGGTAGAGGCATGGGCATGATGAGAACTCGTTAGTTAATCAATTTTTAATTCCTTACCCCGATTTTGTCGGGGTTTGGTTTTAAAAAATAAAAAATGTTTGAATATGAAAATAAAACAGATGAAGATGTTATTCTATATATCCAATCAAAAGATCAGGAAGTCTATTTTGTTATAGTAGAGAGGTATCAAGCCAAACTTATGCGTTATGTGAATTCTATTATTAGGAATGATGCTAAAGCCACTGATGTTGTACAAGAAACTTTTATAAAAGCATTTATTAATTTACGGAGTTTTGATAATAAGAAAAAGTTTTCAAGTTGGATTTATCGTATTGCTCACAATGAAACATTAAATGCAATTAAGAAAAATAGTAAGGAAGTATCTTTTGAAGAAGATTTTGATATACAAAGTAATGAGGATCTAACAGATAATTTTGAGAAAAAAGAAGTAGCATCTAAGGTAGAAAAATGTATAGATAAAATGTCGTTAATATATTCTGAACCGTTAGTACTATATGGGATAGAAGATAAATCCTATGAAGAGATAAGTGATATTTTAAGAATCCCGATGGGGACAGTTGCCACAAGAATAAGTCGAGCTAAAATTTTAATGAAAAATATATGTCAAAAGAATTAAACAAAATAACAGAAGAGATAATGAGCAAAATTCATAAAGGACAAATTAAAATGCGTCCACGAGTGTATTTCATATTTGGTTATATTCTAGCAATAGTGGGTCTAGTCTTTTCTTTTATTACTTCTATATTCTTTGTCGGTATAACAAGGTTTAACTTAAGATCTCATGGTAGAATGGGAGAGTATCGTTTAGAGCAATTACTCTCAACTTTCTCTTGGTGGATGCCAGTATTGGCTATTCTCGGATTAATCACTGGCATATGGCTACTTCGCAAATATGATTTTTCTTATAAGATAAATTTCAAATTATTAATAATAGGTTTAGTCGCCTCTGTATTAATGGCAGGCTTAGTTATTGATATGACAGGGTTAAATGATTTTTGGCTTCATAGAGGGCAGGGTCAGGGTTACAGGCAAGGACAATTTAGGAAATTAAATAATCTTTCTGAATCAACTTTATAATTTAAATCCCCAAAAATTTTATATAATGCTATTATATATAGAATGCTAATGGGATTAACACAGATAGAAGCGAAAGAAAGATTAAGGCTTTATGGTCCTAATGTTTTAGTATCTAAGAAGCCTTATTCACCGCTCGCGACCTTTTTAAAGGAGTTCAAGAATCCTCTCGTTCTTTTGCTTTTAGTAGCTTCTATTATTTCTTTAATTTCAGGTTCATATATAAGCGCTCTCATTATTATTACAATAATAATTCTTAGCTCAATCATTAACTTTTTTGTTTCTCATAAATCACAGAGGGCAACAGAACTTCTCTTGAAAAAAGTAGCTCTCCAAACTGTCGTTGTGAGAGATAGTAGTGAGCAGAAAGTATTGGCAACAGAAATTGTGGTAGGGGATATTATTGTAGTTGAAGCTGGGAATGTGATCCCAGCGGATGGGATTATAAAAGAAGGACATGATTTATTCGTTAATGAATCTTCTTTGACTGGAGAATCACTTCCGATAGAGAAAAATGTTGGTGATAGTATCTATCTCGGTAGTAGTGTCGTGACGGGTCATGTATACGTGGAAGTGACAGCCATAGGTAAAGATACAAAATTCGCAAGCATTGTATCCTTACTTCAGGAGCATGAGAGGACTGGTGAGTTTGAAAAAGGGATAAAAGATTTCAGTATTCTAATTACCAAGGTTGTCATCATTATGGTCGTGGTTGTTTTTCTAGCGAATGCTCTTTTAAAGCATGATGTATTAGAGTCACTTATTTTTGCTTTAGCGATTGCTGTCGGAGTTACTCCTGAACTTTTACCTATGATTATTGCTTTCAATGTTTCTAAATCTGCGACCAAGATGGCAGAGGGTGGAGTCATTATAAAGAAATTATCAGCCATAGAGAATTTCGGTAGTATGGATATTCTTTGTACTGACAAAACGGGGACTCTCACGGAAGATAAAATTACCGTCGTTAAATATTTAAATTTGAATGGCGAAGATTCATTAGACGTTTTGAAATATGCTTATATTGGAAGCTTCTTTCACACAGGGACCAAGCAACCCTTAGATAGTGCTATTACTTCTTATCGTGATTTCGATATTTCTCTATATAAGAAAATAGATGAAATGCCTTTTGATTTTGAAAGGAAGAGAGATAGTATTGTCTTCCAATTTAATAATGAAAATATTCTTGTAGTGAAAGGTGCCCCCGAGCAAATCTTCCCCGTGGCTAATTTATCAAAAGAAGAAATAGAGAAAGCCAAAAGTTTATTTGAATCTTTATCAAAAGATGGTTATAGAGTCTTAGCAATTGCCTCTAAAATATTAGAGAGAGAGATAGATTATACAGTAGCCGATGAAACTAATTTGAAATTTGAAGGATTGATAGCCTTCATAGACCCACCTAAAAAGGGAGTGAAAGAAGTCCTAGACCAACTCGAAGCTCTTGGGATAAATATAAAAATAATTACAGGAGATCATCTACTTGTCACCGAGAAAATTGCAAAGGAAGTCGGTCTACCGATTAGAGGAATGCTTAATGGAGAAGAAATAGAAAATCTTTCAGATGCTCTTCTTGCAGAGAAGGCTTTGAATACAAATATTTTCGCCAGAGTTACGCCTATACAGAAGAATCGTATTATTAAAGCTTTGCAATCAAGTGGACACGTCGTAGGATATATGGGGGATGGGATAAATGATGCCCCTTCACTTCATACAGCCGATGTAGGAATATCGGTGGACAATGCTGTGGATGTTGCCAAGGAGTCAGCCGATATAATTTTGCTCAATAAAGATTTCCGCCAGTTGATTAGTGGAGTGACTGAGGGGCGTAAAACTTTTGCTAATACCAACAAATATATTTCTATGGCTATTAGTTCCAACTTTGGCAATATGTTCTCTATGACGGGAGCATCTATCATTTTGCCATTCTTGCCAATGCTTCCGGTACAAATTCTTTTCAATAATCTTCTCTATGAGGTATCACAATTTTCTTTGACCTTTGATAATGTAGATAGAGAAGTATTGGCTCGCCCTAATCCTTGGAATATTAAATTCATCAAGAATTTTATGTTTGTTTTTGGGGGCATTAGCTCCGTCTTTGATTTCCTAACATTTTTTGTTCTATACAAAATTTTTATGCTTTCAGGTGCAATGTTCCAAACTGGGTGGTTCATAGAATCTTTTGCTACTCAGACGCTTGTAATATTCTTGATTAGATCTCGTAAATCTATCTTTAAGTCTATATCTCCACATCCTGTAGTCATTTGGACGACTATCGGGTCTATCATTATCGCTTGGACGGTAGCATTAACCTTCCTAGGGGAATTATTTGGCTTTGTTGCTCTCTCAATACCGACAGTTTTGGCGATAGTGGGGATAGTCGCTTTATACTTGATTATAGTAGATATAGCAAAGGGTATTTTCTACAAGAAGTTTTTTAATAAATAATTATGAAAGTGGTATAATAAGTTTATGAAAAAGAAGGTAAATAAAAAGAAAAATAAAAAAGTAGTTATGGTCAGTGGGGGCTTTGATCCTATACACATTGGGCACATTCGCTATATTAAAGAAGCTAAAAAGCTCGGGGACTTTCTAGTAGTAGTCCTCAATAATGACAATTGGCTCCGAAAGAAAAAAGGCAAAGAATTTATGTGTGAAAAAGATAGGAAAGAAATTATTGAAGAGATTAAAGGTGTCGATAAGGTAATTATTTCAAGGCACGAGAAAAATCCAAAAGATATGAGTGTTTGCAAAGAGTTAATAAAAATAAAACCAGATATTTTTGCTAAGGGGGGAGATAGAGATGAAAAAGACGCCCAAGATCCAAAATCTTCTTTGTATAAAGAGAATCAAATACATAAAAAACTTGGGATCGAAATAGTTTTCAATGTGGGTCATGGTGGCAAGGTAAGAAGTTCATCAGAATTAGTGAAATCTTACTCGGATCATCTCAAGAAGTATGCTATTAAGAAAAATTAAAATTCCAAAACAAATAATATATCTATTCGCTCTCGCATTAGTCTTGAATATTCTACGTGTATTATTGTTTGGGAATACTGCTTTCCTCTATATACTTTGGAATATTGTATTGGCATCTATTTCTTTTTTTATAAGTTCCATTTTATTATTGAGAACAAACAAAGAAAATATCATCAAGCCATTTTTTGTAATCGGATTTATTCTCTGGTTTATTTTCTTGCCCAATGCTCCTTATGTGATCACAGACTTTATTCATTTGGGGCGGATACACTCTGTGCCAGTGATGTATGATATCTTTCTTCTTTTTGCTTCTGCATGGGTCTCTTTACTTATGGGATTACACTCACTTCTCCATATGGAGAAAATTTTACTTTTGAAATTTAAAAGTAAAATTGTTGATATTATTATTTTAATCACGATTTTATTCACAAGTTTCGGAGTATATTTGGGACGATATTTGAGATTTAATAGCTGGGATTTATTTATTAGCCACAAGTCTCTCATTTCTACTATTTGGGATATATTTGCACAATCAAATAATTATATAAATGTATATTCTTACACAATTCTCTTTTTCTTTTTCATCTATATATCTTATATATCTTTTAAAAAAGAGGTTTAATTATTTATTTGTGGTATAATATAGACCTATGATTAAAGCTAACGTATTTCAAATAGAACGCCCCTGGGGTAACTTCAGACAATTTACAAAGAATGACAACTCCACCATCAAAATAATTACAGTAAAACCGAACGAAATTTTAAGTTTACAAAGTCATGCACACCGAGCGGAATTTTGGCACGTAATAAATGGTAGTGGAACTGTAGAAATAGGAGAAATGAAAAAAGATACAGTTGTTGGCGATGAACACGAGATACAAGTAGGGGAGAAACACAGACTTTCTGCTGGGCCAGATGGAATACAAGTGCTTGAGATTGCCATTGGGGATTTCGATGAGGAAGATATTGTGCATTATGAGGATAAGTATGGGAGAGTTTAAAATTAGTTGCTAGTAACTAGGTTCTAGGGGCTAGAAAAGAAAATGGAAAAGAAGAAAAAATTAACAATTAAAAAAGTTGTCCAAAAGACTGTCAAAAAAGTCACCTCTAAGGTGACCCGCCGAAAAGGCGGGGTTGTTAAAAAAATAATAAAAAGGAAAGAACAACCAATAAAACTCAAGAAATCATTAAGTAATCCCATTATCAAACCGTCTCTTTATTCTTGGGAATCTAAAGCCACTTTCAATCCAGCAGCCTTTGAATCTGATGGCAAGATTCACATACTATATAGAGCAGTAGGGGATGATGATTCTTCTGTACTCGGTTACGCTTTTACTTATGATGGACTTAATATAGAAGGTAGGCCTACTTATCATGTTTACAAAAGATTTTTTCATTACAATGAAGATATGCCCAAGATTGATTATCTCTCTGGGGGTGGATGGAGTGGCGGATGTGAAGATCCAAGGCTTACTTTGATTGGGGATACTCTATATATGATTTATACAGCATTTGATGGATGGGGTTCTGTACGAATCGCTATGACTTCTATAAAATTGGAAGATTTTAAAAATGGCAAATGGAATTGGAAGAAAATGGTGATGATTTCCCCTCCGAATGAGATAAATAAAAATTGGGTTCTTTTCCCAGAGAAGATAAATGGTAAGTTTGCTATTATGCATAGTTTTTATCCCAAGATATTGATTGATTATTTTGATTCTCTCGATGAACTTGATGGGAAACATTTTATAAAAAGTAACAACACTAGACCCATAGATAGTGCACGTACTTGGGATAGCTGGTTTAGAGGAGTGGGGCCATCACCTATTAAGACCCCAGATGGATGGCTTATACTTTATCATGCAATGGATCACAAGAATCCAGATAGATATAGAATGGGCGCGATGCTTCTTGATTTGAAAGATCCGACGAAAATTTTATATAGATCCAGGAATCCTATCCTTGAACCAGAAACAGATTATGAAAATAATGGATACAAATGGGGAGTTATATATTCTTGTGGAGCAGTAGTGAAAGAGGGAGAACTTTTCGTGTATTATGGGGGAGCTGACAAGTATGTATGCGTCGCCACTATGAATCTAAAGGAACTCATAGATGATTTGAAGAATAATAAAGATGTTAAATTAAAAAAGAAGTAAACTTATGTACGTAGTCAAAAGATCAGAACACAATCCGATATTAGTCCCCAATAGAGATCACTATTGGGAAGGATTTGCGACCTTTAATTTGTGCCCAATAAAAAAGGGTAAAGACATTTATGGGCTTTACAGAGCTATCTCGGCTGTGGACAATCTGACAGAGCAGAAGCAGACTTCCATCATAGGTATTGGTAAGAGCAAAGACGGAATTCATTTTGAAGATAGAATTCCTTTCATTACTCCAGCGGAGACTTGGGATCTAAATGGATGTGAGGATCCTCGTGTGACTTTCTTTGAAGGGAAATATTATATTTTCTATACAGCACTTTCGGGCTTTCCTTTTAGAGCGGAGAATATTAAAGTCGGGGTTGCTATTTCGAAAGATTTGAAGAAGGTGGATAAGCGTCATCTCGTAACGCCTTTTAACGCTAAAGCGATGACCCTTTTCCCAGAAAGGATAAATGGCAAGATTACAGTCATTTTCTCGAGCTCTACAGATGAACCTCCAGCTAAAATTTGCATTGCACAGTTTGATAAGATAGAGCAATTATGGGATAAATCGTTTTGGGAAGAATGGACGAAGGATATAGACAAGCATACAGTGAATTTCGAAAGGAATTCGCAGGATCATTTAGAAGTCGGAGCTCCACCAATTAAAACAAAGTATGGATGGCTACTCATTTATTCACACATCCAAAATTATTTTCCTAGTCCAGAGAATCTAGATCGTGTCTTCGGCGTTGAAGCACTTCTACTTGACCCAAATGATCCAACGAAGATTTGCGGTAGAACTAGGGGCCCAATACTAGCCCCAGAGGAAGCTTATGAACTTTCTGGTTATGTTCCTAACATTGTCTTCCCTACTGGGGCTCTAGTTGAGAAAGATACATTAAGTATTTATTATGGGGCAGCTGATACTACTATCTGCGTTGCCTATGTGAGCTTGAAAGATTTGCTTGGCAGTATATATATAGAAACGAAAGATGATTGGAGATTCAAACGAGGATTGATGAACCCGATAATAATTCCTAAAATAGAAAATAGTTGGGAAAGCAAAGCAACTTTCAATCCAGCGGCGATTTATCTGAAAGGTAAAATTCACATTTTATACCGAACTCTTTCTAATGATAATACTTCATTTATCGGTTATGCTAGTAGTGTAGATGGATTTAGCATACTAGAGAGATTACCGGATCCGATATATGTACCGAGAGAAGATTTTGAAATGAAGAAAATTCCAAATGGTAATTCTGGATGTGAGGATCC
>Ga0172379_10010275_pt1 | contig 11363 bp, 12 predicted proteins | sample GrowelOW334metaG_FD_119756 | JGI IMG/M metagenome (GOLD analysis project Ga0172379, IMG submission 119756) | Groundwater microbial communities from an aquifer near a municipal landfill in Southern Ontario, Canada - Groundwater well OW334 metaG | ecosystem: Environmental > Aquatic > Deep... | reverse complement strand
CGGCGTCGCTCCGTCAGGCTTTCGCCCATTGCGGAAAATTCCTCACTGCTGCCTCCCGTAGGAGTATGGACCGTTCTCAGTTCCATTGTGACTGATCATCCTCTCAGACCAGCTACCCGTCATAGCCTTGGTGGGCTGTTACCCCGCCAACTAGCTGATAGGCCGCAAGCCCATCCTTAAGCCTCTTGCGAGGTTTATTCCGAAAAAAATGCTTTCTCCGGAACACATCTGGAATTAGCCCCACTTTCGCAGGGTTATGCCAGTCTTGAGGGAAGGTTACTTACGTGTTACTCACCCGTCCGCTACTGATGTATTGCTACACCCGTTCAACTTGCATGTGTTAGGCACGCCGCCAGCGTTCATCCTGAGCCAAGATCAAACTCTCAATAATGGCTCTTTGAAATTATATATAAAAAAAATTAAAAAATTAAACAGAAGCATCCACAAAATAAACACTACCTGCTATGAACCTTTGTAGGTTGTCGAACAATGCTCGCCTGACGGCAGGCAGGTTCAACAACTACTTAGTCATAGTTATCTGTTTTTGTTATCAAAGTTCTATGTCCGAATAAGACAGAAAATCCACGCAAAAAAAATCGGGGATTTCATTAGACGCGTACTTGATTATATCAAAACCCTTTCGTTCTTGTCAAGGATTATTTGAAATAATTAAGGTCGGGGTCTCTCGCCGCTTTTGCCTCGTCTAACCTTCGAACCGGAGTATTATGGGGTGCTGATTTCAAAACATCCGGAGTTGCTTCGCATTCCTTGGAAATCTTAATCATCACCTCCACGAAATTATCCAAAGTTTCTTTCGATTCGCTTTCGGTCGGCTCAATCATTAAGGCTTCTTCAACAATTAACGGGAAGTAAATTGTTGGAGGATGGATCCCATAATCAATTAATCGCTTGGCAATATCAAGTGCCTTGATCCCGTATTTTTCTTTTTGCCATTTTGCGGATATGACAAATTCATGCTGGCATTTTCGGTCGTACGGCAAATAATAATACGGCTTTAATTTCCCCATTAAATAATTCGCATTAGAAACCGCTTTTTCGGAGGCTTCCTTAAGTCCTAGGGCCCCAAGGGATCTAATGTAAGTGTAGGCTTTTAAAATTACATTTACATTCCCATGAAACGCATGTACTTTTCCAATTGATTTATCAAAACTCTCTTCCTCCAGCCCATAGCCTCCGCCTTCGCGTCTGATTACCCTGGGAACGGGAAGAAACGGCTCCAGTTTTTTGTTTACGCCAACGGGACCCGATCCGGGTCCGCCTCCGCCATGGGGGGTTGAAAAAGTTTTATGGAGATTAAAATGCGCAACATCAAAACCTAAATCTGCCGGACGGCACCTGCCCATAATCGCATTGGCGTTGGCACCATCATAGTATAAAAGTCCGCCGGCTTTATGGACGATATCCGCAACCTCTAAGATATGCTCATCGAACAATCCAAGCGTGTTTGGATTCGTCACCATAAGTCCCGCAGTATCATCCCCTACCACTTTTTTCAATTCATCCAGATTAATATTTCCCCGGGCATCCGATTTTATTACAATGGTTTGAAACCCGCAAAGCGAAGCACTTGCTGGATTAGTCCCATGAGACGAATCCGGAACAATTATTTTGTTTCTTACTACTGCCTGTTGCCTGGTGCCTTGTGCCTGGTGGTACGCCTTAATCATAAAAAGCGCGGTCAGCTCGCCATGGGCACCCGCAGCCGGCTGGAAGGTAAAAGCAGAAAATCCAAAGAGTGAACAAAGATACTTTTCCATATTATAAAGAAGCTCAAGCATGCCTTGGATCTCATCGTCTTTTTGATAAGGATGGATATTGGTAAATCCTTTGATTTTGGCGGCTTCTTCGTTGACTTTGGGATTATATTTCATAGTGCAGGATCCGAGCGGATAAAAATGGGTATCAACGGAAAAGTTTTTCTGTGAAAGCCTGGTAAAATGCCGAACTACATCTAATTCTGAGACTTCAGGAAGAGGAAGATTCTCCCTAATTAACTCTTTTGGAACTAGCTCTTCGATTTTTTCTTCTATTACTCCCGAAGCAGGAAGGTTTATGCCACCAGCCCCACTTGAGGACAAATCAAAGATTAGTTTTTCCCCGTCCATTAAATAATAGCTTTTTGATTTTTAGGGTCGAAAAGATGGATTTTTCTGAGGTTAAATACAACCGTAAACCTGCTTCCGGCCGGCGCATCATTCATAACGCCAACGCGGGCAGCAATTGGAATCTTTCCAACTTTTAAGTAAACAAAAGTCTCGGATCCCATAAGTTCCCTAAAATCCACTTTGGTATCAAGAACCAGTCTTTCGCTGATCCAAGCAGAAGATGGCACATCCCAAATATCTTCCGGCCTGATGCCGAAGACCACTTCTTTGTCATCATAGCCTTCAAGATGTTCGGTAAGGTCTTTGGGGATATCAAATTTCAAACCTTCGGCTTCGAATGAATAATTCCCGTTGGTTTTCTTTAAAACACCATTAACAAAATTCATGGGAGGAGACCCGATAAATCCAGCAACAAACCGGTTGATTGGTTTTTCGTATACCACAAGAGGAGAATCAACTTGCTGGAGTTCGCCATTTAGAATAACTGCAATTCTCTGGCCAAGCGTCATCGCTTCAATTTGGTCATGCGTTACATAGATAATAGTCGTTTGCAGTCTTTTGTGGATTTTTTGAAGTTCAGCCCTCATCTGTACTCTAAGTTTTGCGTCAAGATTTGAAAGCGGCTCGTCCATCAAGAAGACTTGCGGATGCCTGACAATTGCGCGTCCAACTGCAACCCTTTGCCGTTGCCCACCGGACAATTGCTTGGGAAGCCGGTCAAGCAAATCAGTAATACTCAAAATTTCCGCGGCTTGGGCTACCCTTTCATCGATTTCTTTTTTATGGATTTTGCTGAGCTTTAATCCGAAAGCCATATTATCGTATACCGTCATATGAGGATAAAGCGCGTAAGATTGGAAAACCATGGCAATGTTGCGGTCTTTTGGGGCCATATCATTTACCAGCCTATCGCCGATAAAAATCTGCCCGTCTGAAACCTCTTCAAGCCCAGCAATCATCCGGAGCGTTGTGGTTTTTCCGCAGCCGGAGGGCCCGACAAAAACCATAAATTCATGGTCTTTTATTTCGAGGTCGATACCTTTTACAGCACTGACATTCCCAAATTTTTTATAGACGCCCTTTAAAAGAACTTTTGCCATTTTATATTATATCTTTCTAGCTAGGTCAGCCAATTCGATTGCAGTTAGTGCCGCCGAGAATCCTTTGTTGCCTGGTTTTGCTCCTGCCCTTTCCAGCGCTTGCTCCAAGGTGTCGCAGGTTAACACTCCAAAAATAACTGGAACGCCGCTTTCAAGTGATACATTTGCAATGCCTTTGGTAACTTCGGAAGCTACATACTCAAAATGAGGAGTCGCTCCGCGGATTACTGCTCCGAGACAAATTATAGCATCATATTTTTTAGTTTCTACCATTTTTTTTGCAATGAGCGGAATTTCAAAAGCGCCCGGGACCCATACGACATCAATTGCGTCGTCCTTGGCATTATGTCTCCTTAGGCAATCAAGAGCTCCCTCAAGCAACCCTCTGGATACTAACTCGTTGAAACGGGAAGAAACGATTCCCACTTTTATTTTACTTGCGTCCAAAAAACCTTCAATTATCTTTACCACTATCATCAGCCTCCTTAAAAATGTGTCCCATTTTTTCTGATTTTGTCCTTAAATATTTCTTATTGTGCTCATTCGGTTTGATTTCGAGCGGAATTCTTTCGCTAATTTTTAGTCCGTATCCGTCTAAGCCAACCATTTTTTTGGGATTATTGGTTAACAATCTTATCGAAGAAAGCCCAAGCTCCGACAGGATCTGCGCGCCGATTCCGTAATCTCTCATATCGGCAGGAAATCCCAGCTTAAGATTCGCTTCAACCGTATCATAGCCTTTATCCTGAAGCGCATAAGCTTTTAATTTGTTGGCGAGGCCAATGCCGCGGCCTTCTTGCCGCATATAAAGGAGAACTCCGCGTCCTGCAAAATTTATTTTATCGAGCGCTGCCGCTAACTGCTCGCCGCAATCGCAGCGCCTCGATCCAAAAACATCACCGGTTAAACATTCAGAATGGACTCGGACGATGACATCTTTTTCGCCGCTGACTTTTCCTTTGACGAGGGCAATATGATGCTCGCCGCTTAAAGTATCTTCAAAAGTTATGGCTTCGAAATCGCCATGTTTTGTCGGGAGCTTTGCGGACGAAAGTTTCCTGACAAACTTTTCGGTTTTCATCCGGTACTTAATAAGATCAGCAATATTAATAATTTTCAGCTCATGTGCATTTGCAAATTCCATTAAATCAGGGACTCTCGCCATCTGGCCGTTTGCTTTTATGATTTCACAGATAACCCCTGACGGATAAAGTCCGGCAAGCCTCGCCAGATCAACCGCGGCCTCGGTATGCCCCGCCCTTTTTAGGACGCCGCCTTCAAGGGCAATAAGAGGGAATACATGTCCCGGCCTTAATAAATCTTCTTCGGTGGTTTTTGGATTTAATAGGACTTCAATCGTCTGGGCCCGATCGTGGGGAGAAATCCCAGTTGAAGTGCCGAACTTGGGTGCCGCATCAACTGAAACGGTAAAGGCGGTTTTTTTGGATTCAGTATTTTTTTGAACCATCGGGGCACGTTTAAGTTCGTCGATTCTTTCGCTAGTTAGGGGAACACAGACCAATCCCTTTCCATGGGAGATCATAAAATTAATTGCATCGGGAGTAACTTTTTCGGCAGCCATCAGCAAATCGCCTTCGTTCTCGCGGTCATGGTCGTCAACGACGATTATCATCTTGCCATTCTTAATATCAGAGATAGCTTCTTCAATCGTATTAAATTTTATGTTTTTCATAATTTTTAGTAATGAGTAACGCGATATGCGATATGAGGATTCTTACGCGTTCCGCATTACGCATTACTTCTCATCAGTTCTCCCAAATTCCAAGCGGCATAAATCCAGCAGAAACCATCAGGTTTTCGGTATTTCCTGGAGGATCTCCCTGCACTAGCTTTTCAAGATATTTCGCTAAGATATCAACTTCGAGATTCACTTTTTCGCCGATATTCCTATGGCCAAGAGTTGTCATTTGAGCAGTATGGGGAATAACAGCTACATGAATGCCTTCGTTGGTAATTCTGGAAACGGTCAAACTCACGCCTTCGATCGAAACTGAACCCTTATGTACAATATATTTCACAAGATCGCGCGGCACCGAAAGGATGAGTTCGAAATTATCGTCTTTCATAATTTTCCCGCGGATTTCAGCCAGGCCGTCAATGTGCCCAGTAGTTAGGTGTCCGCCCAAGCGGGCAGATAAAGTTAAAGCCCGTTCAAGATTTACACGGTCGCCGATTTTTAATTTTGAAAGACTAGAGGTACGGAGGGATTCTTCAACTACTTCAACACTAAAATGGTTGCGGCCCATTTCAACCACGGTCAGGCAGGCTCCGTTTACGGCGATACTGTCTCCCAGCCTAGTCCCATCCAGGACCTTTTTTGCGTAGATAGAAAGGCGCAGGAGTTTTGACGCTCTGATCAGCGTTGATACGACGCCAATTTCTTCGATAATACCCGTAAACATTGCAAATATTTTAACATAATATAGAAGTGAAATCAATTATTGGGGAAGGTCTTTTAGATATGCGCCCAAGATGCCATTGATGAATTTTGCCGCCTCTAACGATGAGTATTTCTTGGCAAGTTCCACGGCTTCGTCAATTACTACTTGAGGGGGAGTTATCTTCTGCATTAGTTCAAAAAGAGCCAAGCGGAGGATGTTGCGGTCAACTCCTCCCATCCTTTCAATTTTCCAGTCTTTTGAATGTTTTTTGATAATTTCATCGATTTCTTCCCGTTTTTGGAAAGCGCCGGCGGCAAGTTCGGTCGAAAAAGAAGAAGTTTCTGGAATAAAGTTTTCCTGGGATAAAATATTTTGGAGCGCCATATTGATATCAGTTTGTGCGTGCTCAGCCTGGTATAAGGCCTGCATTGCGATCCTGCGAGCGGTTGATCTTTTTCCCATCCTAGAGATTGTAACATATTTACGTTATAATTGACGAGGATTATGGATATTAAACAGCTAATAAAAGATATCAAAAACAACAAGATTTCGGTTGAAGAAGCGTATTCAAAACTAAAGAACTTGCCTTATGAAGATTTGGATTTCGCCAAAGTAGACCATCACCGCAAAATGAGGCAAGGGTTTCCCGAAGTAATCTACTGCCAAGGCAAACGGCCAGACCATATCGCCTCAATCGCCAAAAGCATTGCGGCCCACGGCCATGACGTCTTGGCAACTAAAGCCGACGAAAAAGCATATGACGCAATCAAAAAAGAATTACCAGATGCTGAATATCATGAACTGGCAAGAATCGTAACCTATAAAAAAAATAAAGCTAAAAAACCCAAAACAAATAAAAAAATCGCAATCATCACCGCTGGCACAGCCGATATAAACGTCGCAGATGAAGCAAGAGTTACCGCTGAATTTCTGGGAAATAGAGTTGAAAAGTTCTATGATGTCGGAGTTGCTGGAATACACCGGCTATTAAGCAATTTAAAGAAATTGGAAGAGGCATCAGTCTTGATTGTAGTTGCAGGGATGGAGGGAGCCCTGCCCTCGGTTATTGGAGGCTTGGTTGAGATTCCAATTATTGCGGTTCCAACCTCGGTTGGGTATGGTTCAAATTTTGAAGGATTGTCAGCACTCTTAACGATGCTCAACTCCTGCGCACCAGGAATCGGCGTGGTAAACATCGATAATGGTTTTGGCGCAGCAGTCTTAGCCCACAGCATAATTAATACAAAATGAAGATTGCCTATTTCGATTGTTCTTCTGGCATCTCGGGAAATATGATCCTTGGCGCGCTGCTCGATGCTGGCCTTCCCCTTTCCTATCTCGAAAAAGAATTAGACAAGCTAAATCTAAAGAATTTCAGAGTCAAAGTTTCCAAAGTAAAAAAACAGATGGTTTCTGGAATCTATTTTGAAGTGAGCTTTTCAAAAGACCAGCCGCATCGCAATCTTGCGGATATAAGTAGAATCATAAATTCTAGTAAGCTTTCAAAAACTGTAAAATCAAAAAGCAAAGCAATCTTTTTAAGATTAGCGGAAGCTGAAGCCAAAGCTCATGGCCTGCCAATTAATAAAATCCATTTTCATGAAGTTGGCGCAATTGATGCGATTGTCGATATAATTGGCGCTGTGATTGGACTTGAATATTTTGGAGCAAAAGAAGTTTACTCATCACCCTTGAATGTCGGATCGGGAACAGTTAAAACCGCTCACGGAATTTTAACGGTACCAGCACCGGCGACTCTAAATTTATTAAAAGGTATCCCGATTTACGATTCGGGAATAAAAAAAGAATTGGTGACTCCGACCGGAGCCGCAATCATCACCACCCTAGCCAAAAGATATTCGGCACTACCCAGGATCAGAGTCGAGAAAATTGGTCTTGGCACAGGTTACTACAACCTAAAAGAACAACCCAATATTTTAAGATTAATAATTGGAGAAAAAGAAATTCAAACATCGAAAGACTCAATCCTCCAAATTGAAACCAATATTGACGATCTTGATCCTAAGCTTTATGATCTCGCAATTAAGAAAATCATGAAGGCCGGAGCGCTTGATGCCTTTATCGAAAATATCAGGATGAAAAAGCAGCGCGACGCAATTAAGCTTACGGTTCTTAGCGCAATAGGAAATAAGGATCGAATTCTTGAGGCAATCTTTGAATCGACAACTACGCTTGGAGTAAGGGTCTTTTTAGTTGAAAGAGAAAAATTGGCAAGAAAATTCGTCAATTCAAAATTTGGAAAGATTAAACTGGGGCTGCTTGAAGATAAAATAAAAACCGCCGCTATTGAACCCGATGATTACAAGAAATACTTAAAGAAAAACAAAGTGCCAGGCGCTTAAATCAATCCTCGCAATATTTTCTAATAAAAGCCCGAAGCAGATCTTCTTTTCCAAAGAACCCTATATAATCTTTCATCTATTTTTCTAATTTCAGCAATTGTAGAATTGACAAAAGCCGTAGTTCCTTCTTGCAAATCTCTTTGATTCAATATTCCCAGTATTTTAATTATTTCTGGCTCTTCATGCTCTTGATGGGATATCTCATCAGTATAGCCAATTACTCTTTTGCAAGGTATTGAAAAGTCACCTGGTCCAATTTCCGTATCATCAACAGTAATCGGTTCAGATTTTTTATCTACGACTTTCTCGTTTCTTGGTATATATCCTTCAAAGCAAAGAAGTTCAGCTAAGTTCTTTGGAGTAATTTGTGTTCCTGCAATAAAATCATAAAAATCAGGTCTTCCGGTTGTATAGGAATAAAGCTTACCGACTCGTTCTAATGCAACCTCTCTCACAGATCTATCAGGATGTACGAGAAAACTTACTAATTCATTTCTTGGGATCAAAGGATGTGTTACTAATGCTTGGTCACAAACTCCCCAATTTTTTACTGAATCAAAATCAAGTTGATCAACAATTCTGCGAAGGATATTTATATCTTTTATTCTTGAAAGGTTCCTTCCAAATCTTGCTCTTTCATCTGGATGATCTATCCCTAATGTTGTGTTGATTAATGAGTTATAGTCCCTTCCGAAGCTTGCAATCCGATATAAAGTGTCTTTGGCCCACAAAAAAGACCTATATAAAAAATTTCCTATCCGAAAAGAAGAGTAACCAACTCCGGCCCCTGCAATTCCAAAAATTGTTCCGGCAATTATTTCATCACTCAAGTCTTTATCCAATGATAAAACAGTACCAAGAAATGTCACTCCTCCAGCAATACCAGCGCCCCACCAAGGAAATGATTTGTTTCTAGTCTCTAAGCCTTGGGGAATAATCTCCTTAAATAAATCAGTCCAACTACAGGGCAGTCTCCATTTTTCGCCATTATAAGTTACAATTTCATTTCTAATCGGACTTAATACCCTATCCTCAATTTCCAGGGTTAAAGTATGGGGAACTTTTAGTCCAGGGATAAATTCTCCCGTAGTAATTTTTCTTTCAATGCCAATAACAACTATAGAAGCGATTGCTCCCATAAATGCTCCGGCGATTTGGGGTAATGATGCGTTGGAAAAAAGATCTCCCATAAAGGCAAATTGGTCAGATAACCAATCACTTTCGATCGTTCCGCCAATAAATGCGCCAGCTGCAACATGTGCCGCGCCTAAAAGCGTTCGACCGGCAAAACTGGTGGCGATTCTGGTCCAACTTCTGGATTCGTCAAGACGGTTTGTATCATAGCCATATAATGACAACCCAACGCGATGGGAATCAGAAATATTATTTCTCCCAGCGATCCTAATCCTTTCAGAATATTCGGCTCTCGATATGTTTGCAACTACCATTGTTTTCTCCTTAATGACTCTTGCCTCCATATCCTATGCTTTTTTCAAAAATTTCACATAAAATAAGAAAAATAGGAAAGATAAGAATTATTGATCGGAATGCATTGCGCATTACGCATATCGAAAAATAGATTGGATACAGTATAGAATTAGGAGAGAGGAATGAAGCTCAGTAGCGAGAAATAATCATGCTTTGATTTAAGAAACGGGATCGGTTGTAATCGACACTATCTGCTTATAAAGCCTTTGGGCTTCGGTTCTGACCTCGAGATCTCCGCTGTAAAAAGCCAAACTGTTCAAGGCGACCCTTATCGGTTCTTTATTTATTGAAGTTGAATCCAATTCTTTTAAGGTAGAAAGCCTGGTTGGGATGTGCGGGCTGAAGAGCCTTACTACGATACTTACATCATCCATTTTTTATGTCTCCTTTATTAACTCACAACCAACAACTTACAATACGGTCACCTTCGGCGACCTACAACTATCTAATCGGAAACTCAACAAGAAAACTTGCATTCTTCTGTAAATAACCAAATACCAAGTTACAAGAAACAAATAAATTTCAAATCCCAAATCCTAAAACCGAAATCCCAACTTTGTATCCGCCTTTGGCGGATTATTGCAAAATATAGTTCCTTGTTATGATTTAGGATTTATAGTTTAGGATTTTCTCTGATTCCTTTGAAATTTGATATTTAGATTTTGGTAATTGTTTGGTCTTTGTATCTTGTACCTTGGTAATTCCCCCTTGTGGGGGCCTTGGCTTGAAAATTGCTAAGCAATAAGCATAAAGGGGGTGAAACATGAGCGCATTAAATAGGACCTTGCTGACTGGAAGACTGGTAAACGACCCGGAAGTGAAATTTGCGGACCAAAAAAATCCGGTTGCAAACTTCAGGCTTGCCGTAAAACGAAGGGGAAAAAAGGGAGAAAAAAACCTGGCTGATTTTTTTAATTGCACCGCTTGGGGGGGCTTAGCTAAAACCTGCGGCGAATATTTAAAAAAGGGCCGGTTGGTAGCAATCGAAGGGAGGCTCCAAGTAAAGCAATACAAGGACAAAAGCGGGAACAACCGCGATTGGACCGAGGTTGTGGCGGATAGCGTTGAGATGCTGGATTTTAAGCCTTTAAAGGACAAGAAGGAAGAGTTAGAGACGGTTGACGCTTAAAAAATCGGGCTCCGAGTAATCTTAACTCGGGGCCCTTTTTGCTTTGCCAAAGGTTTTGGGTTATAATTTTTTCAATGCTTAAAAAGCTTCTGCCGCTATTTTTACTAATTTTTTTATGCACCGAAGGCCATGCCGCCTTCAAGGTTGAAAATTTGTCTTCTCCCAAAAAAATCGGCTCAGTCTCGCTGGAAGAAACCTTAAACAAAAGAAGATCTGAAAGATCATTTGCCAGCCAAGAAATCAGCAAAGATCAAATTTCCGAACTTCTTTGGGCCGCACAAGGGATAACCGAAACCACTTGGGGATTTAGGACCGCACCTTCTGCTGGATCATGCTACCCGATTGAAATTTATCTTGCCAAGAAAGATGGGGTTTTCCATTACCTTCCCCAATCAAATACACTTGAACAATTAAAAAAAGAGGATTGCCGGCCTTCACTGGTTAGGGCTTCGCTTGGACAAAATTTTATCGGCGAGGCGCCCGCAGTTTTCGTTTTTGCGATTTCCTTTGACCGAAGCGTCGAAAAATTCGGAAGACGGGCCGAACGGTATGTTGATATGGAAGTCGGGCATGCCGCACAAAACCTATTGCTGGAAGCAACGGCGCTTGGTCTTGTCGCCTGCCCGGTCGGTTCATTTTGGGACGGGGCACTCGGACGGTCGCTCGGCCTTCCCCCAGACCAGGAATCAAGATACCTTATTCCCGTCGGTTACTTAAGATGAGACAGAAAAAAGCCGACCGGCTCCGGATTTTTG
>Ga0172379_10010274_pt1 | contig 11363 bp, 7 predicted proteins | sample GrowelOW334metaG_FD_119756 | JGI IMG/M metagenome (GOLD analysis project Ga0172379, IMG submission 119756) | Groundwater microbial communities from an aquifer near a municipal landfill in Southern Ontario, Canada - Groundwater well OW334 metaG | ecosystem: Environmental > Aquatic > Deep... | reverse complement strand
GTGCAGGATTTTGTTTTTAAAGTGGTGGATGATATCATGCAAACCGGTTCTGGTGTTGCGTTTTTCAAATGGGATTGCAACCGCATGATGACAAATGCCTATTCAAACTATTTAAAAAACCAACAATCACATCTGTTTATTGAATACACAAGCGGATTGTACAAAGTTTTGGACCGTATCAAGGTAAAATACCCAAACCTGCCCATGATGCTTTGCTCGGGTGGCGGTGGACGTACTGATTACGGATTTCTCCGGTATTTCACCGAGTTTTGGGCCAGCGATAATACCGATCCCTACAACCGGGTATTTATTCAATGGGGGTATTCTCAATTTTTTCCGGCTTTTGCTATCTGCAACCATGTGACATCCTGGGGAAAACAATCCATTAAATTCAAGACGGATGTGGCCATGATGGGCAAATTGGGATTTGATATCAATGTGAAGGAACTTCAGGAAAATGAATTAAAATATTGTCAGGAAGCCGTTGCTAATTACAAACGGTTAAGCCCGGTCATCTGGAAGGGCGATATGTACCGGCTTATTTCACCCTATGTTGAAAGCCGTGCGGTTATTATGTATGTTGACGGAACAAAAAGTAAGGCGGTTCTTTTTTCCTACACGTTGCATCCATTATATGATCCGCTATATAATGCGGTTCGTTTTCAGGGACTTGACCCTGAAAAATCCTATAAATTAGAAGAAATAAACAGTATGCCTAGCGGAAAAAGATACTTCGAAGAATCCGGGAATACTTATTCTGGGGATTTTTTAATGAAAGGCGGGTTGCGGGTTTCCTCATCCGCCAATGAAACCAGCGTGGTGATAGAGATTACTGAAGCCAAATAAACAAAAGTCAGCGTCTGGCAGTTTCACATTGCCAGGCGCTGACTAAGTTAACCTAATGTAAAACAATGGTCCCAACGTTGGTTGTTACACCGGTTGTTACCGTAATGTTGTCCTGAGTAAATTCATTAAATGGCGATGCCGGTGTCACAGTCAGTGAGTAAATTCCTGCTGGAAGTCCGATCAGAATAAAATCACCTCCTGATGTAACATTAGAGGTGTATGACAGATCGGAGACGACCGTTACAACAGCTAAAGTGCCAACAGGTGAGATTTTACCCCTGATGGCTCCGCTGACGGCAGTTTCTATAGTCCTGATCACCGGTTTTAATTTATAGCTGCCATTCCCTTCAACCAGAATCGATTTGTTGGCATCAAAATCGAGCAGAACCGTATACAGCACACCTGCCTCAAGTGTTTGGTGCACCTGGAGTTTCAATCCGGACTGTTCGGCACTTGGAGTGCTTAAAGGATGACTGACACCGTCGACCACCACTGTGTTGTTGGAGCCGAGAACAAGCCTGATCTGTTGAATCTCGGAAACATCCAATCCGCCGGTAGCAATGAGAGTATCCATGCCGTTTGAAAAATCAAGCAGGTTGTATACCCCTGCGTTCACATCCATGGTCACGGCATTACCATCATTACCGGTTAATTCCACTTCTTTCAAATCGATATTTACCTCGGTATAAGGTCCGGGGACGTCGGTCATCCTGACATTGACCGGGTAAGTTTTAGGATCTTTGTTGCAAGAACTCACCGCTGCAGAAAGCAGCAGGATGCCTAAAAAAACAGGTACGCTTTTCATCTTTTTCAGTTTATATTACAATTTCATTATTATAATGGGACAAAGGTCCATTCCCGGGCCATGTTTGCCATTATACAATTTTAGAAAATTGTTATATAATTCACATGTTGAAAATGATCACCCGTCACCTAACCCTTGCCACTCGTCACACATCTGCCCTTAATTTCTCCACTGTCCTGAAGATACTTGCGACCTTGCTGTCCTCCACCCGGTCATCCATGTTGATACAGCATACGCCCGTCAGGTAGGGATTGCCCGAAGCATTGACCAGCCTGGTAATGGTAGCCTCAATTTCAGTCTCGGTATAACTATTGATGGTGACCGGATCGAGCCTGATATTTATGAACGTATGGGGCAAATATTTTCGCAATTCACCGATATCTCCGCCCCAACCCGCATCCAGAAAATCAAGGTTCTTCATTTGACTGAAAGTGGGCGCATAGCGGTGCGGATCTTTCCCGCAGTAATGGATTCCGAACGGCCGGAATTTATGGCTCCAGGCGATATCTGCCGGCATCAGGAATTCCTCATACTGTTCTGTTGATATCATGGTATGCGTGCATTCAGAATGCAGGAACACGGACTTTCCGATATGCCGCACATTCCGGTTTACCGAGATCGAACTGGTACCGGTCAAACCGGCTATTCCAGAAACAAATTGTTCAATAACCGCAGCGATCAGTCCAAATTGCTTCCTGGTTTCTTCGGGATGTAAATAAAAATCCGTAAAAACCTGCTCGCCAATGAGATCAATGGCTACATTCAGCACCCCGCCCCAATTGATATCACCGGTGACATAACCGTATTTGAATACTAACTGCCCCTGAAGACGGACCAGCTTTTTGAAAACATCCGATCGAAAAGCCCTGCCGGGATCGATTTCCAGCTTGTCCATACCTGCCGGGATGACCTGGGGAGGGGCATCGGCCTGATAGACCACCTTGCAGCCAAGCATCTCCTGGATGATATAACCCGCGGCGAGGTGAACGGCCCCGATGACCGGCAGATCCTTGTTCCGGTTCTCGCCCGGACCGAATTGGCCAAACCGTTCATAGAGAACTTTCTCCATCAGCTTTTCCGATTCCACGCGTTTTTGCGGGTGATAGAAAAAGTCCTCATCAAAAACAATTCCGGCGTGACGGTTCCACCAGGAAGGATGGAACACAACATCCACCGGAAGCGGTTGTGACAGAATGTAAGGATTTTTGTAAAAATCAGTCATGCTGATCTATACGAGAATTTTGGTCAACCCGCCACGCGACAGGTTGATATCCATGTTCGGCAAGTTACTTTCCCAGGCACCGGCAGTGAAATCGGGTATATCAATGGAGTTTGACCGGTTCAGGACCGACCATTCACTGAGCGGCCCGATAGAGCTCCAAGCTGCGGCATCATAAACATCCTGGTCAAACGGCAATCCGTTGAGCAGACAGTCGACAATGCGCCAATCCTCGAGCAGGTCGCCCCCTCCGTGACCACCGACCTGTTTGGTGAGTTCAGCGATCCGGGTGATGATGGTTGGTGTATATTCCTTGGCCAGGGCATCAAATTCAGCCTGAGGCAACCACCCGCTGAGGTCCCTGGAGATCCTCGCCGGCAGGGGGTATTCCTGTGCAATCGCTTTCGTTCCGGTGATATGGTGGATGGTGGTATGCGGTCCGCGGGGCGATGTGGCATCGTGCTGCACCATGATTGTGCGACCCTTGACGGTGCGGATGATCGTCGTGTTCATGTTGCCCCGGAAAGTCTTTCCTGCAAATTCCTTAAAAAAATCATCTTTCCCGGCCAATTCCCGGGCTTTTGCCTGCATCATGAAATCATTGCTTTCCATCGACACCAGGTAATCAAAACGGTCGCCGCGGTTAATGTTCATGATCTGGGCTACCGAGCCCAATCCGTGTGTGGGATAAATATTCCCTTTTTTCGAGGCATATAACCTCAGCCACCACATGTTCCAATACATGTTCCTGGAGAAGTTATTGCCAATTTTACTTGTATTATAGGCACACTCCCCGTGCACGATATCCCCGAAAAAACCTTTGCGCGCCATATTCAGCGTCAACATCTGAAAAAATCCGTAGGCATAGTTCTCGAGCATCATGCAGTGCTTGCGTGTGCGCTCGGCTGTTTCCACCAATTTCCAGCACTCTTCAATGGTCGCTGCCGCCGGCACTTCGGAAGCCACATGCTTTCCATGCTCCATCGCGTAAACCGCCATTCCGGCATGCATATAATAAGGTGTTGTTATGACAACCAGATCGATATCCTGTTGTTCACAAAGCTTCATCCATGCATCCTTATCGCCTGAGTACAGGATTGGTTTATGAATCGAGCCATCCAGCCTCTTATTGGCTGCGGCTGCCCGTTGGGGCAAAATATCGCAAAGTCCCCTGATTTCCACCCCATCGATCATTCGCATGGTTTCGAGGTGCGAGGGACCCCGGTTTCCCAATCCGATAATCCCGATCCTCACTTTATCAAGTTTCGGAGCTGCATATCCCGACATATTAAACCGCTGCTTGCGTGGCACCATTGGATGGGATGCCGGAGCAAATCCACTCACCAGGCTGCCACCGGCCAATCCCAGTCCCGCCAGACCGGTCCATTTCAGAAAATCCCTTCGGTTATTCTTCATCTGAGGTTGATTTTATCGGGTGAAACTGTTGCTTGAAAAAGATCAGCAGACTGGGCACATCCACGACATGCCCCTCGGAATGGACCAGCAGGGATACGTTTTCGGGTTTACTGTAATTATAATAGATGACCTGGACCTCCTTCATCGCGGCCCTGGCCAGTTCCGGAGTAAAATCCGTCGGCGGCTCTTTCAGGCCGTTCTGGCACATCAGGTAGCGCGGTGCGATCAGTGAATAAATATCTGCAAAATCCACCAGCTCCCTCAAGCCGGGAAATTTCCAGCACATGCAATGACCCTGCTCCAGCTGGTCCATCCTGGTCAGGAAACCGCAGCTGACCGTGGCTTTGACCCGGGTGTCCATGGCTCCGAGCCACATCGCCATTTCACCTCCCAAAGAAAGTCCGGCACACCCGATCCTCGTAGTATCCACGGAAATGAAAGATTCCAGGAAATCAATGCACCGCATGGCATCCCAAAGCCGCTCACCCATCAGCGTCCGGCCCTGCTCATAAATCTCGTGCTGGCTAACCACCGGGGCGATGGTCACATAATTCCGCCTGGCCAGTGCATCGGCAAAAGCCTTATAGGGAGAATCCATCTCATAAACGCTGGAGGGCTTGCCCCCATGCCCGTGAATACAAACCACCGCCGGCCATCGGCCGCTGGTCAGGAGCGGAAAAGTAATGAGTACACGGATCCTGCGGTTAGCGGTGGAATTGATCTCCATCTCCTTCAACAGGTAATCCTCCTTATTCTCCGTCCGGATTTCAACCGGATTCAAGTCCACTTTTTTGCCGGAGACCAGCAGGTCATCCATATTCAGCAATCCACTCATCCTGGAGCGCACTTCCTTCTGCCAGCTGGCCGCCTGACGGGCTGAGCGGGTCGAATATTTCATGGTCCGCATCTTCTGTGCATAGGATGAAGGACCCGGAGCCATTAACAGTAAAGCGAGGGCCATATTGAAACAGATGTGGATTCCAATCCTGACAATGTTTTTCATGGCAAAGATTTTTTATTCCAAGGTAGGGTTTTTCTTCTATTCCTTCTTGATCCACACCGCCGAATTATAAGTCTCCTTCGCATCCGCCGTAGCTTTCCGGTTATTTCTTGCATAATTCGGTATCGCCACCAGCGGGGTGCCATCGGCCCAGGTGCCTTTGATCGTCATCACCCCGCTCAGGAGGTTGCCCTGCCAAACCGGGGATAATGGTCCTGATCCGATCTTTTTACTAATATCTTGATTATCTGCATTTTCCACATTATAGATCAGGGGACCGTATTTCAGGGCAACTTTTCCCCGGTCAGCCACGATATTAGGATCGGCTGTAATGGTTTGAACTTGCATGGGTAATTTGAAGCCTACCTGATCGCCGGCTTTCCACATCCTTTTGATAACCATATAACCATTAACCTCTTTAGCCTGAACGGGTTTTCCATTCACGGTCAGGGACTGCAATCCATTCACCCTGGGCAGGCAGGTATACAATTCGCTGGTCGACCGGTCCGGAACCCTGACAAAGAGTGTGAATTCCTTCCACACCTTTGGATTGACCGTTATGGATACCTCTCCGCTCCAGGGGTAATCGGTCTTCTGGACCATCTCAACATCAGTGCCAACCACCCGTTCAATTTTAATCTTGCTGCCGATAAACAGGTTGACATACAAGCCTTCGTCGCTCTTGACATAGGTCCAGGTCGGGATCATCAGCAGGATCCGCGGTATATTTCCTACGCAGCAGGGGCAAACATGCCAGGAACCGCGTGGTTGTTTTCCTTCAAGAGGGTTATCATAATAAAAATTCTTTGCCTCCAGGTCGAGCGAACCCAAAAGTGCGTTGTAAATTGTTTCTTCGTACAGATCGGCATATTTGGCATCATGATAGGCCAGGTTCATTTTGTAATCAAAAAAGATCAATCCGCAGCTCGAGCAGGCTTCGCAGTATGCCTGGTTGCCCAGCGAATAATTGCCTCCGAATCCCTCACTGGTTTCGCCGCTGCCTATCCCGCCGGTCACATAGTACTTCTTGTTGATGATATTGTTCCAGAGCGACATCACGGCACTCTGATAATCCACATCGCCCGTTTCGGCAGCGACATCGGCCATGGCGGAATAGCTGTAAACGGCACGGACCGCATGCCCGACCGCTTCATATTGTTGTTGTACAGGGACATGGCTTTGGTCATACTCTTCTCCTCCTGCCCGGCTGTCGAGTAAAAATTTGGCAAGTTTGATATAATTATCTCCATGATTTCCGCCCTCCATGTCATTGACAAATCTCCCGAAGCGCACCAAAGCCTGTTCCATTTCCTGATGGCCGTCGAACCAAGGCTTTTTCCCCTGACCAAGATTGGCCACCCAGCAGTCGGCCAATTTTTTGGCTGCATTATATAGCCGTTTGTCCTTTCCTTCCGTCAGGGTATAATGATTAATGGCTGATTCAATAAAATAACCGGCCACATATCCTTCATGGTTACCCCGGGTTTCGGGTGCCCATCTGCTGTGCCAGCGGGCCGTATCGCGCAGGGTATAAGCGGTTTGCAGATAACCGTCGGGCTCCTGGGCAGCCAGTATCTTCGGAATCCAGTCCTCAATGGTTTTCTTCATTTTTTCCTGGGCGGCGATAATCTCCTGGTCTCCACGCGGATCCACCATAAGCGCAATACTCATGGCCTCAATGGTTTGATGAACCCAGGCATTGGAAAATACATACCCCTTATGCTTGCCATGCATTTCTCCGCGAAGGGCCTTGGCTGCTTCAATAAAATTATCTATTCCGCCTTCTCCGGTGGTGATATCGGTCCGGTTGATCTGGTCGACGCACCAGGGAATCCAGTTTACGATGATGGCTTTGGCGCGGGCATTCCATAACGGACTGTCGATGGAATAACGTTTGGTATAAACCACATCCAACCTCTGGGCCGGAGGTGGAGCAACAACTTTTACTTTCAATTCGGAGGCAGATTTCAGTGCCCCTTCAAAGGCTGTTAAAGTAAGGACATAATCCCCTGTTTTCAATAATGTGGCAGTCGTATTCAGGGATTCCGGATTCTTAAACTCGACATTTCCGGGACCGGATTTCATGCTCCATAACGTTTTTTGAACCGGTGTAACCGAAAGCAGACTGCCAGAAAGGTAGGTCTTCCCACCGGTCATAACGTCGCGGTCGGGTCCGGCAGTAACGATCGGTGGAATATCCGGAGAACCGGGGGCCTGGTAAACGATCCATTCCTGCACGTTGCTTGGGAACATGATAGCCGAGTCCACCTCGATCCGCATCCTGGTCGTCTGGACCTCATCAAATGTGGTGTTATTGAACTGTTTATTAACTAGTCCCAGCCCTTTGGCGTTTTTCACCGGAACAAAAGCCGATCCATCCCAGTACTGAACACGGTAGGCTTTCGGCAAAGGCAGACCGTTCTGATAATCCCACAGAAAGACTGATATTTCCCTGGTTCCAACCATCTGATTCCATTCATACTGAACCCATTGCGCGGTTGCCGGACGCTGGCGATTCCGGTTTGATCTTGGCCGCCAGGGTAGGGTGTCGGTAGGTGTTTGACCATCGTTCATGATCGCGAGCGAAGGACCGTATCGCGAAGAATTTGTTGGAGTGGCCACCTTGGACAGATTCCTTTTTGACTGGGTAAACTGAACATCCTGTGCATTCAGGTTCACCCCGGTGAAAGCCATTAAAACGGCTAAACCGTTTACAAACAAGCGTATTTTTATCATATCTTAAATTCTATTAATCAATAATTTAATAATCATCCCGGGCCGGATGATCCCATAAAACTACTGAATATTTCGAATGGAACCGAGTTGAAACGGATGTTCCTGAGCAGATCGCCAAACGATAAAAAATTCGTGAAAATCCGCGTTCCCGCAGGGATCCGCGTCATCCGCGTGCCATTCTTAACCTCTTACAACTTATTATGCTTGGTCCTGATGACTTTCAGATAATTGCTCCCAAGCCTCACATTGATCGGTCCTTCGAACAGGACCGGTTCGCCGTCTATCTGGAATTCTCTCGAGGCTGCGGTAACCGTTATTTCTTCCGAAGATTTAATGTATTTCACATATTTCGATTCCTTCAGGCTGCCCAAGAACATCCTTAAAGTGAATATCGGATAGAAATAAAACGGAAAAGGTTTAACCAGCACAATTTCAAAAACACGGTCGTTGGGCCTGGCTGAAGGGGCTATAAAGGCATTATTCCCAAATTGCTTATTATTGGCGAAACAGATCATCTGATAACGCCCGTTAACTTCCTTGCCATCAATTAAAACGGTGGCGTTAAATGGTTTGAATTCAAACAGCGACTTGATGGTCACAAAGAAATAGCTCAAAAATCCACGGATCGCTCTCGTATTAAACCGGTGGGCTACATAACTGTCGAAACCCAGACCGGCGATGTTAATACACTCTATATTATTTATTTTCAGCACATCGAGGTTAATCGTCTCACCTTCATGAATATCCCGCAAAAGCGATTTAATGGATTTCTTAAAACCAAGTTCAAAGGCAAAACCATTCCCTGAGCCATTGGGTACCACACCAAGGATTTTATCCTCCCGGTTATACAAGTGCCGTGCAGCCTCATGCACTGTTCCATCACCTCCCACTACAATAAATACCGTATACTTCTCGAGGTTTTTTTCAAATACCTCCTGGATGGTGGTGTCTTTGGTTACAATATATTTTAGATCCGGATCGGCTTTCCGAATTCTCCGGACCAGATGCTTGAATCTTTTGGGTCCTGAATTCGGATTTATGATGAAAAGAATTTCTGAATTCTCTATTGCCGCCATAACCAAAAATAATATTCAGCTAAGATATCATTTGTATTTGATAACTAACCGGCGATTCATGAACCACCGGATAACCGGATATTTCCATTACCTTTGCGGGCTTTTTTAACGATATATCAAATGATTACAGTATCAAACCTGGGTGTCCAGTTCGGCAAGCGTATCCTGTTCCAGGATGTCAATATGAAGTTCACCCCCGGTAACTGCTACGGGATCATTGGCGCCAATGGTGCAGGGAAATCCACCTTCCTGAAACTGTTGTACGGTGAAGTGCAAAACACCAAAGGTTCAGTTTCATTCGGTGCCGGCGAACGGTTATCGGTACTGAAGCAGAACCATTATGAATTTGATGATTGCATCGTTCTTGATACCATCCTCATGGGACATGAACTGCTGTGGAGCATCATGCAGGAGAAAGAGATCCTGTATGCAAAGCCCGATTTTACGGAAAAAGACGGGTTGCACGCTTCGGAGCTGGAAGAGAAATTCAATGAACTTGACGGATGGAATGCCGAGAATAATGCGGCCAGTTTGCTGAGCGGATTGGGGATCAGGGAAGAGAATCATAAAAAATTCATGCGCGAACTGACTGGAAAAGACAAGGTTAAAGTATTGCTGGCCCGTGCCTTGTTTGGCAAACCCGACAACCTGCTTCTCGATGAGCCGACCAACGACCTAGACCTTGATACCGTTGAATGGCTGGAGTATTACCTGTCGAATTTCGAGAATACCGTGCTGGTAGTCTCCCATGACAGGCACTTTCTGGATTCCATATGCACCCATATTGTCGATATCGACTTCAGCCGCGTGCAGCTCTTTGCCGGAAACTACAGTTACTGGTATGAATCGAGCCAGCTGGCTTTAAGGCAGCAGCTGAATCAGAATAAAAAGGCTGAAGAAAAGAAAAAGGAGCTTCTGGAATTTATCGCCCGGTTCAGCGCCAATGTGGCCAAGTCGAAACAAACCACCAGCCGCAAGAAAATGATCGAAAGGCTGAATATTGAGGAAATCAAGCCCTCCACACGCAAATATCCTGGAATCATTTTCACTCCGGGACGCGAACCGGGCAACAATATTCTCGAAGTCAATAATTTGACAAAAACAGTGGAAGGAAAGGTCCTGTTTAAAGATGTCAGTTTTGTGATCAACAAGGATGACAAGATTGTTTTCCTTTCGAAGGATACACGGGCCATGACAACTTTTTTTGAGATCATCAAGGGCCATCAGCAGGCCGACAGCGGATCGTTCGTGTGGGGTCAGACGATAGTGAAAGCCTATCTGCCATTGGAAAACGAAAAGTTTTTCGAAAAGGATCAGACCCTGATCGAGTGGCTTGGTGAATTTTCGGAAGATACCAGCGAGAACTATCTGAGGGGTTTCCTGGGCAAGATGCTTTTCTCAGGCGAGGAAATATATAAGAAAGCCAAAATCCTTTCAGGAGGCGAAAAGGTCCGCTGCATGATTGCCAGGATGATGATCAGGAATGCCAACGTGATGATACTGGATACCCCGACCAACCACCTGGATCTCGAGTCCATTCAGGCTTTCAACAATACCCTGATAAAATTCAAAGGGAACATCCTCATGTCTTCGCATGACCATGAATTCATCCAGACCATCTGCAACCGGATCATCGAACTTATGCCCAACGGGATCATCGACCGGACGATGGACTATGATGATTATATCCTGGATGAAAAACTGAGGGAAAAGCGGAACGCTATGTATTAGACGTGAGGCGAAGAAGAAGATCGGGGGACGAAGAAGAAGATCGGGGGACGAGGAAGAAGATCGTGAAGCGAAAGAAATTGCATACGGAGAAGTGTCATCCCCGCGAAGGCGGGGACCCCGTCACGCTAGTAGGATTTCAACAAGCGGGGACCCCGTCACGTTAACGAGGATTACCATCCGGCAGCATCTGTTTCCTCAGACCTTCAAATTCCGCTGCCACCTTCGATTCCCTGGTCAGATCCCATATGGAGGTTTTCATCTCCCTCAATGCCAGGACCGTAGTGATCCACCCCTGAGTCCATCCGCTTTCGATGCACCAGGCTCCCCAGCCCTGATCAGCATTGCAGCCCCAATGCTCATAGCGCCCGAAATCAAATGAGCGGAACCAACCGCCATGCAATTCCTGATGCTTTGAAGAATATACCTGGATGCGGCAGAGGAATCGGGCCAATTTATCCTCTGCAGCTATAAACAGGGCATCTCCGGTAGCCATCGCAGCTTCGTGAAGTCCGAGGAATGCGAAGTTGGTGGTAT
>Ga0172379_10010273_pt1 | contig 11365 bp, 9 predicted proteins | sample GrowelOW334metaG_FD_119756 | JGI IMG/M metagenome (GOLD analysis project Ga0172379, IMG submission 119756) | Groundwater microbial communities from an aquifer near a municipal landfill in Southern Ontario, Canada - Groundwater well OW334 metaG | ecosystem: Environmental > Aquatic > Deep... | reverse complement strand
GACGATCTGCGGCACCAGCGCCATCGTGCCAAGTTGCGTGCTGATGTCGTCACTCAAAAACATGCCGCGATGGCCGCCTGCTTCCACACCCTGAGCAATGATCGCGTCGCAACCGCGCGCCTCTAGCCAAACCGCCTCACGCACCGTTGTCGCCGACGACAATACTTTCGCACCCGTTGCCTTCACCCGTTCCAGCAGAGCCGGCGCCGGCAGCCCGAAATGGAAACTGACCACCGCTGGCCGCTCCGCTTCGACCAACGCGCACATGGCAGCATCGAACGGCTTGCGCGCCGCTGCCGGCAGTGCGGTTTCGGGGTCCAAGCCCAAGGCTTCGTAATACGGTCGCAGCAGTTGCCGCCACTGCGCGTCGTGGGCGGCGTCTACCGCCGGCGGCGGGTGGCAAAAGAAATTCAGATTCAGCGGCTGCGCGGCCTGCGCTCGGAATAGTCGGATCTCGGCCGCAGCGGCTTCCGGCGTCAGCATCGCGCACGGTAAGGCACCGAGTCCGCCGGCTTTGGCAACTGCCGCGGCCAAGGCTGATAAACCCGCGCCCGCCATCGGTGCCTGCAAAATCGGCAGCGCAATGCCGAGCAAGTGCAGCAAACGTGTATCGGGCCAGGGCGCGTGCATGTTGTGTCCTTTTATGGCCGCGTATGACGGCGCTTGTATTCCGTATTGCGCCCAAGTTTGCAGCGTTCTGAGCGCAATCGCGATACCGGATTTGTTGCGCCGCACGCCCGTACAGAATTTCACGCAACTTTTACTACCTTTTCGCCGCGCGCAGCATCTAAGCGCATAGTTCAACCGCGATGACTGACCAGGAGATACCGATGCGTGGTCCAGTTTTTCTGTTATGCGCCCTGCTTAGCCTGCCGGCTTACGCGGCGCCGCCTTATACCGCCGATGCCTTGGTTGCGAAAAATATCGAAGCGCGCGGCGGGCTCGATAAATTACACGCGCTAAGCAGCCTGCGCCGCAGCGGTCGCTTGATCGACAACGGCGGCCAGCTGGAAATGGCCTTGGTCGAAACCAAGACGCGCAGCGGCGGCATTCGCGTCGAAGCCAGTGTTCAGGGCCTGACCCTGGTGCAAGCTTACGACGGCAAAGAAGGCTGGCAGATCAACCCGTTCCAAGGCCGCAAAGATGCCGAGCGGATACCGCCGGACGACACCAAGGAACTGGCCAGCGACGCCGATCTCGACGGCGCCTTGGTCGACTATAAAACCAAGGGCTCGACGCTGGTCTACCTCGGCACCGAAGATGTTGACGGCACGCCAGCACACAAGCTGAAGCTAACCAAGGCCGATGGCGATAGCCAAACCATTTATTTGGATCCCGATGCCTTCCTCGAAATTCGCATCGTCAGCAGCCGCAGCGTCCGTGGCGCGCTGCAGGAAACCGTGACCGACTTCGGCGATTACGAACAGGTTGACGGGGTCTACGTGCCGCTGGCGATCGAATCCGGCCCGAAAGGCTCGACCGAGCGGCAGAAAATCGAGTACAGCAAGGCTGAAGGCAATATCAAAGTCGATCCCACGACTTTCCATTTTCCCGCCGCCGCCAGCAAATAGTCAGGAGCCCGACATGAGCCTTCAATCTTTCGGCCTCGCGCTGGCCACGGCGGCATTCTCGCTGACGGTGCAGGCAGCTGACGCACCGGTAGCGTTCGACGCTGGCACGATCTCCGGCCTCGGCGCGCGTAACATCGGCGCTGCCGCGATGAGCGGCCGCATTGCCGCGCTCGATGCGTATAACGATCCATCCGGCAAAACCACGCTCGTCATCGGCACGGCCAGCGGCGGCGTCTGGAAATCGCTGGATGGCGGCACGACGTTCAAGCCGGTATTCGACGATCAACCGGTGCAGGCGATCGGCGCCGTCACAGTCGATAGCAAAAACACCAATACCATCTGGGTCGGCACCGGCGAGTCGTGGACCCGCAATTCGGTGTCGATCGGCAACGGCATTTATAAATCCAGCGACGGCGGCGATACCTGGACGCATCTCGGTTTGGAGAACTCCGAGCGTATCTCCAAGATTCTGATCGACCCGCGCAATAGCGACACCGTGTACGCCTGCGTACCGGGCAAACTCTGGAGCGACTCCGCCGACCGCGGCCTGTACAAAACCACCGACGGCGGCAAAACCTGGGCGCTGGTGCTGAAAGGCGGCAATCTTTCTACCGGCTGTTCGACGCTCGCGATGGACCCGAAGAATCCTGACGTGCTGCTCGCCGGCCTTTGGGATTTCCGCCGCCAAGCCTGGACCTTCCGCTCCGGCGGCGATGGTCCGACCGCGCCCTCCGGCAGCGGTTTGTATCGCAGTGCCGACGGCGGCAAATCCTGGACTGAAATCACCGAAGCCGCCAACAAAGGCTTCCCGGCCAAACCCTACGGCCGCCTCGCGGTCGCGATTGCGCCGAGCAATCCACAGCGGGTTTACGCGTTTGTGGAGTCTACCGCCAGCGCCTTGTTCGTCAGCGACGATGGCGGCCAAACCTGGGACGCGCGCGACAAGAGCCAATGGATGGTTTGGCGACCCTTCTACTTCGCCAATCTAATCGTCGATCCTACAAACGCCGACCGCGTTTATAAAACCGATGGCCCGCTGATTCTTTCCGAAGACGCCGGCCGCAGCTTTTCTACGGTCGGCGGCTTCGCCGGCACGCACGGCGACGTGCACGATATTTGGGTAAACCCCAAAAACCCGCAGCACATCGTCCTCGGCGACGACGGCGGGCTTTGGTATTCCTATAACGGCACCGGCAAATGGTGGAAAGGTGAAAATCTACCGGTCTCGCAGTTCTATCATGTCAGCGTCGATGATGCCGATCCGTACCGCGTCTACGGCGGCCTGCAAGACAACGCCAGCTGGGTTGGTGACACCGAATATCCCGGCGGCATTACCAATCACCGCTGGGAAAATCTTTACGGCGGCGACGGCTTTTGGACGTTTCTCGATCCAACCGATTCGAATTACGTCTACGCTGAGGCGCAAGGCGGCAACATCGGCCGGGTGAATTTGCACACCCACGAATTGCGCGATATTCAACCGAAAGCAAATTTCAAAGAGAAACTCCGCTTTAATTGGAATACGCCGATTGCGTTGTCGCCAACGAATAAAAACACCGTATATGTCGGCGCGCAATTTCTATTTCGCAGCCGCGATCACGGCAATAGCTGGCAGCGCTTGTCGCCCGATCTCACGACCAACGATCCGGACAAGCAAAAGCAAGAGCTATCCGGCGGCGTGACCATCGACAACTCTGCCGCCGAGCAGCACACGACGATTTACACCGTTAGCGAATCGCCGAAAGACCCCCTGACGATCTGGGTCGGCACCGACGACGGCAACCTGCAGCTAACGCGCGACGACGGTAAAACCTGGCGCAATGTCGTCGCCAATGTTCCCGGCTTACCGGCGCGGTCCTGGGTGAGTTGGATCGAAGCCAGCCGCCACGCCGCTGGCACCGCGTACGCAACATTCGATCGCCATAGCACCGGCGATATGCAGCCGTATGTTTACAAAACCACCGACTTCGGCAAAACCTGGATACCGCTAGTAACGCCGCGCGACGACAAAGCCGTGCGCGGCTACGCGCATGTCATTAAAGAAGATCTGCAAAAGCCCGGCTTGCTGTTTCTCGGCACCGAGTTCGGCTTGTACGTGTCGATCGATGGCGGCCAACAATGGGCGCCATTTAAAGGCGGCCACCTGCCGGCGGTGGCGGTGCGCGATGTCGTGATTCAGCCGCGCACCAACGACCTCATCCTCGCTACGCACGGGCGCGGCATTTGGATCGTCGATGACATTACACCGCTGCGTGCGCTGAGCGCTAACCTGTTGAATGAAGAGGCGACATTCGTCGCCAGCCGGCCGGTGCAGCAGCGCATCGAAGGCCAAGGCGGCTGGCCGAACGGCGATGCCGTGTTTGTCGGCGACAACCCGGCCGATGGCGCTGTAATCACCTATTACCAAAAAGCCCGTCACCTTTACGGCAAGTTGAAACTGGAGGTGCTCGATGCCAACGGCACGCTGATCGATACTTTGCCGGCCAGCACCCGCCGCGGCTTAAACCGCGTGGTGTGGGCGATGCGCGGCAAGCCACCAAGAGTACCGCCGGCGGCTCAGCTGGCATTTGCCGGCACCCAAGGCGTGCGCCTGCTGCCCGGCACCTATACCTTGCGCTTGACCAAAAACGGCAAAACTTACGAGACCAAAATCGACGTGCGGCTGGATCGTCGTGCGGCATTCACGTTAGCCGACCGCCAAGCGCAGTTCAAAACTGCGAGCGAAATCGGCGCACTGTTCGGCGCTGAAAGCGCGCTGGTCGAACGCATCAATACGCTGCGTGAAGCGCTCGCTACCACTAGCGCCGGCTTGACCGTCGGCGACGCATTAAAAGCCGAACTCAGCACGTTTGATGAGAAAGCCGACGCTGTCCGCAAGCAAATCGTCGCGACCACCGAAGGCGGTGCGATCACCGGCGAGGAGCGGCTGCGCGAGCACACGGATCAACTCTACGGCGCGGTCAACGGTTTCGAAGGCCGGCCCGGCCGCTACCACCTCGCGCGTCTAGCAGCGTTGCGCCGCGAACTCGCTGGCGTCCAAGCCGATTTCAGCGCCCTGCTCGGCCGAGATTTATCGGCGCTCAACGAGGCCTTAAAAACGCGCGGGCTGCCGGCGATTCCACCACCGCCGATGGAAGTCGCCGACGATGACGACGCCGACGCGGCGCGCAGCAGCAGCCATGTCGGCCGTATCGACCCGGACGCGGCGTTTGGCGTCGCCGCGGCGGTGCCGAAAAACTTCCGGATTTATCGTTGATCCGGCGCTAAATCGTCAGCCGCTGGCGGGCCAGTTAAAGGTGCTGGCGGCGGCAAAAATCCGGCGACGAGCAAGCCGGCGTCGGTGCGCATTTTCAGCACCGCGCCGTCGTGGCTCGGGATAATCGCGATCTCGGGGTTGGTTTGCATCAGCTGATGCAGCGTTTTTAGCTCGGCGAGGACGGCCTTGCGGTCTTCGCCAATCACCACCGTCATGAACCACGGCCGCTCGCGTTCCAGTTCGATGTTGCGCAGGCGGGTGCTGATGTCACCGATGAACAGCAGTTCGCGGCCATCGGCAAGGCGGACATAAACCATTTGGCTGCCCGGCGAATGGCCAGGCGATTTGATCAACACCACACCCGGCGCCAAGGCATAGCGGGCGTCGTAGTGCAGCGGCGTGTAGTCGGCCAGCGGCGCCAGCGGCAACACCGCCGGCTTCATACCGGCGCGGTTCGCGAATTGTTCGGCCGTAAGCCGCAGCTTCGGCTTCAACGCCGCGAGGTTCGGCGCGGTGGTGATGCTGCCGATGTGATCCTCGTGCTCGTGGGTGATTACGATCTGCGCCGCGGCGTCCATCGCCGCCCGCACTTTGGCGCTGGCGGCATCGTTAAACTGCGGCAACATCAGCGTATGACTGGCAGTGGCGCGCTCGAGTCCGGTGTCGATCAAGATCGTTTGCTCGGGAAATACGAGCTGATAAGCGACGATCGGCAGCGGCGTTTTCCGCCACGGATCCCCAGCGACGAGCATCGCCTCATAAAACACGAATGCGCCGACCTGCTCGTAGCGCACGGCCAACGGCTTATCGCCCGGCAGCGATTCCGCCAGCGCCCGCACTGCCGCCAAGTCCAACGGGAATTCGGCCTGCGCCGCCGGGCTGTGTAAAACCAACAGCCCGTACATCGGCAGTACCAACGCCACCGTGACCAGCAGGCGCCAACCGTGTTTTCGTCTCCGCCGTGTCATCCTCTTCCCCAGTAAGCGACCAACCAACTGCACTATCATGCCGCAACCTCTACGCCACTCAGAGTGCGATCATGATTCAGCTTTACGGCTTCACCGGTTCCGGCAATTGCTACAAGCCCGCGCTGCTGATGCAGCAGCTCCAGCTGCCGTTTACGTGGATCGAAGTGAACATCTTGAACGGTGAGTCGCGCACGCCGGAATTCCTGGCGAAAAACGCCAACGGCAAGATTCCACTGCTGGAACCTGAGCCGGGCCATTTCTTGGCCGAATCGAACGCGATGCTGTGTTATCTCGCCGAGGGCTCGCGCTTTTTTCCCGCCGACCGCTGGCAGCGCGCGAAGATTCTCGAATGGCTGTTCTTCGAGCAATACAGCCACGAGCCGTACATCGCCACCGTGCGTTTCTGGGTGCATTACCAAAAGCGCGGCGACGAATTGGCGGTAAAAATTGCCGAGACGATGCCGCGCGGCTACGCGGCGCTTGCGGTGATGGAACAGCAACTGAGCCAGACGCCGTTCCTGGCCGGCGCCGAGTACAGCATCGCCGACATCGCGCTATTCGCCTACACCCATGTCGCCGATCAAGGCGGGTTCGACTTAACGCCGTACCCAGCCGTTCAAGCCTGGCTGCATCGGGTGATGACGCAGCCGGGTTACGTGCCCATGGTGGTTTGAGGAGCGCCGCCCGCTTCATTGCGGCGCTCAGGACATCGGTTCGGTCTCTTACACCGCTTGATACACGGCTTCGACTTCCACCTGCAGTTCAGCGCGGCAAATATCGGCGAGGACGATAATCCGGCTACAGTCGGCCGGAAATAGCTGCGCCGAGAGGGCGTCGATCGTCGCGTAATCCTCGGCGCGGCGTAGAAATATTTTTAGCACTGTGGGCATCAAACGCTGGCCGGAGTGGCTTTCGGCGCGGGCCACCAGCGCGTCCAGATTCAGCGCCAGCTCGCGCAGCTGGGCGCCGGCATTTTCCGGATGGCAGCTTTCGTGGCCGATGATTGCCGCGGTGCCCGAAACAAATAACTGACCCCAAGGCATCGCCATCGCGCGGGCGAAGCTCGGACTGGCCGGGCCGTAGTCGCGCGGGTATTCGTAGGCCGGCACTTGCCGCGGGTTTTCCAGACGCTGCCCCGGTTCTTTGGCCGCGATCAGGATCACCGTCAACGTGCTCGGTTCGGCTTGCACACCGATTGCGGTGGCCGCTGGCAGCGGCAACTGCGCGGGAATGCCCCGAGTGCGGCCGACGCAGAAGCGGCGGTAGCGCTCAGCGTCGCCCGCGCCTTGGTTAATCGCGCCGAAGTAGTGCCATACCTTCACCGGATGCGGATAGCCGCTATCCGCCAACAGCGCGCCGATGCCGCGATACGCGTATTCCGCCGCGGCTTCGATCCCGCCGTACGCCGCTTCGTCGAATTGCCAGCTGGCGACGAGTACGCGGCCGTCTTCAGCGATGTGCGCGCCGTGGGCGCTGTGGCGCGTAACTGGACCGCTGCCGTGCCACAACTCGTAGCGCGTGCCGCCGTGCGGCAGCGCCATTGGCACGTGGACAGCGCCTTCAGCGACCGGCTCTGTGCCGTACGCAAACGCCGCGAGCCGCTGATCATCGACGGCGGGGCATTGCGACGAATAACTGAAGCGGATCGGCAGCGCGGGATCGACGGCGCGGCTTGGGGCTGGGAACACGGGCAAGGAAAGGCCGAATAGGTCGCTTAGTGTAAAGGCTGAACGGCCGCCACCCAAGCCCGGCCAGCGGGCGCCTCCGCCTGGTTTCCTTGTCGGCCATCAGCCGCCTATGATTCAGGCGCAGACGTCGTCGCGACCTCATCCGCAACACAAGGGTCTACGCATGATCACGATTCGCCCCGCTGACAGCCGCGGTCACGCCGAGCACGGCTGGCTCGATAGCCGCCATACGTTCTCGTTCGGCGACTATCACGACCCGCAGCACATGGGTTTTCAGGCACTGCGCGTGATCAACGAGGACCGCGTCACACCCGGCGGCGGCTTCGCACCGCACTCGCATAGCGCGATGGAAATTCTCTCTTACGTGCTCGAAGGCGGTCTGCGCCACCGGGATTCGACCGGCGGCAGCTCGGTACTGCGCCCCGGCGAACTGCAACTGATGAGCGCCGGCCGCGGCATCAGTCACAGCGAGATGAATGATTCGCAGTCCGCACCGGTACATTTTCTGCAGATCTGGCTGATGCCGGACCGTCGCGATACCGCCCCGAGCTATCAGCAGCACACGCTGGACCCGGCGGCGCTCCGCGCCGGTTTCGTCTGCGTTGCCGCGCCGGCCTCGGAAACGGCACCATTCAGAATTCTGGCCGACGCCCGCCTGTTTATCGCCTGGCCCAGCACCGGCCAGACGCTAACGCAGCCCCTGGAACCCACGCGAGCCTACTACCTGCAGCTCGCCCGCGGCAGCGTCACGCTCGGCGAAAACCTATTGACGGCTGGCGACGCCGCAATGATCGAAGCCGAATCGACCTTGCACCTGGCCGCGACCAGCGACGCCGAGCTGCTGCTGTTTGATTTGGCGCCGTCGGAATGACCGGCGCGGCGCCAGCGCCAGACAAGGGCTACTGGTTTAAGTCAGCCAAATTCCAAATCGAGCCCGGCGAAGACGAAGAAACCAACCCAGGCCTGTACGGGCGCCAGCTCGCGCTCTGGCTAAAGACCCGCTTAGAAACCTGCGGCTACGCCGTTGAAGACGTCATCAACGAAGACTGGGGCCGGTGCCTGATGTGCCAACGCACGCCGTTCCTGCTGTGGGTGGGCTGCGGCAGCGTCATCGAAGATTCGAGCACTTCATCCGCCAAGGCTAACCCGGCTTCTACAGCCCATATTTGGCACTGTTTTGTGGTCGCCGAAGTGCCGTTTTGGCGCAGGTTTAGCAAGCGCGTCGACAGCCAACCCGCGGTGGCGAAGCTGCATGCGGCCGTTGGCCAAATACTCGCGGATGAGATCGAGATTGCGTTGACGCGGTAACGGTATATCCGCCGCCGCTGCGTTAACGAATAATCGCTGCCGTCGCTACAACCTCATCCGCGTAAGCGCCCCCGCTTTGGGCTCAGCGCACGCTGACGCCGATGTGAATACTGAAATCAGGCGACGAATTCAGAATCACATCTTCTTGCACGCCGAGGTTCAACGCCGTGTGCGCGCCGAGACCGATGCGGCCGCCGAATGCCAGTTGGCCGCCGTAGCGGCTGAGCGCGCCGATTTCGGAGTGCGCGTACAGCGGCGTGTGGCCATAGAACTGCGCGGTGAACGCCAGCCACGGTAGCGCGCGGTAACCGGCGCCGGCACCACCAAGGCCGACCCACTGCCGTTGTAGGTCGCCGAGCACCTGGCTTTGCCCGTTATAGGAGCCCCCAACGGAGACAAAGCCAAACCAGCGCCGGGCACCGGCAAACGGATCATAGTCCAGCCATAGCGCGCCGCCGGCGTTGCCGCCGGCTAAACGGGCTTCATCGCCGGTCGGCAGCTTGGCCAGCGCCCGCAGCGCGAGACCCTCGCGTAACGCGTAGCCGGCGCTGAGTTCGATATCGCCGAAGCCGTTGTGGCCGTCCGTTACGTTGAGCGCGGTCACGCCGTTACGGACGTAACGGTAGGTGTAGCGATTACGCGGCACGAATTCGCGGCCGCCGTTGGCGAGATTAAACGCGCCGTGCCAGCCTTCGATCACGCTGTCGAGCACGCCGCCATTGGTCAGCAATATCGGCACGTCGATACCGATTTCCAAACCGGCCGCGACGCCGCGGCGCCAGCCGAAACTAACGCGCTGGGTTTCGCCGTCCAACAACAGCGCCTCGTTGCCGTTCCGGACGTTGACGAACTCGTTGCTCCAGTCGAGGCGGGCGCTGTACGCCGAAGCGCCACCGGCCAGCACCGCGGTTTCGCCGAGCGCCGGCAACGCGGTGCTGCGCGATAACGCCGCTTCGTTACGCACCGGGAAAATCGACTCGGCCATCGCTGGCACCAGGCTTCCGCCGATGATGACGGCGAGACATAAAAATTTCTGATTCATCGTTTTAAAATAAGGTCGGAAAATACACGATGTGCCGCTGCAGTAACCGGTTGTCCGGGCCACGCGCCAACCCGGGCCGCGCCTCTGATAGCATCCGCATCCCCAACCCCCTACTGGCGCTGTAAAGCCAATGAATACTCAAGCCAAGCCGGTTACCGACAATCTGCGAATCAAGTCGATCCGCGCCGTCGCCGCCCCGACCCAGATCCAAGCCGAGCTGCCGCTGTCCGAAGCAGCCGCGCAAACCGTCGCCACCGCTCGCCGCGAAATTCAAGACGTGCTCGCCGGTCGTGACGACCGCCTGCTGGTCGTGATCGGCCCGTGCTCGATACACGATACCGCCGCGGCGCTTGATTATGCCGGGCGGCTGGCAACGTTGCGTACACAGCTGAGCAAAGATCTGTTGATCGTCATGCGTGTGTATTTTGAAAAGCCGCGTACCACGATCGGCTGGAAAGGCTTGATCAACGACCCGAACCTAGACGACAGCTACGACATCGATACCGGTCTGCGCGTCGCGCGCCGCCTGTTGCTCGATCTGAACGCGCAGGGCATGCCGGCCGGCGTCGAGTTCCTCGACATCCTGACGCCGCAATACATCTCCGATCTGGTCAGCTGGGGCGCGATCGGCGCGCGCACGACGGAAAGCCAGCTGCACCGCGAAATGGCCAGCGGTTTGTCATGCCCGGTCGGCTTCAAAAACGGTACCGATGGCAGCGTGAAAGTGGCAGTGGACGCCGTGCAGTCGGCGCGTGCGCCGCACCGTTTCTTGTCGGCGACCCAAAGCGGCCAGATCTCGATTTTCGAAACGCTCGGCAACCCGGATAGCCATGTGATTCTGCGCGGCGGCTCCACCGGCACCAACTACGACGCCACCAGCGTCGACGCCGCCAGTGCGGCGATGACGAAAGCCGGCATCCGGCCGCAGGTGATGATCGACTTCAGCCACGCCAACAGCCGCAAGCAGCACCGGCTGCAGATTGAAGTGGGCCATGATGTTGGCGACCAACTGGCCAGCGGCGACGAACGTATCGTTGGGGTCATGATCGAAAGCCATCTGGTCGAAGGCCGGCAAGAAATTGGCGACCGCGACACGATGACCTATGGCCAGAGCGTCACCGACGCCTGCTTGGCCTGGGACGACAGCGCCGAACTACTGCGCGCGCTCGCCAACAGCGTTGCCGCGCGCCGCAAACAGCTGGCAAAGTCGGCCTAAACGCATGGCTATACGGCGACGGTCCGCAGACGCCCCCGCCGCGGCCGCCGCCGTAGCGTGATCAGGCCGCTGCTGGCGGCCGGGTTGGCACCACCAATTTCGCGGTGAAAATCTGCACCACTTCGCCGCGCTGATTTTTGGTTTCACTGCGTAACGTGACCAAGCCGCGGTCCGGCTTGGTGCGCGATACCCGCAACGTTAAGACTTCGCTTTCCACCGTGAGCACGTCGCCGGCCCGCGTCGGCTGCGGCCAGACGATCTCGCCACCCGCGCCGATGATGCCGCCAACAGCCGCAGGCGCGCCGCCGTCCACCAG
>Ga0172379_10010272_pt1 | contig 11365 bp, 12 predicted proteins | sample GrowelOW334metaG_FD_119756 | JGI IMG/M metagenome (GOLD analysis project Ga0172379, IMG submission 119756) | Groundwater microbial communities from an aquifer near a municipal landfill in Southern Ontario, Canada - Groundwater well OW334 metaG | ecosystem: Environmental > Aquatic > Deep... | reverse complement strand
CGCTCCACGTGAAATAGGCTATCCACAGCCCGTCCCTTTCGTAAAAAGAAAATGCTATACTATTCCATATGAATAAGACGAACAAAATTCTTCTTTCGGTGGTCGTAGTCCTTCTCCTCGTCATCATCGGATTCGTCGTGTGGAAGGAGGTCGGCGGGAAGCCCTCGTATGCGGCGGTGTATCTCCGCACGGGCGACCTTTACTTCGGAAAACTGGTCCGTTTTCCGTATTTCGGTCTGAAGCAGCCGTATCTTCTCCAGGTGAATCGGACGAACGAGCAGAATCCCCTGAGCGTGCAGCGTTTCAAAAACGTCTTCTGGGGTCCCGAGGACTTCATGAAGATAAACCGCGAGGAGGTCGTGTGGTATACGAGCCTCCGTTCGGACAGCGAGCTCGCACAGGTGTTCGAGAAGAATCCCGATTTGATACCGCCGCAGGCGGAGACGCCGCAGGGAGGCACTTCTCAGCAGCAAGCGCCCGCACCCGCGCCGCAGACAGGCAAGTAAGCAAAGAAGAGAAGCCCGATGCTCAGCATCGGGCTTTTTGCTATCATAAGAGGGATGACGCACCGGGGAATGCCGCACGGACAAGCGACGCTTTCATTTATCATCCTCGTGAGCGGCCTCATTCTTGAAATAGCCATCGCGGGGAGTTTCATCACGTATTTTCTGAGCAGCTCGGGACTCGGGGAGCGGCTGTATGCGAGAGCGTTCACGGTGGCGCAATCGGGCATACGGGATGCGGAGATACGCATCGTGCGCGACAAGGATTTCAGTGCGACTCCCGTGTCCTACGTTCTTTATATCGATAATGATGCCGCGACCGTTTCCTCTTCGCGCGCATCCCAGGATTCGAGTTATGTCTATACCGTAACGTCGGTGGGTGTCGCGGGGACCAGGCAGCGGAAATTCGTCGCTATCATCGCCGCGGACCAGGTCACGGGACTCGTCGATGTCCAATCGGTAAGCGAACAGTCGGTGCAGTAACACACTTCTTTCATGGACACTCGCGCCCTCATTGCGAAAGCGAAATACATATTCGAACGTCTTAGCTCGAAGCCCCTCGTGGGCGGTTTGCATATAAGCGACTATGCGCTCCAATACGTCGTGTTGGGAGCGGGGCTCAGCACCGCCATAGTGAAGATGCCGCCGGGCATCGTGAAAGAAGGCCGCATCCTGGACGAGGTCCAGTTCCAGGGTTATCTGAAGAAATTGCACCAGGCGGTGGAAACGGATGAGAAGAAGACCGTTCCGGTGGTGGTGGTCCTTCCTTCGAGCATCGTGTATACGCAGAGCTTCTCGGTGCCTAACGTGGGATCGGACCGGCTCGAGGAATCGGCGGCGCTGAATATCCAGATGATATCGCCGATGGCCCCCGAAACTTCCTACATGAGCTGGCAGGTGGTGAAGGAGACGCCGGATCAGTACGAGCTGCTCGGCGCATTCGCGGAGCGTCCGCGCGTGGACGTGTTCCAGAAGGTGCTCGAAGAAGCGCGTTTTTCCCCGGTCGCGTTCGAATTTCCGAGTCTTGCGCTTGCGCGGCTTGTGGCGCTTGCGGGTAACGCGGACGATCATCCCTCCCTTCTTTTCCAGATTTCGAGCGACGGACTGAATCTTTCCATATTGAAGAACAAAGGATTGTATTTCGATTATTTCCGTTCGTGGCGCTCGATCCAGGGAGAGGAGCGTGAAATCACGCAGCAGCGGTTCGAAGCCGTTCTTGCGGAGGAGATGCAGAAAATAAGCCATTTTACACTCAGCCGGTTCAAGGAAAATCCTCAGAAGGTATTCATGATCGCCCCCGGTTTCGAGAAGACGGTGCAGAGTTTCATTCAGACGAAATTCGGCATCAGCGTCGTATTGCTCCAGATTGCGGCATGGAACATATCATCGCAATGGTATGTGGCGGTGGGCGCCGCGCTCCGCGAAAACGAGAGCCGGCAGAAGGAGACGCTCATCAACGTCGGGTCTGTTTCGCATGGAGGCTATTTCTACGAGGAACAGGCGCTGAATTTCATACGGCTGTGGCGAGGCGTGAGCGCGGCCGTACTCGGCGTGCTTCTCGTCTTTTTCGGCGGGAGCGCCTATGTGCTGGCGAACGAAGTGAAAGCCGCGAAAGGGAATCTTTCCATGTTCAGTGCGAACATCCCGAGCGGGGAGCTCGCTCGGCTTGAAGAGCAGGTGAAACAATTCAATGCGCTCGTAGGGAATGCGCGTTCCAAAAAAGAAGGAACGATACCCTGGACGTATTTCTTCTCGAAAATGAACACGATTACCGTGGCGAATCGCGCGGTCATAGACCATATCGAGATAGCTTCCTTGAAGGACAGGATAACGCTGTCTGCACACGTAGCCGACAGTAATGCGATCATCGTGTTCAAGAACGCGCTTGCTGCGGACAAGGACTTCGCGGATATAGACCTTCTTGTGTCCCAGATCGCGGTACGCGAAGACGGTTCCGCGGGATTCCAGATAACCTTCCGTTTCGTGGGAACAGGCAAATAACTCTAGCGGATTACTCCTCGTATTTCTTCGGCAATCGCTTCGAATCGGCGCAAGTCCGGTTTCGTGATGGTGCCGAGCACGGTCTTTGATGCGGGAATTTTCTTCCCGTTTTTCGTCTGTTTGCCGATGCCGATGCGCACGCGCCAGAACGCATTCGTTTTCAGAACGCGGATGATGGACTCGATGCCGTGATGTCCCGCCGCACCCCGCGCGAACTGCACTTTGTATTCTCCGACGGGGATGTCCGCATCGTCATGAATAACAACCAGCGCATCCGGTTTTTTCCTGAAATAACGGAGTGCGTCGCCTACTCCGCGTCCCGAATCGTTCATGAAGGTGAGCGGCTTCACGAAACGCATATGCCCCGCCGCAGATTCCGCAAACGTGCCTGTTCTCGAGACGGCATAGGGGCCGTGTCCGCGTATGATGTCCGCGACGATAAAACCGACATTGTGGTAGGTCTGTTCGTATTCCTCTCCCGGATTACCGAGTCCCGCAACGAGAGAAACGGAAGAGAGCGGATTCAGAGGGGCATTGTGTTTCCGTACCATGTTCGGTAAGATTATCGCATATTTCGCACATGAAAGCATTTTTCTGGTCACTTTTCGAAGTATTACAGACGGTCGCCATCGCGGTGGTAGCGGTCGTGATGGTACGGGCGTTCGTGGCTCAGCCGTTCCTCGTGAGCGGATCGAGTATGGAACCCAATTTCGAGAACGGCGATTATCTTCTTGTGGACGAGCTTGCATACCGCTTCCGCGAACCGCAGCGCGGCGAGGTGCTGGTATTCAAATATCCCATCGATCCCCGGTCGTATTACATCAAACGCATCATCGGTTTGCCGGGGGAGCGCGTCGTAATCGACGGGAAGAACATTTCGGTCTATGACGCATCCGGCGCGAAGAAAGAACTCGCGGAGCCGTATGTGGCGCGCATGAGCGAGACGGGTCACGAGGAATTCACGGTGAAAGAAGGGGAATATTTCGTGATGGGCGACAATCGCGACTTCAGTTACGATTCGCGTAGGTGGGGTTCGGTACCTTCCGATGATGTGATAGGACTCGTGCGGTTCAGGCTGTGGCCGATTACGAAGGCAATGGCATTCTCCGCGCACGCGTACTAACTCCATGGGAAAGACAACTCAAAAAAAACAGAACAAGAAACCGAAAGCGCCGGAGATGCTTCAGAGCATCAAGGGAATGCAGGATGTGCTGCCGAAGGACGGGGAATGGTGGCGCGCGGTCATGGACACAGGGAGGAGTCTCAGCGATCTCTACGATTTTCACTTCATCGAAACGCCCATCGCCGAACAGGCGGAACTGTTCACGCGCGGCAACGGCGCATCCGACGGGATAGAGAAGAAACTCTATACGTTCAAGACCCGCGACGGCGAACAGGCGGCGCTCCGCGCGGACCTCTCGGCGCCCGTCATGAGGAGCTATATCGAACACCATCTCGGCTATTTCGCCTCGCCGCTCAAGGTATACCACTACGGTCCGGTATTCCGTTTCGAAAAGTTGGTGGAAGGGCGGATGCGCCAGATCCACCAGTGGGGGTTCGATGTGATAGGCGATAACGATCCGGTGTACGACATGCAGGTCATCCTCGCTTCGCTCGAATTCCTGAAGTCGCTCAAGTTCCAGAATCTCCGTGTCAGGATAAATACCGCGGGGTGCAAGGTATGTCGGGCGAACTACCGGGAGAAGCTCAAGGCGTATTTCCGGAAGCAATCGGTGTGCGCGACCTGCAAGGCGGACCTCGAAGAGAATCCGATGAGGCTTTTCAACTGTGAGAAGCAGGAATGCGCCGATTTGCGGAAAGAAGCGCCGATCATCCTCGATTATCTCTGTCAGAACTGCAACAACCATTTTAAGACGGTGCTCGAACTCGTGGAAGATAACGGCGTGCTCTACGAACCCGACCCCTATTTCGTGCGCGAAAAGGAATACTACAACAGGACGATATTCGAAGTGATGAGTGCGGACGCGCCTTTCGCGCTCGCGGGCGGCGGACGCTACGACTATCTCGCCGAAACGCTGTTCGGAAAATCGATTCCCGGCGTGGGTGCGGCCCTCGGTCTCGACCGGATCGTGGAACAGCTGAAGGTGAGGAATACGGATATGCGCCGCAAGACGAAGCCGAAGGTGTTTTTCATCGCCGTGGGCGACCAGGCGCGCAAGATGAGCGTGCGGCTCATGAACATGCTCCGCATGGGAGGCATCGGTGTCGTCGAAACGATAGGAAAGAAGACGCTCAAGGCGCAGATGAAGTTCGGCGAGAAGACCGGAGCGCCCCTCGCGCTGCTCTTCGGCCAGAAGGAAGCGTTCGAAAACACCATCATCGTGCGCGACATGAAGTCCGGCGCGCAGGAGACGCTGATTGTCGACAAGTTCGTGGAGGAGGTGAAACGCCGCCTCAAATAACATGGAAGAGTGCGTCTTTTGCGGTATCGCCAACAAGAGGATTCCCGCGGAAATCGTCTATGAGGACGGATGGGCGACCGCGGTGCTCGACCTGCATCCGATAGCGCCGGGGCACACGATGGTACTCCCTAAGGTCCATGCCGAAACGGTGCTCGATCTTTCCGAATCCGCGGTGGGGCCGCTCTTCAACGCCGTACGGAACGTGACGAAGATGCTTTCCGAATCGCTTCATCCCGACGGATTCACCATCGGCATCAATCACGGAAAGTGGGCGGGGCAGGCGATAGACCATCTGCATGTCCATATCATTCCGCGATGGAAGGACGACAAGGGGTCATCGGTGCACGGAGTGGTGTCGAATCCTCCCAAAGAAACATTGACGGAAATCAAAAAGAAGATTATAAAAGAATAGTCCTATGGCAATAGAAGTACGAAAAAGAGAAGGAGAAACCGCGAGCTCGATGCTTTACCGCTTCACGAAGCGGGTGCAGCACAGCGGCCTCGTGAAAGAGGTGCGCAAGAGGCAATTCACCGGCCGTATCGGCAATCGGGGAAAGCGCAGAAAAGCGGCGCTCTATCGCATCGAACGGCAAAGCGAGTTCACGAAGTCGAAAAAGTACGGACGCAAGTAATTGCGTCTTGTGCGTTTTTATACACCACTGAATCCATGACACTCGAAGAACGCATCAAATCCGATCTCGACGCCGCGTTCAAGGCGCGCAACGCGATGACAACCGATACGCTCCGCCTTCTTACGGCGGCGCTTCATAACCGTTCCATCGAGAAGCGGGGGAAAGGAGGAGAAGAGAAGCTGACCGAAGAGGAAGCGCTCGAGGTGCTTCGCCGCGAGGCGAAGAAGCGGAAAGAGGCCGCAATGCTCTACATCCAGGGGAACAGGCAGGATCTTGCCGAAAAGGAAAACGCGGAACTCTCGGTCCTCAGCGTCTATCTCCCCGCGCAGATGGGAGAGGACGAGATTAAGAAAGAAATTATGAAGGTGCTCGCATCCGCGGGAGCCGCCGACACAAAAGAATTCGGAAAGGTCATGGGTCTTGTCATGAAAGAGCTGAAGGGGAAGGCGGATGCTGGAGTCGTGACGAGAATCCTGAAAGAGTCGTTGTCATAAGTTCCGCACTGCGCACGAATTGCCACCGATTCGTGCATTTTTTTACCATGCCGAAGACGCATCCAAAACCCGCCATCACTATCATCGCCTCCCGCAAGGAGTTCGCATCCCGTGCCGCGACGGTGCGCCGGGTGCTCGCGTCCTCGCTCTCCGCGCTGAAGCAGGAGAATGCGGCGCTTGAAGCCTATCTTGTGACGAATGAGGAGATGAGGATGCTCAATATGGCCTTCCGGGGGAAGGATTGTCCGACGAATGTACTGAGCTTCGAAGCGAAAGGGTTCCCGCGCGCCGATGCCGGAACGCGCGCATACCTCGGTGAGATCTATCTGGCGCCGAAGGTGATTAAGGACAAGAAGGAAGATATCCGTCTTCTTGCGGCGCATGGACTTCTCCACTTGCTCGGATATACGCATGAAACCGAGCGTGATAGAATGAGGATGGAACGGGCCGAGGATCGACTGCTCGCACGGGCGAAACGATCATGAAAGGATTCCGTTGCGCACGAACCATATGCCTTCGCTTATCACGAGTCTCGACATCGGGACCTCTCAAACAAAAGTAATCGTCGCCGCGCCGAAAAAGGACGGCACGCTTTCGGTAGTGACCGCGTTCAAACACCCGACTTCCGGATTCAAGCGCGGTATTTTGACGGATGCCGAAGAAGCGACCTCTTCGCTCCGGCAGCTGGTGCTCGATCTGAAACGCATCTCGAAACATGCTACGGAGAACATTTATGTGAACATGAACAGCGACCACATATGGTCGCGGCAGTCGCAGGGGATGGTGGCGGTCGCGCGCGCGGATCAGGAAATACAGCAGGACGATGTGGACCGCGTGAAAGAAGCGGCGCGCGCGGGGAAGACGCAGCAGAATCGTGCGATACTCCACAATATCATCCGCGAATATTTCGTGGACGGCGTGGGCGATATCGCCGATCCGCGCGGCATGTCGGGTAATCGTCTCGAAGTGAATACGCTGATTGTCGAGGCGTTCGCGCCCCACATGGCGATTCTCATGAAAACGCTCGAGCGAGTCGGTTTTGATGTGGGCGGCATCGTGTTCAACCCGCTCGCCGCGGCAAGCGCGGTGCTCACCAAGCGGCAGAAGGATCTGGGAGCGATTGTCATCGATTTCGGAGCGAACACCACCTCGTTCGCCGTGTATGAGGAGGGGAAGGTGGTATATGCGAAAAGCATTCCCGTCGGATCGGCGTACATTACGAACGATATCGTAGCGGGGTTCAGGATTCCCTTCGATGTCGCGGAGAAGCTGAAAATAACCTACGGGTTCGCGAGCGCGAAAGAGATAGGGAGGAAGGACACGATACGCCTCTCGGAAATCGACCCGCAGAATACGACCGAGATATCGAAACGGTTTCTCGCGGAAATCATCGAAATCCGCCTTGAAGAAATACTCGATCTTGTGAATAATGAGCTGAAGACCCTGGGGAGGGCGCTCCAATTGCCCGGAGGAGCGGTCATTTCGGGAGGGGGAGTGAAGCTTCCCGGCATGACGGAATTTGTGAGGCAGGAATTGAAGCTTCCGGTGCATATGGGATTTCCGAATCTCGCGGATCTCGAAATAGCGAATCCGGCGCACCAGGAACTCCTGGATGATCCCGAATTCGTGACCGCAGTAGGATTGCTTTTCCAGTATATGGAAAACGGCGAAAGAAAGACCAATCACACGCTTTTAGAAATAATCGGTCGCGTACTGAAGAACCTTTTCCCTTAACCACCCATGAACAAAAAAAAGATTACGAAGAAAAAATCTCCGGCATCCCAGTCCTTTAAGGCGCAGGAGAGTCCCGCACAGAAGAAAAAATCATCTTCGCCCTTCACGCGCATAAAAGTGGTGGGCGTAGGCGGAGGAGGGTCCAATGTGATTTCCCGCATGATGGAGAGCGACCGCATCCGCGGCGTGGAATACATTGCGATAAACACCGACGCACAGGACCTCGATTATGCGTCCGCGCATCGGAAAATTTATATCGGCAAGGCGCTCACGAAAGGACTTGGCGCGGGGATGAATCCGGAAATAGGGAAGCAGGCCGCCGAAGAAAACCGTTCCGAAATCGGCGAAGCGATCGAGGAGGCGGATATTGTGTTCGTGACCGCAGGACTCGGTGGCGGTACGGGCAGCGGTGCGGGTCCGGTGGTCGCCGACATCGCGAAGGAAAAAGGAATACTCACGATCGGTATCGTGACGAAACCCTTTTCGTTCGAAGGCGCGCAGCGCATGACCATCGCACAGGAAGCGCTCGGCAAGTTCAAGGAAAAAGTGGACGCGCTCGTCGTCATTCCGAATGACCGCGTGTTCAGCCTTATCGACAAGGAGACTTCGGTGGTGCGCGCATTCGGTTATATCGACGATGTACTGCGACATGCAGTGCAGTCGCTTGCCGAACTCATCAACATGCCGGGACTCATCAATGTCGATTTCGCGGATGTGAAGACGATTCTGCGGGATGCGGGGCAGACGCTCGTGGGTATCGGGAGCGCTGCGGGGCAGGATCGGAGCATGAAAGCCGTGAATGCGGCGCTGAATTCGCCCCTTCTCGAGATATCGATCGACGGTGCGAGGAGCGTGCTGTTCAGCATCGCGGGAGGAAGGGATATCAAAATGACGGAAGTGAACGATATTGCGAAGGCGATTTCGGCGAATCTCGATACGAATGCCAGAGTCATCTTCGGGGCATATCACGATCGGAGCATGAAGGATAAGAGCATAAAAGTGACTGTCATCGCGACGGGATTCAACGGAGTCTTTCAGACCCGTATGGCCACCCCGACCCTTTTCGTGGCAAACGAACCTCCGATGATGTCGAAACATCACGCTTCGGGACCCTCCGAACCTAAGGAAAGGCCCGTATCTTCGGGTGAAAAGGAAAAACCGCCGAAACAGGCGCCCCAGGAGGCGGAAGAAGCATGGGAAATACCCGCCTTCCTCCGGAAAAAGAAAAAGTAGATTTTCGGACGGAACCCCCTTTGACAGGGGGCTTCTTTTTATCTCTTTTCATACTCTTATCCCCAAGAGTCGCCTTGAAAAACTCTGATATAGTGAAGGCATGACAACGAAGAGAGGAGTCGCACAACCGAAAACACAAAAACTTCCGATCATGAAAAAGAAAAGGACACACAGCGAGATTCCTTTGAAGCGCGTGTACACCCGTGAGGGTGTGCATCCGTATGACGACATCCATTGGGTGCGGCGCGACGCATCGGTAGGCGGGGAAAAGAAAGTATTCGAGCAGAACAATGTCGAGTTTCCCGATTTCTGGTCTCCGAACGCGGTGAATATTACCGTTGCGAAATATTTCCGCGGCAAGCTCGGCACGCCCGACCGCGAAGAGAGCGCGAAGCAGATGATTTCGCGCGTCGCGACGAACATCCGCGCGTGGGGCGAGAAGTTCGGTTATTTCACCGACGCGAATCACGCGCAGATATTCGAAGACGAACTCACGAATATCCTTGTCTACCAGCGCGGTTCGTTCAACAGTCCCGTGTGGTTCAATGTCGGCATGACGGAGAAGCCGCAGTGTTCCGCATGCTTCATTCTTTCCGTCGACGATGACATGCGTTCGATTCTCGAGTGGATAAAAAACGAAGGAATGATTTTCAAAGGAGGTTCCGGCGCGGGCATCAACCTCTCGTCGATCCGCTCGAAGCTCGAATCGCTTTCGAAGGGCGGACACGCATCGGGTCCGGTCTCGTTCATGCGCGGCGCTGATTCCGTGGCGGGCATGATAAAGTCCGGAGGCACGACGCGCCGGGCGGCGAAGATGGTCATTCTGAATGTCGACCATCCGGACATCATGGAATTCATCCGCGCGAAAGCGGAAGAGGAGAAGAAAGTCCGTGCGCTGATGAGCGGCGGTTACAACATGCTCGATCTGAACAACGAGGCGTGGAATTCCATCCAGTATCAGAATGCAAACAACTCGGTGCGCATCACGGACGAGTTCATGCACGCGGTGGAACGCGACGGAGAGTGGGAGACGAAGTTCGTGAAGACGGGACTCCCCGCGAAGAAATTCAAAGCGCGCGAACTCCTGAATGAAATCGCCGAAGCCGCCTGGGAATGCGGCGATCCCGGCGTGCAGTTCGACACCGTCATCAACCGGTGGCATACCTGTCCGAATTCCGGACGCATCAACGGCTCGAATCCCTGCTCCGAGTACATGCACATCGACAATTCCGCATGCAATCTGGCGTCCATCAACCTCATGAAATTCCTGCGGGAAGACGGCTCGTTCATGGTGAAGGAGTTCAAGCATACCGTGGACACCTTCATTCTGGCTCAGGAAATCCTCGTGGATGCATCGAGCTATCCGACCGACCGCATTGCGGAAAACGCTCGTAAATTCAGGCAATTAGGGCTCGGATTCGCGAACTTGGGAGCGCTGCTCATGACAAAAGGGCTTCCGTACGACTCCGAGGAGGGTCGTGCATGGGCGGGAGCGATAGCATCCATCATGGCGGGGGAGGCATACCGTTTTTCCGCTGTCGTAGCGAAGCGCATGGGTCCTTTTGAAGGGTATGCGGTGAACAGCGAACCGATGCTGAATGTCATCCGTATGCACGGTTCCGCGTCGCACGGCATCAATACGTTCTATCTGAACGACAATGGCTTGGGCGATGAGGCGCGCAGCGTGTGGGAGGACGCCTATAAGCTCGGCGAGAAGGTGGGATTCCGCAACGCACAGACGACGGTCATCGCGCCCACAGGGACCATCTCGTTCATGATGGATTGCGATACGACCGGTATCGAACCCGATTTTTCCATCGTGAAGATGAAACAGCTCGTGGGGGGAGGGTGGATGAAGATAGTGAATGCGAGTGTGGAGCCGGCGCTGAAAGCGATGGGCTACGACGAACATGCGTGCGCGGACATCCTTTCGTGGATTACCGAGCACAATACCATCGAGGGCGCGCCGCAGCTTCAGGACGTGCATCTTCCCGTATTCGATTGCGCGGTGAAGTCGGCGAGCGGAACCCGCAGCATCTCGTGGCGCGGGCATGTGAAGATGGTCGCTGCGGTGCAGCCGTTCATCTCCGGAGCGATTTCAAAGACATTCAACATGTCGTACGAGACGACGAAGGAGGAAATCGCCGATGCATATGTGATGGCATGGCGCTCCGGTATCAAGGCGTTCGCGGTGTATCGCGACGGTTCGAAGGCAACACAGCCGCTCAGCACGTCGGCAGGACAGAGAAAGAACGAAGGAGCGGCCGAGAAAGCGGTGCGGAGAAAACTTCCCGCGACGCGCGCTTCGGAAACGCACAAATTCTCCATTGCCGGGCACGAGGGGT
>Ga0172379_10010271_pt1 | contig 11367 bp, 11 predicted proteins | sample GrowelOW334metaG_FD_119756 | JGI IMG/M metagenome (GOLD analysis project Ga0172379, IMG submission 119756) | Groundwater microbial communities from an aquifer near a municipal landfill in Southern Ontario, Canada - Groundwater well OW334 metaG | ecosystem: Environmental > Aquatic > Deep... | reverse complement strand
TGCCAATAAAGATTTGTGCCCGATCGTGCCACAGGACATAAATCACAAAAAAGTTATTTTTTATGGCAAAGAATTTGGCGCTATTTATAAAATAGAAAACATACAAAAAAATAAGGGGGGTTTTGATTTCAGTATTTCTTATGAAGGCAAAATCATGATGGATGCTTTTTATGAAGCGGTTTCTGAAGTAGAGCTTTATTCTATCGGCGTGGCTATGATTATCGCTAATAAGTTTCAAATTCCAGAAGAAAAAATTAAAAAAGCCGTAAACCAAATCAGTAGTTTTTCGGGCCGTATGCAAAAACTTAAAGGTATAAAAAATTCTATCATTTTAGATGATACTTATAATGCAAGCCCTGTGGCTGTCAAAATGGCTCTGAATGCTCTTTACAACCAAGAAACTCCTCAGAGGATAGCAATATTGGGTATGATGAATGAATTGGGGGATTCTTCTGAAATTGAACATCAAAAAATAGGGCAGTATTGCGATCCCAAATTTTTGGACTTGGTAGTCACTATAGGTTTTGACGCCAATAAATTTCTAGCATCCGAGGCGCGCAAAAAAGGATGTCAGGTTTATGAAGCTCAGAATTCAGTAGATGCTGGTAATTATGTTAAAAATAAAATAAAAGAAGGGGCGGTGATTTTGGCCAAAGGTTCTCAAAATGGGGTCTTCGCCGAAGAGGCACTCAAACCCTTTTTGGCTGACCAATCCGATATTTCCAAACTAGTTCGTCAAGACAAATATTGGCTGGATAAAAAGAAATTTTAATTACACCACAAGTCTAAAAACTCAAAGGGCACCTTTGATATTGTTTTTTGATACAATCTGGTATTTTCTTTTATAAAATTTTTTTTATTTCCAAATATTTCAGTGAGAAATTTTGTGTAAATAATTTTATTATTTCTGTTCTCTATAAAATCTGCGTAACTACTCCATATATAATTTTCTGGTTTATTAGCTTTAACTACAAAATCCTTTATTGGATTCATGTGTATGTATGAAGAAATGAGTATTAATTGAGGGTTTGTTTCTATTTTTACGGATTTGAATTGATCTTGAAAAACATGGCCAACTCTTTTGTATTTTGAATTAATATATCTAGAAAAACTGGTGAACACTTTTAATAAGAGAGTTGAAATTGATTCATCGCCACATTGTTCTATTAAAAGATGAAAGTGATTTGGCATTAAACAAAATGCATGCAATTTAAAATGGTTTGGTTTTGACCCGTTAATTCTTATTTTTGATTTAGGGGATTTGGTAATGTCACACTCATTTAATTCACTTACTTTTATTCCAAAGGCTAACCCAAGTCTAAAAAGAAACGCCCTGTAATCTTGTTTATCACGAAAAACAATTTCTTTATTGTTTCCTCGGTTGTAGATATGATAAAGATGGCCTTTAGTAAAGTTTTTATAATCTCGATTTCTCATACTTAAATTATACCACACAACAAAAAACTCAAAGGGCACCTTTGAGTTTGCTAATTGTAAATAATTCGTATAGTTTTATATTGGAGATAGTAAAACCATGTTCAATAAAATAACGAAGGGTTTTCCACACTTGACTTCTCTGCTGTGGAGCCTAGCTAGAGGTAAAGAAATCGGTTTTAGTTTTAATTTAACCGATAGGTGCCCGGTTGGTTGCAAATGTTATTGGCGCGCTATGGATCGTGTCAAAGAAATTGGAAAATCAAACCATGAGGCAGTGTTAGATTTCTTCCGAGCTCGGAAAGCAGAAGGCAAATTACTGGCTACTATTGTTGGTGGTGAGCCTTATGTAAACCCCCAATTACTCAAAAAAGTTGTGGAAATTATGCCGGCCAATTGGGTGGTGACATCGGGGACAACACCTCTTATGCATCTTCCGAAGACTACACACTTTGTGTCTATCGACGGCAAGGATTCTGCAACTCATGATGAAGTGCGGGGAATGTCGGGTTTGTATGATCGGATTTTGCAGAATTTGAGCTGTGTGCGAAACGAAGGCAGTTTCCCTGTCTTTATTCATTCGGTTTTGAACCGACTGAATTTTAGGCAGATTGGAGAAATGGTAGAAATATGGGAGGATAATGGGCTCGCTGATGGGATAGTTTTCAGTACCATGACTCCCATTCTTAATGGGTCTGATGAAAAATTCCGTTTGACTAGAAAAGATCGAATGTGGATTGTAGAGGAACTCTTGGTACAGCAAAAACTGAAACCAGATTTTCTCTTCATGACACCAAAAATGATCCAATGCCTGCATCCTGATTTTACAAAAAATCAGACACCAAAAACTTGTGGAACGGCCCGGTTGGTTGCTTCCTATGATGCAAGTGGAGTTGGGATACCGCAATGTATTCTTTCAGACAAAGCTGATTGTTCGGAATGCGGATGCATTATAACTGCAATATTCGAAAGTGTTCTGCGTTTTCCGCCGGAGTTGGCGGCCGTGCGAATACTTGGGAAAATGTATACACCCTAAAAAGGATTTGGCTCTTGTAGAAGATATCTACAAGAGCCTTCGTTTTACACTTATTAAGTTGACTTTTGGTCTGAAAAGCCTATAATACTTGTTCCGAGAAAACATGGATCCCGTAGTAGAAAATGGCATTAAAAAGTACGGGGGCAAAGTGTGGTTTATTAGTAAAGTGGAGTTTAAAAATTTATTTTAATATAAAGATGACAGAAGCTTTTTAAAAGCGATGCCATTTTTCACTACGGGATGGAAGAAAAAGAATATTTGACCAAAGAAAAATTTAAGGCTCTTTCAGAAGAGCTTGATTATTTAAAAAAGACTAAGCGTCGAGAGGTGGCGGAACAATTGGAATACGCCAAATCTTTGGGTGATTTATCCGAAAATGCCGAATATCATGAAGCTCGCGATATGCAGGGAGTGGTAGAAGATCGAATTAATAAATTGGAATCAATGCTTAAAAGTGCCATCATCGTATCTAGTCACGGCACTGACATGGTGGCGATAAGCTCTTCAGTGACTGTTACCAGAAAAGATGAAAAAAGCGAAAAATTTTACACTATCGTAGGTGGTGAAGAATCAGATTTATCAGCCGGCAAGATCTCGGTACATTCGCCCTTTGGTCAAGCCATTATGGGAAAGAAAAAAGGTGAACAATTTAGTTACAATGCACCTTCTGGCCCTATCACTTACAAAATAATTGATATAAAATAGAAGCATGGCTTCTTTAGAAGAAATTCGTATCGCGCGATTAAATAAACTGCAAAAATTAAAAGAAGCAGGTGTAGACGCTTATCCTGCCAAAACAGATAGAGATTTTGAAATTGCCAAGTTAATTAGCGAGTTCGAAAATTTACAAAAAGAAAATACAGTTGTAACGATCGCGGGTCGAGTTATGGCCTTGCGCATACAAGGAGCTATTGGGTTTGCCGACATATTTGACGGTACTCGTTTGGATACCGGACAAAGTGGTAAGTTCCAAATTTTACTCAAAAAAGACGAGAACATAAGCGGTAAGGATTTTGATTTGTTTGTAGAGACAGTTGATATCGGAGATTTCGTAGAAGCTTCAGGTACACTTTTCGTCACCAAAAGATCAGAAAAAACTTTGCAAGTTTCTAAGTGGAAAATGCTCACCAAAAGTTTGCAACCTTTGCCTGAAAAGTGGGCCGGTCTGCAAGATATCGAAGAAAGATACCGGAAAAGATATTTGGATCTTTTAATGAATTCAGAATTGCGAGATTTGATTATCAAAAAGTCCAAGTTTTGGGATGTGACGCGTACCTTTTTTAAAGACCAAGGATTTTTGGAGGTAGAAACTCCAGTGTTGGAGACTACTACTGGTGGAGCCGAAGCTAGACCTTTCAAAACTCATCACAATGATTTTGATTTGGATATGTATCTCAGGATTTCAGTTGGTGAACTTTGGCAAAAAAGACTCATGGCTGCAGGTTTTCCTAAAACTTTTGAAATTGGTAAAGTTTATCGCAATGAAGGTACTTCGCCAGAGCATTTGCAAGAGTTCACTAATATGGAATTTTATTGGGGTTATGCTGATTATAAGATGGGTATGGCTTTGGTCAAAGAACTTTATCAAACTATTGCTAAAGAAATTTTTGGTAAAACTCAGTTTGAATACAATGGTCACAAATTTGATTTGGCCGGGGACTGGGCTTTGATTGATTACACTGAAGAAATCAAAAAACAAACTGGTATAGATATCGATAAAGCCACCGAAAATGAGATGAAAACCAGATTGCAAGAACTCAAGATCACTTACCAAGGCGAAAACAAAGAACGCTTAGTCGATACTTTGTGGAAATGTTGTCGCAAAAACATCTCAGGCCCAGCTTTCCTTGTCAATCATCCAGTTTTGGTTGCGCCTTTGGCCAAGAGAATCGCAGAAGGTCAGACTGTTCAAATGTTTCAACCTATCATCGCTGGTTCAGAAGTAGGCCGAGGGTACTCTGAGTTGAATGACCCCATTGACCAAAAAGAAAGATTTGAATTACAGGGTCGACTTATGGAGGCGGGTGATGAAGAGGCGATGATGCCAGATTTGGAATTTGTAGAAATGTTGGAACACGGTATGCCACCAACTTGCGGTTTTGGTTTTGGTGAGCGTCTTTTTGCGATCCTTGCTGGTAAACCTTTGAGAGAACTTCAGACTTTCCCTCTGATGAGGCCAAAGGAATAGATAAAAATTTTCGCATTTTTGTATGAATAAAATATCTTTATATGCAGTTATAGTAGCTTTTGTGGTTACTGGGGTAGTTGGTTTTTTGTTGGTAAAAAACAATTCTTCTGATAAAGTATTAATCAACGGAAAAGGTGAAGTCGTGATAGATAAAAAAATCAGTCCACAAGCAGGTGATAACCAAAATATTAATAGTCCCGATAATAAAACCGCTACCTCAACCAAAAAGGTCGCGCCAAAATATATGAAAGCCACATTACAAACCAACAAAGGAGATATCGTTATTGAATTTAACTCTGGTGGCACTCCCAATACAGTGGCCAATTTTATAAAATTAGCTCAAGCGGGTTTTTATGATGGCACCAAATTTCATCGAGTGATCAAAGGTTTTATGAATCAAGGTGGTGATCCGTTTTCTAAAGATGATACTCAGATGGCTCGATGGGGTACTGGTGGTCCGGGGTATTCATTCAATGATGAGATCACTGCTGAAAATAAAAACAACACCGGCACTATCTCAATGGCGAACTCTGGACCCAACACCAACGGTAGTCAGTTTTTTATAAACGTGGCTGACAATAATAGTCTCGATCCTAAACATACGGTTTTTGGCAAAGTGGTCAAAGGTATGGATGTGGTGATGGCTATCAACTCTACTCCCACCGACTCCAATGATCGTCCAATCGATTCGGTTATTATAGAAAAAGTTAATTTAGAGTGAACAAAGACAAAATCTCGTAAAAACCACCTGTAAAAGGTGGTTTTTCGTTATGCACTTATCCACAGGGTAAAGTGGTAGACGGATGCAATTAGGTGGTATAAGATGGAACCAAGTGGGAAAAAGTGGTGACATATTTTTAGGGAGCGGAGCGACCATAAAAATAGTCATGCAGAATTAATGCAATTAATTCTGTGCAGAGATCAGACATAATACGCTTCGCATATTGATTTATCACTTTGCATGCTTATAGGAGAATACACACATACTATAGATGACAAAAACAGAGTCTCTCTGCCGTCTAAATTCAGATCACTTATGGGCAAAAAGATTGTGATCACGCCGGGTTTGGATCAATGTTTGTTTGCGTTTACCGTAAAAGAATGGGAAAAGATCGCGGGTAAGTTGTCAGAAAATTCCTCCATACTCTCTTCTGACATGCGTAGTTTTACTAGATATATGTTTGGCGGAGCAAGTGAAGTTGAAGTAGATAATATCGGGCGAGTTTTGGTTCCGGATTTCTTAAAGGAGCGCGCTAATCTCAAAACCAAAGTGGTTTTGATTGGGGTGCAAAACCGAGTAGAAATATGGAACGAAAAATCGTGGAGCGATTATAAGAAACAAGTTGAGAAAGGGGCCGATGGTTTGGCCGAGAAATTATCAGGACTTGGCATAATGTGATGACTCACACGAGTGTTCTTTTACAAGAAGTTATAGATGGGCTTTCTTTCCAAGATGGAGATATCTATTTGGACGCTACTACGGGTAGTGGCGGACATATGGAAGGAGTTTGGTTAAAAGAAAAAAACAAAGTGATGCTTGCTGGTATTGATGCGGATCAGATGTCTATTTCTATTGCCAAAGAAAGGTTAGACATCGCTGGGGCTAAACCAAAACTTGCTGTATTAAATTTCAAAAATATAGATCAATCGCCTGAAATTTTGGAGATCAAACGTCCAACCAAAATCTTGTTTGATCTAGGTTGGAGTAGTGACCAGTTCCTTGGAAGTAGCCCCGACGCTACGGTCGGGACAGGCCGGGGTTTTAGTTTCCAAAAAGATGAACCTCTTCTCATGACTTTTTCCAACAAGGTCCTGGAAGAAGATACTACCGCTTATGATGTAGTAAACAAATGGGGTGAAGAAAATCTAGCTGATGTGATTTATGGGTATGGCGAAGAAAAATACTCTAGGAGGATCGCAAAAGCCATAGTAGATAAAAGAAAAGAAAAACCCATAGAAACTTCCAAAGAATTGGCTGAAATAGTAAAAAACGCAGTGCCTATATTTTACCGTTTTGGTCGGATTCACCCAGCTACCAAAACTTTTCAAGCTATCAGGATCGCGGTCAATGATGAACTCAAAGCTCTTGAGCAAGGTTTAGAAAAAGCTTTTGGAATTTTAGATAAAGGAGGCAAGATGGCAGTCATTTCATTTCATAGTTTGGAAGATCGGATAGTTAAAAACTTTTTTAAAGCAAGAAAGATTGATGGGACAGGCGAGATCATAACCAAAAAACCAATTACAGCCAGTGAAGAAGAAATAAATATAAATCCGAGATCTAGAAGCGCCAAACTTAGAATCATTAAAAAAATTTAAATAAATAAAAATGAATAATTACATAAAACAAAAAATAAAAGGATTGGTAATGCATAAAGCCACTAATTATATATTGGTAGCTTTTATTATTACCGCCGCTATTTCATATGCGTATTTTGCAAATATAGCTGTCCGCACTCTTGCTACTTTGGAAAAAACTAAACAACAGATGCAATCATTGAGTGTCCAAGTGAGTGATATGGAATCCCGCCGTTTGGCGGTGGAAAACTCTATAAGTTCAGTTGGGGCTGTGAGATTGGGATTCGTAGAAGTCAAAAATCCTATCTTTATAATGAAAAATTCTAAAAAAACTACTCTTTCTTATAAAGTAGATTAAAATAAATGACTGGCAGGATTCACTATATATCCATTTTTTTGATTTTTTTAGCATTACTCATGGTGGTCCGCTTGTACTTCGTACAGGTGGTAAATGGTGAGAAGTTTATTGTTACAGCCGAAAGGCAAAATATAAACGAAAACACCATTTCTTATGATCGAGGCGAGATCTATTTTGAAAGTAAAGATGGCGAGACTATACCCGCCGCTATTTCTAGATCCGGTTTTACGATCGCTATAAAACCTAATATTATCAAAGATCCTGAGGACATTTATAATACTTTGAGTAAAGTTTTGGTTCTAGATAAAACAGATTTTATAGCTAAAGCCTCTAAAAAAGAAGACCCTTATGAGGAGATTGCAAATCATTTAAATACTGAAACAGCTGACAAAGTGAAGGCTCTCAATATTTACGGAGTTACAATCGCTACTGATAAGTGGCGTTTTTACCCGGGCGGTAGATTGGCTGCCAATACTATCGGTTTCGTGGGTTTTAGTGGTGATGAGCTGGCGGGGCGTTATGGTCTGGAGCGTTATTATGAAGATATTTTAAAAAAAGATCCGTCCAAGGCTTACAATAATTTTTTTGCTGAATTTTTTTCAACGGTTAGAGAATCTTTAAACAAATATCCTCAAGAAGAAGGTAATATCATCACTTCGATCGAACCATCGACAGAACTTTTTTTGGAAAATGAATTACAAAATGTCAGAGAAAAATGGGGTAGTGATGAAGCAGGGGGGATTATTATAAACCCCATGAATGGCGAGATAATAGCTATGGCCTGGAACCCTTCTTTTGATCTAAATAATTTCAAGGAAAGTGGGGTCAAGTTTTTCAATAATCCATTGGTGGAAGGTAGATACGAAATGGGCTCTATCATAAAATCTTTGACTATGGCATCGGGCATTGATTTGGGAGTGGTCACATCTAGTAGCACTTACTATGATGCCGGTTTTTTGGTTTTAGATAAAAAACGCATATCCAATTATGATGGCAAAGGTAGAGGTACAGTCAATATGCAAGAGGTTTTGAATCAGTCACTCAATACCGGGGCAGCTTATGTGGCCATGAAAATGGGTAATCAAAAATTTGCCGAGTACATGAGAAATTTCGGAGTGGGTACTGAAACCGGTATTGATTTACCAAATGAAGGAATTGGTTTGGTCAATAATCTGGACAGTACTAGAGATATTGAAATTGTTACGGCTTCATATGGTCAGGGAGTGGCTTTCACACCGATTGCCACAGTCCGAGCATTATCGGCTTTGGCCAATGGTGGAAGCCTCATTACCCCTCATATTGTTAAAAAAATAGAATATCAAAGTGGTTTGACCAAAAAAATATCTTTCGCTCCTGATAAACAAGTGATCAAAAAAGAAACCTCTGAAGAAATCTCTAGGATGTTGGTGGGAGTAGTTGATAAAGCTTTGCGGGGCGGTACGGCCAAGATCCCTGGGTATTCGGTAGCTGCCAAAACTGGTACGGCCCAGATGACCAACGAAGGTACCGCAGGTTATGTAGATGGCAAATATTTGCATTCCTTTTTTGGATATTTCCCAGCTTACAATCCAAAATTTTTAGTTTTCCTTTTCCATACTTATCCAAAAAACGTGCGCTATGCTTCCGAAACTTTGACTGACCCATTTCTAAACATCACCAAATTTCTCATCAACTACTATCAAATACCTCCTGATCGCCCAGAAGATGTTATCCCCCAAAATCCATAATTTGTGAGCCATAGAGATCGGTCAGGAATAATTGTGAGCCACAATATTTCATTTTTCGTCAAAAATGAAATTTCCAGCCCCGGACTCAGCTGTTTTTCTTGCTAGAAAAACATGCTTCCGTCTTCACAAAAGCGAAAAAGACTGGAGCAGTCCAGTCTTTTTAAAAATCGCTTTTGTGACCTCACAGAGAATCGAACTCTGATTCTTGCCTTGAGAAGGCAATGTCCTAACCGTTAGACGATGAGGCCTACAAATAAAATATAACACGAATTATTGAACTTTGACAGTGATTCTAATTTATATACGAAAAAGCCCCGCGACAGCGAGCCGTGAGGCTTTTGTCGTGGGGCCGAGTTTACGGACAGCGATTCGGCCCGCAGTCTTTGGAGAGCTCGTCGCCTCCCAAATAATCCGGAGTCCCGTCGTCTTCCGGCAACCGAATCGGACCGATCGGATCTTGCTTTTGGGGCAAACGGTACGAGAATGTTATTCCTTCCTGCTCGTACTGGAAGTCAAACATTTCTGTACCACAGTGTTCGCATTCGTTCAGTTCTTCCTCTACGAAGACTGCGATGCGTGCTTGGCATGCCAGATTGGGGCATGTGATGACTTCTGTACCCATTTTGTTATCTCCTAAAATCAAAATTTTTTGCGAATTTCTATTATAAATTATACACCCAAACGTGTTTGTTGTCAATATAAAATACGGGCTATATTTTGAGCTATTAAAAATGATATAATCGTAATATGGAAATAATTCGTGACTTTGAAAAAATCTCTAAAAATGACTCCGATTTGGCTGGAGGAAAAGGGGCTTCTCTGGGAGAGATGACACAAGCTGATATACCTGTTCCGCCCGGATTTGTCGTATTGTCAGCTGCTTTTGACCGGTTTTTGCATGAGACAGATTTGACTCAAGAAATTGATGCAATTTTGAAGACTGTAGATCACAATGCAATCAATACAGTTGAAGATGCCTCAGAAAAAATAAGGGGGTTGATTGAAAGCAGAGAAATGCCCAAAGATATATCAGATGAGATAAAGAAAGATTTTAAAAAACTAGATTCAAAATTTGTTGCTGTACGTTCGTCCGCTACGGCTGAAGATGGATCAGAGCATGCTTGGGCAGGACAGCTTGAAAGCTTTTTGAATACAACGGAAGAAAGTCTTTTAACCAATGTAAGAAAATGCTGGGGTTCGCTTTTTACACCACGCGCTATTTTTTACCGCTTTGAAAAAGGATTGCATGGGACGGAAATATCGGTAGCAGTGGTAGTCCAAAAAATGATTCAATCGGAAGTATCGGGTATTGCTTTTTCGGTCCATCCAATCACCGAGGACCCTAACCAGCTCATTATTGAGGCTGGATATGGTCTTGGCGAAGCCATTGTTTCTGGCTCAATTACTCCAGATAGTTATGTGGTGGAAAAAGAACTAAGAAATATAATTGATAAAAATATTTCTGAGCAAAAGAAAGCTTTTGTTAAAGATGGTAAAGATAATAATTGGGTCATGGTAGACAAAGAAAAGCGTAACAATCAAAAGCTGTCTGATGAAAAAATATTGGATTTGTCCGAGCTTGTAGTTAAGATAGAAAAGCACTACAATTTTCCATGTGATATAGAATGGGCTTTTGAGGAGAATAAATTTTATATAGTTCAAAGTCGACCAATTACTACTTTAAAAAATAATCGCTATGCAAACATATAAACAAGTTTATACAAGGGAAAATTGTTTAATCGCTGTTCAAGTCTGGGAAGAGCATCAGATCCATTTATTAAAACAAAAACTTGGTGAGTCTGCTCCACTTACGATTTTTGATGTATACGGTGGCGTGATAAAGGTCTACTACCACGAAGATATTTGGGATGTGTGGGGCAATATTATTGCAAACAAGGTAAATTCAGAGCCAGATTTTGCACCGACTGAAATGAAAGCTTTAGGAGAAAGGATTGATCAGCTTGAGAAAATTTGGCACAGAGGAGAGGTTGATACTGCGGAAGATATAGTAAAACTTTTTGATTTAGCCGCATGGACTTGGGTTGGAGTATCTATATCATATTGTTTGCCGGATATAAAAAGTGTATCAAAAGAAGCTCAGGATTTGGGTATGAAGCTTAGAAACAGAACTCTGGATTTCCTTGAATTTACAGATAATGCAATTAAAAAAACTCTGAGAAAACTTTACCCAGAACTCGGAGATTTAATTAAATACATCTCAATCGAAGAATTAAAAGAAAACGATATCCCTTCCAAAGAAATTTTAAAAGATCGAGAGCAACATTATATTTATTACGACTTTAAACTATATACCGGTCGTGATGTATAT
>Ga0172379_10010270_pt1 | contig 11367 bp, 14 predicted proteins | sample GrowelOW334metaG_FD_119756 | JGI IMG/M metagenome (GOLD analysis project Ga0172379, IMG submission 119756) | Groundwater microbial communities from an aquifer near a municipal landfill in Southern Ontario, Canada - Groundwater well OW334 metaG | ecosystem: Environmental > Aquatic > Deep... | reverse complement strand
CTCCCGCTGAACCATTTGCATGGCTTCGGAAACATGCTTTTCCGAGAAAATTAAACGGTTCTTTTCTCGATCCACCTCGATGGGCTTAACCGCAATCATCTTTCCTACTAATCCCTGCAAATTCCCGGCATAACTAGACCCAAATTGGGAACTGGGGATAAATCCTCTTAGTCCCTGCCATTTGACAATCATCCCCCCACGATTAAGTTCGTAGGTCTTGACCTGGACTTCGGTTTCGTTTTTCAAGTACCCCTCAAGCATATCCCACAGTTTGGTCATCATCGCTCGGCGCAGTGACAATAAAATCTGTCCCCGCTCATTTTCGTCTGAGGCAATATATACATCAATCTCATCCCCTACCTTCAAAGTCTCGATAAATTCGCGCGCGTATTCGTACTCTTTTTCCGCTACCAAGCCTTCGGTTTTGGCTCCTATGTCGACCAACACCATCTTCCGGTTGACCATCGTGACCAGTCCCGTGATCGTCTCGCCTTTTTTGGGAACCGACAATTTATATCCTGCACTTGAGAGCAACTCTTCCATCGTCACCGGTTCTTTCACAGCTTTTGTTATCTTCACTTCCTTCTTAACCGTCTTCTCTTTCTTTGGCGCCTTTGGCACTTTTGCCACCACCTTTACTTTCTTAGTAACTTTAGCTTTTACCATAACCAATCTATCTCCCTTCTTTTGTTCCCTTATTTTACCTCGAGACCCCCAAAATCACAACCACCAATCGCTAACGTCTTACATCTATCATCTAGCGTCTAACTCATCTGGCACCCGGAATCAAATCGCTCGGCTGGATCTCGTAAATCGAGGTTTCTACCTGGGTAGAAATAATAAAGTAACGAACTACCACGATCAAAGCCCCGAGTCCCAAGGCAATGAGCAGCGCCCCCAAAAACTGGTTCCGTCTCACCCCTTGCTGACTAATCACTTTAAGTTTTCTTTTCATTGACACACTCCGTTATTTGCTGTTTTCCCAGCCGGGCAACAAAACTTGACTAGATTCTTGGGAGCATAACACAAGGTGGACCCCGTCAGTTTAACTTGTGCTGGTCCGGTCTTCGCACACACCTTAATCAATTTTGTGCTTGTTTTGATGTTCAGTGGGCGTTCCGTCCGACACTCACACACCCCTTTAATTGGTACATAATATTCCTCCCATTTCACATCATAACCCTGACCTCGATATGCATCTATCTGCTTTTGCAAACCCTTACCCGACACAATCCAATTCTTATCTGGATGAGCGGGATCCAAGTGAACCTTCTCTCCATTTTTATATACCACGGGGTGTTTGCGTCCATATAACCCCGGTTCGCATTTATGCATTCGAGAAATATCTATCGCTTTTGGTGCCGACGCACCTGTATGCTTATCCATCATCACGTTACTGGTTACACTTCGTTGGTTATACAATAACCCCGGCTGACACTTCGGACCAACCAAGGCATTTCCCCAACTCAACAATCTCCTGGCCTCCATCCTACACCCAGCCTCCGTCACACTCGCTGTATCAATTCCATAATCTTCCAAAAGTTCGAGCCGCTTAGCCTTTCCGCCGTCCCAAAAAAATGTTCTCCTGACTTGGCAAGACATAATCTCTTTTCTCGGAGTACTTAAATTTGCATCCACACAACCGCCCTTTGTGGCCTCGCTGGAGCCACAAGCTACCAAATTATTTGGATTATTTCCTTCCCCCGTTTCCATCTCAGGATCGTAATCTGGTCCCAGACAATAAGTTTTATAGTCATCACTCTCCGTGATTTCATAAACTGACAACATCTCCTCGTTTGTCATTCCCACACTTGCCACTAATGCATCATCTTCTTCTATTGCTACTTCTCGATCTTGGTATGCCAAGATGTTGTTGTCAATATAATTTGCTTCCCACAGCATCCAACCCACTGTTATGGCCGTCATTATCACCAACCCCACAGACATTATCATCAACAAACCACTCCTAACATTCCTCGACTGTTTTCTCGTAATTTTTTTCTTCATTTGCATTCTCCTCCTTGGATAGTCTTACCAGCCGGACAACATAGCTTTACGGTCGGTTTACTCACTGAACCGGTATAGCACCCGGTCGCGCCCACTACCTCTGTACTATCAGCCACTGATGCACAATGTTTGTATAACTTGCCTCCAGACACAATATTGACTGGCTCCTCCACCGCGTATTTACACGCTCCCTTAAATGCCACGGTATAACACGGCTCCCACTTGGTCTCTTTACCCATCAATTTACCTCCAACCGGACAATATCTCCCGGCTAGTCCTGGAGTACACTTATGCATCCCATCAATATTAATTGGTTTCGCTCTCATGGTCTTATTCACTTTATCTACCAACATATCACTGGTAATCGTACGCTGATCAAACAAAAGTCCCGGCTGACAAGCCTCACTACGGAGAGCCCCCGCCCAACTCCGCATCGTCAGAGCCTGCATTCGACAGGCCTGTTCCGTCACTCCTGCTGCTGCCGCTGCCGTCGGATTACCCGTTTGACAAGAAAGACCCGTCGTCGGCGTACTCAACTTAATGACTGCACACGCTCCCTTAGTACTATTATCTGCTCCACAAAGTGGCAACCCTCCCTCTCCTGCTTTTGGGAAATCAATTTCATTAATCACAGCATCGGTCGCAACTAAATCCTCGTAATCATTAAAAACCCACAGCTTCGACTGAAAATCATAGTACTGCCACACCATCGCTCCTACCGCGACCAGTGTCACAACAATTACCGCTCCAATCACATACTTATATAAACCCATCCATCCAAACTTCTTGGCTGTCAATTTTTTCACCGCCTTGCGCGTTTTCATAAACATCCCCTCTAACAAGTGTAGTTCTTTCACTATGAATGATTTTTCTCGTTCTTGCAAGCCCCCACCAATGCTCCTCCCACAATTACTTCTTCCCCTGTTTTCCCTATCCTGGCATATAGGACCGCACTCTGTCCCGGAGCCGGCGCAAATACCGCTTCCTTCGTCCTAATTTCTCCTTCCTGTTTCCTCATTCCTAATTCCTTAACCAAATACAGCTCCCCCAGATTGCGTAGTCTCACAAAAAGCTTCTTCTTCTCAACCAAATCTTTTACAAGTTCTTTCGTTATTCTGAATTCTAAATTCTGAATTTTAATTTCGCTAAAATACGCCTCCTCTCTCGTCCCTACAATTAACTGATTTTTTCTCATATTCTTCCCAATTACATATAGCCCTGGCAAATTCGCCAGATCTAGTTTTGATTTTTGAGTTTTGATTTTTGAGTTTATTTCCCATCCCCCCCGTTGACCAATCGTACTAAACCATAATCCTAGGTGCTTCCCTACAACTCTCCCCTTCCAGACTACCTCTCCCGGCTCTACTCCCAATTTTCCCCGCAAAAACTCTTTCAAATTCAATTCTCCCATCATACACACCCCCATTGAATCTGGCTTATCCGCATTGGGTAATCCTAATTCCTTTGCTTTCGCTCTCACTTCTTGTTTGGTCATCTCTCCCAACGGAAACAACAAATTATCTAATTTCCTCGGGTTTACCCTCCATAAAAAATAACTCTGGTCCTTCCCTAAATCTCTCGGTCGCTGTAGATACCCTTCCGGAGAAATTCTCGCATAATGTCCCGTCGCCAAGTAATCAAACTCCTTCCCTCTTGTCCAATCATAAAACAGCCCAAACTTGATCTCGGCATTACACACAATATCTGGGTTTGGCGTCCGACCCGCCTTATATTCATTAATAAAATATTGGACCACTTTCTCTCGATACTGTTTCCTCACATCTAATGTCTGGAATCTAACTCCTAGACGCATTGCCACCTGCAAAGCGTCTTGTCTATCCTGGTCAGTTCGACATCCTGGCTCGTTATACGCCTCGATAAATACTCCCGTAACCTCATATCCTTCTGCTACCAGCAAAGCCGCCGCAACAGCTGAATCCACTCCTCCGCTTAATCCAACCGCCACTTTTTTCCCTTTTGGCATGAGCTACCCCACTACCACCGCAAACCGTCCTAAATCGCGTTTCCCCACCAAAAATTTGTGTTTCATCCGGCTCCGGTCCGCCACCGACACCATCCCCTTCACTTTCACCCCCGCCATCAAATACTTGATTCCCACAATCTGACGCTTATTCCTCCCCAGCGAACTAAAGAAAAAATCTTCATACAAATGATTATCCGGGTCCAGTAGTCCCAATTTTTTCGCTAGTTCTCGATCAATACTGCTCATATTAGCTCCTGTATCCACTTTGGCTCGGACTGTCTCCCGTTCTCCCCCCAATCCCCAAATCTCAATTTCTTCAGTCGCCCCCACCGTCTTTCTCCCCATCCCCGCTTCCGCCAACTTGGGATCAGCAAATAAAGCCTGACCCACCCTAATCCCATGTTTTACCGACACGATTTTTAGCCCTTTTACCCTCGTCAGCCTCTCCTTGAGTCCCGCTCGGTTGGCAATCTGAATTTTCAGTCCTGGCTGAGCATTCACTTCCAAAATCATCGGCACAGTTTCTACTTCCTGTTTCCTCATTCCTAATTCCTGTTTCCTCAACACTGGTTGCAGGACTATATCCGCCGCCATATAACCTAGTCCAATCGCCCGGCTCGCCAGAATCGCCGTCTCCAAAATACTCTCCCACTCCGGGATCTGCACTCCCCGCAATTTCCGTCTCGTCCCCGGGAAAAACTCAATTGGCGTTCCGTGATGAACTCCGTAGGTCGTAATCCCTGTGGCAATATCGATTCCCATTGCCGCCGCTCCCTGGAACAAATTCGCTCTTCCCCCCGATTCTTCGGTTGGTAACCGGGCGTAACTCATGATCGGTACTCCGTTAAAGACAATCACTCGAATGTCGGGCGTCCCGTGATAACTATATTTCTCAAATACCGGGTGGACCGCTACTCTCTCTTCGATATAGGCCGTGTCAGGCAAATCGTCCATTGAATATCGGCCTTGCAAAATATCCGCTACCTGCAGCTTCAGATCTGCTACCGTCACTATTTCTCCCTGCGAACTTACCCATTCTCCCGCATATTCACCCTGTTTCTCAATCACGATAATTCCTTGTCCACCAAGTCCATTATTGGGTTTTACTACAAAATCTGTAGGCAGTGACAACCAGTCAAATCTCTCCAATTGCTCGATATTCCCGATCCGAGCATAAGTTTGTGGCACCCTTACATCCGCCTTCCGCAAGGTCTCTTTGGTTAACAATTTGGAATTGGCAATTCGTTTCCCTTCCCGGCTGTTATAGCGGGAGGTATATAAATGATTCCGCGAATTCAGTCCCAATACATCTCTAATCTTCATTCTTCCTCGTCATCGTTGGTAGCTTTTTTGAACAACCAATACTCTGACAGCCTTAGCCCCGTATACTTCCCCATAAAGATATCAAACACTCCGACCCCAAAGTAAATTAGCTCCGGGTACAGTAGTACCGTCTTCTGTACCACCTCCCACCCCAAAATTAATGAGGTAAACATTGCCAGTACAAACGTCTGCAAAATCATCGCTCTTGCCTCACTCCCGCTCCGCCCAGACTGGATATCAATAAACGTTTCAGCCAGTAGCATCAAAATCAAGATCGGGAAAATCCCCACCTCCATTATTCCTCGCGTAAACTCCCAAAAAGATGCGCCCCAAAGGGACAAAAATACGGCTCCTGACACCATCCATAGTAGTAGGGCCAATCTCGGCAGGTACTGCAGTCTCATTTGCTTCAGCAGTGTCCTCGCCAAAGTTGATACTAGTAATATCACCCCAAACAAAGCTACCCCCGCCCAAATTCCTGTCGCCAAAAAGGATACTGCCAGTAGTGAGGGAGTCAAAATTCCCGCTCCCCTAATCCCAATCAAATGCCTGGCCGCCGCCACAATCGCCACAACCAGTGGGAAAAGCAAAATCAACACCGCCGTGTTGGCCGGTACCCCATTCTCTACCGCCGAATCCAGCGCGTGCCTCAAAAAGTTCTTCCACGATAGCTCCCCCACCGGATTTTCAAACAATACCGCTTCAAGCTTATTCTTGACTTCCACCGTCGGCTGGGTCAAATCGGTTTTTATTTCCGGGATCTTTTGCTCGGTAACAACTTCCGCACTCCCCGTCGCACTCGATGTGGCCGTTTCTTGTGCCAAAACAGGGGTGGTCAATAACCACAACCCCACCATAACCAACAAAATCTTCCGCATACCGCGTATTATACAGCGATAACCTTCAAACTACCCTATTCTCTACAAAACCGCCTCGATCGCACTCCAGGGCTGAGCTCCCTCAACTACCTGCTCGTTCACAAAAAAAGTAGGCGTCGCCCCAAATCCCAAAGACTGAACAAACGCCGTATCCTCAGCTGGCTGACCCGTATATTTTTCGCTGTCTAGACAGCTTTGGAGTTTTTGCCCATCAAGGGCGTCACCCATCAAAGCTACTACTTTAGCCGACTGAGCAAGATCATTCTTCACCACCTCGTTCAAAAGATCATACCCCGCCTTGGTCATCAGCTTGTCGTGTGCTTCCCAGAACTTCCCTTGGTCGTAGGCACAATACAAAGCCTGTGTCCCTACTTCTCCACTCCCATGCCCTGGGGCATACAAGAAAATAAAACTGGCCTTCCCTGCTTCTACCAATTTCTTAATTTCTGGCACTGGGGCAACATACGTCCCTCCGTCTGCCACCATTTTAAATTGTGTACTTGTATTATTTAATTCTGGGTGCATCCCCCCGGCAATATGACAATAGGGGCACGACGGATCCGATACCTCCGTAATAATTACTTTGGCGTCTTTATCCCCAAAGGTAATGTGTTTCCCATCAAATTTTTCCTTTACTGCCGCCAAGTCAACCGTAGTTGGGGTTGCTGTCTGTTCTCCTTCTACTTGAGCTACCTGAGCTGGGTTTGTTGCCCCTTTTTCCAGATAATCCACCTTTGTCTTATACACTCCCAAAAAATATGCTCCCGCAACTAACATTATTACCATGACATATTGTGCAATTGCCTGCTTCATGTCTTTACCTCCTTAAATTACCTCTACCTTTTAAGTTTTGTTTACTATACCACACTCTCATTTCGCGCTAACCACCGCTCCGCATCTAGTGCCGCCGCAACACCCATTCCCGCCGCCGTTGCCGCCTGGCGATAACGTTTGTCCACACAATCTCCCGCCGCAAATACTCCTGTTTTATTCGTCATAGTTGGTACTTCTCCCTCCCCCACTGTTATATATCCCTCCGAATCCAAATTAATCCCACTTCCCGCTAGCCACTTTGTCGCCGGCACGTGTCCAATCGCCAAAAATATCCCCTCCGCCGGAACTGTCTCTTCCTTCCCCTTCACCTCCAACACTAAAGTCTGGACTCTATCTCCTATAATCTGTCGCAGACTAGCTTGCCATTTAACCTTAATTTTGTCAGGGTTATCGGTCACTCGTTTCTGCATCGCGATACTGGCCCGGAATTTGTCTCCTCTCACCAACATCGTGACTGAACTGGCAAATTTGGTCAAAGCCCAAGCGTCCTCAATCGCTGCATCCCCTCCTCCCACCACATACACCCTCTTCCCTTTATAAAAGGCCGCATCACACACCGCACAGGTTGAAAGTCCTTTGCCGTAATATTTTTCTTCCCCAATCCCAAGCATCCTTGGTGCCGCCCCCATGGCCAAGATCACCGCGTCATACTGACTTTGTAGCTTCCCCAAATCACTCACAGCTTCGTATACTAGCTTAGCTCCAAATCTAGTGGCTTGCTCCGTCATCGCTAGCATTAATTCCGGTCCTGTTTTCCCCACCACTCCCGGATAATTCTCGATTTCACTCGTTTTAGTCAACTGCCCCCCTGGCTCCATCCCTGCGTAAACTGTCGTCTCTATCTCCGCTCGGCTGGTATAAATCGCCGCCGCCAGCCCCGCCGGCCCGCTTCCCACAATTGCAATTTTATGTTTGTTCATATTTCTATTCTAAACCATTAACAAGCGAGCATTACATTTCATATCACTAACACCTAATTCCTATTTCCTATTTCCTAATTCCTAACTTGCATTCAGCAAGTTTTCGTACATCGCACGTCCTGCAAACCCTGATTTTCTTACCACTTCTTTACCTGCTTTGAACAAGACTACCGTCGGGATACTCATTATCCCATATTTTTGGGCTGTCGCCGGATTCTGATCTACCTCCAGCTTCCCAATAATAATTTTATCCTTATAGTCCGTCGCCAACTCGTCGATTACTGGTCCCGCCATCTGGCAAGGTCCGCACCAACTCGCCCAAAAATCCACCATCACTGGCTTGCTGGCCTTGAGTACCGCCTCTTCAAAGTTTTGATCCGTAAATGTTACCGTATTGGCTCCTGCCATATATTCCTTTCAATTAACTAATATCAAATAATTTGTGTAATAACTTCTCCATTTTAACTGGCTTTTGATTCCTCACACAAGCCACCGCTTCATCCGTCAATAACTCCTTCCCCACCGCTCCCAGAGCTGCTCGTACCGCCGCCACTTGCGTTACCACCTCCGAACACTCTCGGCATTCTTCATACATCCTAATAATTCCTTCCACCTGTCCTCTGATTCGCTTTAGTCTCGTTAAAGTCCTATCTTCCATACCTCCATAATACCCCACGGGGGTATATCGTGTCAAGTCAAATTCCTAACTCAATATCAGCCACACTCCCATCGCCAAAAGCACTATCGATAAAGCCAAATGCATCCATCGTTTAGCCTTGTGTTCCCACTCCTTCATCTCAATTAGTTTTTGTCCCCGCCACATGATAATTAGTACCACCATCAAAGGTAGCACGAACAATAAGTTGTAGTACAAAAAATATAAAACCACCAGTGGCATGGCCATTCCCGATTGGGATAAAATTGTAGCTGTCCCCACATAGATCGGCAGACTGCACGGCGTTTCCAGTAGAGTGACCAAGATCCCCAGTACTATTGTTGTTGGGTAACTCGTTTTCTCGACCAGTCCCTGTAATCTTGCCTTACTGGCCGTCGGGATCCGTAAATGTGGCCCCGCCGTGATTCCCAAAAAATCTTTAAATTGGATCAGTCCGGCGACGAACAGTACCCCTCCTACCACCCAGTTAAGTACGTTAGCTCCTCCGCTTAAATCAAATTGTGAGACAAACGAATATAGTCCCAGTCCCACAACCAAATACGTGGCAAACACGGTACCCACATACAAAAGTCCTGTCTTAATCACCCGTTCCGGCTTTTTGGCAAATACTAGTAAATACCCCAGTAGCATTACCATCATCCCGATCGCACACGGATTAATCCCATCCACCAATCCCGCGATCGTAATCATCGGGAGCGACAAAATCCCTTCCCTCCCCTGCAAATAACACGCTAGTCGCGTACACTCTCCATTCATACGTTCGATCCTACTACCTGTAAGGTTGTAATGCTAGTCGAATGAGTAAATACCCGCAAATGTACACCCAAATCCGCCACTTTTTTTCTATGAACCATACTATTCCAAACAACACCAAATCCAATATTGCCTCCATTCCCCACCACGGAATCCCCCCTACCAGATTAGTAAACTCCCCATTGAAGCCATTCGCCAATCGACCTATCGCCTGTGCTAGTGGCAAAGGCGTCACCAAAATAGGCAGCGTTTTAGTCACTACCCCAACCAACCCCCCAGCGATAATTGCCCCCCAAATCGATAATCCTCCGTTCCAAACCTGTAAGATGCGCCCCCAGTCCTGCGCGTAATAGTCCCACTGATCTATCACGTGGTAGACTCTTGCCCCAATTAAGGCCGCCACAATCACCCACGGGACTACTTTCTTTGCTCTCGGCTCGATTTTTTCTACCCAGCTCCACCATACAACTACCGCCACCCCCACAATCAGTCCATACATACTCATATATCCAGATTGTATAACACCACAAAGAGGAGATGTAATTTTCAGCGCGGAGCCATCCATCTGGGCAGCCAGATGACGATGTGAGCACTGCAAAATAACATCGACTGTTTGTAATGACTATCTCACCCAAAAACTAAACAACCCAAAAATCCCTGTCATCACCCACAAAAACACCAGTCGCTCCTCATCCAGTATCTCCCGTTTGATCAGCCAAAACAATCTTACATGCAACCTTCTCGGTTCAGTTCGCTGCAACCTCCATGCATCCATCAAAATATGGAGCATCAGCCCCATCACCACCCCTTTCCCAAATAGTCCTCCGGTCGAAGTCAAGGCAAAAAAAGCTAGTGGCACCCAAATCGCCATAAATAAAGCCGAGCGGAATGTCAGTCTCTCCTGCTCCATTCGTCTCACGTCCAGTAGTGACAAAGCGCTCCCATATTTCCTTTGTTGGATGTACCACGCAAATTGTTGGGAAATCTGAGCTCCGGGGTAACTATAGGTATAAACCACGCGATCCAAAAACAAAACCAAAACTCCAATGACTACTCCCGCAACCCATCCTCCCCACGATAATACGCTTCCCCATTCCAAATTACCCCACTCTACCCTGATAACAAACACCAATAGTCCATACGCTAACGCCATCGGCACATGGGACAGGACATACCGTTTCATACCTTCACTTTACTCCGAATTTCCTTCATCTTCCACATAAACATCCTTGCTCGGCTCCGCGCCTGAGAAGCATCAACCGCAAAAGCTCTCGCTGCTTCGAGTACCGCCCGAGGAACCGTCTTGGCCAAGCGAATATACAACGATTTGTGCGCCAAATCATCCAAATCGATCGCCAGTCGGTAACCATAATCCTGGAATTCTCGCGAAATATACTTCCCGTCCTTTTTGATCTCGTACTTCGCCAAAATATCCGAAAGAAGTGTCGGCTGATTTCCTGTTTTGCTCATATATTCGATTCCCGTGCAATTGCCAATGTTGCCAAACTCCACAGGGCAATACTAGCCAGGACCAAGGCCTTCCAGATCCCCCAGTATACCCCCACCGCCATAACTAGAAATATTCCGATCGCCCCCAGCGAATACACAATTTCGATATACACCCAGTACGCAATCGAATCCATCCGCTTCCCTCCCAGATGCAAGTAATCCGAGAAAAAATTGGCATGGATACTACCAAACAGTTGGCGTCCCACATCCATTGGTAACACCTGCGCCATTCCCTTCACAAAAAATCTGGCTACCCAAATAATGGCAATTCCCGCGACAGCCAAGCCATATATTCCCTCATCTGCATAATCTTTTCTCGCTCGTAGCTTATCAAACCAGGGACCCGTCACGTACTGGACCACTACTGCAAAAACAGCCACCGCACTATAAATTATTCCCAATTTCTCATCCCGAATCCCCTGAAAAAATAAAATCAGCGGCCAGATAACTACATTGCCGTAATCATTCACCGCCACCCCCACG
>Ga0172379_10010269_pt1 | contig 11368 bp, 12 predicted proteins | sample GrowelOW334metaG_FD_119756 | JGI IMG/M metagenome (GOLD analysis project Ga0172379, IMG submission 119756) | Groundwater microbial communities from an aquifer near a municipal landfill in Southern Ontario, Canada - Groundwater well OW334 metaG | ecosystem: Environmental > Aquatic > Deep... | reverse complement strand
TTTCCAAGGAGTATCTCCGCGTATTCCAAGGCAGGGGTATCTATGGGAACGAATGCAAACGAACGAAATACTTTTTCAAGTGTTGTTACAAGAAGTCTGCGTTCAAGTTCAACTTCAGGCAGGAAATCCCGAAAACCTTTTAGGACACGCGCCTCTATGATATCCGACATGAGTATATCTCCGCATTGTATGGAAATGGATAATAATCAGGTATAATTGCATGGAATCCGCTTTTCGTGCAAGCTGAATGAACAAGCGATCAAGCGCCTTTCAAGGTCCGTGTAGGTAATGAAGGTTTGCCTGTATTCCCATGGTGGAACCAATAATCATCCAGAATCTCGACCAACTCAGGATTGAAATCCAATTTCGATTTGGTTTTTACGATACCATTTGGAAAGCGGGAAGCCAATTCAATCCGACCTTGGACAGTGACACGATATTTTATGAAAAATATCTGGTAGGTTACTGTTGCACCCGGGGTGTGTTCGAACGATGACGAAGATTCAAGATGTTCTATGGTTTTTGAACTTATCGAGCGGATTTGGATACGTCGATCCCCAATCTCATCATTTACCACCGCGTATTGGTTGTAACCCATTCTCTTCGCGGAATCTGCGTTTAATTGGATGGGCGTTCTTCCATAATCCTCGTATTGCGCGTTCAAGCGTTCCTGGGATTCAAGGTACGTTCCGAGTATTGACACAAAATCTTCGGGGGTGGATTTATAATCGACCACGAACAGACCAACATCGTCCCGCCCGCGCATTTGCCCCACCTCGGTAAGACTGGAACGGATGAATAACTTGAAAGGCACCCGATAACCTGGAAGTGCAAATTCCATGGAGAGTCCAGCAATCAGGTTCTTCAATGGCAGGAAAAGATTCAATTCCCTATGGGACAGTGAGGCGAGGAATACAGATCGATTGAAACCCAGAAGATAGGGGGCACAAAGCAAGGCATATTCATTTACCTTCAGGGAGCAGCGCCCCTTGTCCAGTCCCAGTTTGGAAAGGGCGTAACGGTTGCACGCTACCGTTTTATCCGCGAAGCGATCCAGCACACGCGAAATTGCAGAGCTTCCAGCAACCATCTTAGCTCCATGAATTTTGTATGGATCGATTCGCTCGCATACCAGGTAGAATCATATCCGTATTTATAATTTCGACTGATTCCGGTCTCCAATACAGTTCGACTTTGCCTTTTCCTACCTTATTATATGGAAATTAGACATCCTCGAAGCGAATTCCCTCACCGGAGGGAATAAAGTGACGAACGGTACGTCCAACAAGCGAGCTTTTCCATCGAGGATGCATCCCAGGGCGCAATACCTTTTCGGTTCTGAGAATTCCAATATCATCGATGCCGATGATAGATCCTTCCGCCAATTCCCTCATAGCATGGATTGAACGGTTCGTACGTTCATAATTTGCCTGTTCTGAAGCGGCAAGCCGTTTGACACCGTCGCCCATGACTTTTTCAACCAAGGATTTACCAAATTCTTTCTCGAGATCAGATATAATGGCCACTGCGGTTAGGCTTGAAGTTCGGCGAAGGTATTTTACCATGTGTCCGAAATTGGTCGGGTCCAATGCGATGGGATCGTCCAATCCATGATCGTTTCGGGACAGGCAGAAATGTTTTTCTATTACAGTCGCCCCACATACACAGGCGAGCGTGGGTACCAGTACAGGGTCCAGGCTGTGGTCGCTTACCCCTACACTGATTCCGAATAATCCACTCATGAATGGCAAAACACGTAGGTTGTAATCTTCCGCAGGTGCTGGATATGCAGTGACACAATGTAGCAGACACAAAAGGGATGGTCTGAACCGTTCGACTGCGCTTTCGATATCCCCAAGACGGGAAACACCGGACGATAACAATGTTGGTATCCCATAACTGGCAATCTCAGCCAACATTTCATCATGATTTAGCTCCGGAGAGGCAACTTTCATGATTTTTACACCAATGGATTTGATAATCCGGGCACTGCGAATACCAAAAGGTGTACAAAGAAACAACAAGCCCTTCGATTCTACATAATCCTTAACATCATGATAAAACCGCTCATCCATCTCAAGCGCTTTGAAGCGATCATACAAGCGGATATTCCCACCAGGAAGTGGAACCTCACCAGTATTTGGGTGCAGAATTTCATCCGCAAACACTATCTGGAATTTAACACAATCAGCACCTGACTGGGCAGCTGCATCAACCAATTCTTTGGCTTTGGCAAGGCTTCCACCATGTCCAGTTCCCAATTCCGCGATAATCAGGGGCATTTGTGGTGTGAATTCTGTCGACCCAAGCGAAAAGATTCTGTTTTTCTGAACTCCAAGCGTATCCATCGCAACATCATTCCATTCCAAGGCTGAAAATGTCAATCGATGACTTAAAAATTGACAATGAATCCGGCTCGACAAGGAACCTAGCTTGGGATATAGTTTTATATAGGTGTCCCATGGATATTCCAATCCTTGATCAGGACACCACTAAACGATTACAAGGAGCCCGGCATGAAGAGCTTAATCTGTGATGTGTGCAAAAAGCCCATCTCTTCTCCGATTAAGAACCGGAACTATTTCCATATCGAGAATCGTGATCTCTGCGAACCTTGCAAGGATCAACTCGATTATACGCTCAAACCCGTGATGCGAGCGAAGCATCCTTTCAATTATGGATGGTATGAACGCTTGATGATGGACAGTATCGAGAAAGCGATCGGTAAAGGGAAATTCTGATTTTAACCGTTCTTACGGTTCTGGTTCCTCTATCTCGGTAACGGTCCCCATCGCAGTGTTGACATGTGTTTGCAGGCTATGGTAATAATTTTCCGTTGAATTTATTCGCACAAGAACGTACAAGGAGTCACGATGTCCGGCCATAGCAAATGGGCGACCATAAAGCACAAGAAAGGGGCCGCCGACGCGAAACGCGGCCAAATATTCACCAAATTAATCAAGGAAATTTCCATTGCCGCACGTATGGGTGGTGGTGACCCCGAATCGAACGCACGCTTGCGTACTGCCATCCTCAAAGCCAGGGCTGCAAATATGCCTAAGGACAATGTGGATCGGGCGATCAAGAAGGGTACTGGCGAGCTCGAAGGAATGAGCTACGAGGAATTGGTGTATGAAGCCTATGCTCCAGGGGGGGTCGCTTTATTGATCGAAGTCCTCACCGACAACAAGAATAGGGCCGCTGCGGATGTCCGTAACATCCTGACGAGGGCTGGTGGTTCTTTGGCGACCGCCGGTGCGGTCTCCAGACTCTTCAAAAGAAAGGGCATCATCAATTTCGACGTTGAGAAATACACTGAAGACCAGATTATGGAAGCCGCACTTGAAGGTGGTGCAGAAGATGTGGCATCAATGGACGGTATCATTGAGGTAACCACTGCCCCAGAGGATTTCGAAGCTGTCCTCAATGCATTGAACGAAAAGAATTTTGAATCCATGAGCGCCGAGATCAGCATGATTCCTGATGTCGAAGTGGAGATGGATAAGGATGGGACCGCAAAAGCACTCCGGCTCATCGAAAAACTCGAAGAAAATGACGATGTCCAAAACGTGTATAATAATGTAGCTGTCCCCGACGACTACGAGGAAGAATAATATTCCCTCAGCCTCCGACACGGCGATGTCCCGGATACTTCCGGAACCTCGCCGTCGTCGGGTTATAGGCATAGATCCAGGTCTTGCCGCCACCGGCTGGGGCATTGTTGAGCTTGTGTCCTCAAAAATAATCTACATCTCCCACGGGTGCTTCAAGACGGATCCTTCCATGCCACGGCCTGAACGTCTTCTGAAAATCTATAACGAAATAACCTTGGTCCTCGAAAAGTATGAACCGGATGAAGCCGGTATGGAAACTTTGTACTTCGTCAAGAACATTACCTCCGGATTGCCTGTAGCGGAAGCTCGTGGTGTGCTATCGCTTGCTATTGCCCAACGAGGCGTACAATTGGGAGAATACAGCCCAAAAGCCATCAAGCAAGCAGTCGTGGGAACCGGCGCAGCTGAAAAAGCACAGGTTCAGGAAATGGTGCGACTGATTCTTGGACTCAAGCTTGTTCCAAAACCCGATCATGCGGCTGATGCGCTGGGTGCTGCTATTTGCCGGGTCCATGATCCCTTGTTTGACTTGCGCCGCCCTATGAATGCGGGCTAATATCTGGATATGTTCAACAGTATCCGCGGTACCGTTACCGAGTGTCGTCCTGATATCCTGCGTCTGGAAACTGGCGGCGTCGAATGGGAATTCATCGTTCCCTCTACCGATTCAGTTCGATTTCCTTCGCCCGGTAACCAAACGAGGGTACTCGTATGGCTGTACCATCGGGAAGACCAGATGCGTCTGTTTGGTTTTTTCGATGAGCGCAGAAGGGAAACATTTCTGGAACTCCTGAAAGTCGATGGTATAGGCCCGCGTCAGGCCATAAAAGTCATGTCAGGAATTTCCCAGCTCGACTTGGAGACTGCCTTGGAAGCAGGGGATGTTGGCCGGCTGGAAGCGGTACCCGGTATTGGAAAAAAGACGGCCCAAAAGATGATTCTCACCTTGAAAGGACGTATCGTGCAGGAATCCGCTGAAAAGGGAATTCCGACTGCACATGCTGAGCTTGTGGAAGCTTTGACTGGCATGGGTTTTGATAGAAAAGCCGCTGCTGAAGCCGTGATGAGGGCTGAATCAGAACTAGTACTGGCACCAGAGACATCAGGTGCAAAGAAAAAAGACGCCGCCGGTACTGCCAGTGAAAAGGAAAAAGTCCTTTTCAAGCGCGCTATCGTGCTACTAAGTGGAGCGTAGGCAATTCGGTATGGCAAAATCCCGTATGAAAGATACAGTCGAATCCGATATCCCGGAAGGGTTGATCCATCCTGAGGTTGAATTCGAGGATGATTCCCGCGATATATCTCTTAGGCCACGTTCCCTCAATGAATTCCTTGGCCAAAGTTCGATGAAAGCCAATCTGAGCGTTTTTATCGAGGCTGCAAAAGCCCGTAATGAGAGTCTGGACCACCTTTTTTTGATTGGACCTCCTGGTTTGGGGAAAACAACACTGGCGCAGGTCGTCGCCAATGAACTTGGAGTCGAGTTCAAGGTGACATCCGCACCTGCCCTTGATAAGCCAAAGGATCTGGCTGGAATCCTGACGAGCGTAACCGAGCGAACAGTTTTCTTTATCGATGAAATCCACCGGTTGAAACCAGCCATTGAAGAAATGCTGTATATCGCGATGGAAGATTACGAATTGGATTGGATTATCGGTCAAGGTCCAAGCGCGCGCACTTTGCGAATTCCAATTCCACCCTTCACATTGGTGGGTGCAACTACCAAGGCCGGAATGGTTTCCAGCCCACTTATCAGTCGCTTTGGGATCACCTGTCGATTTCTGTTCTACGAGGCCGAAGACATGCAGGCCATCGTCCGACGTTCCGCAGGGATACTTGGTATTCCTATCGATCCGGATGCCGTCGCCAGACTTGCTGCTGGTGCCCGGGGAACCCCAAGGGTTGTCAACCGTCTATTACGCCGCATGAGGGATTTCGCCCAGGTTAAAGGCAATGGCCGGATCAGTCTTGACCTGGTGGACGATAGTTTCAGACGCCTTGAAATAGATTCATTGGGGTTGGAACGCTATGACAGGGAGATATTACGGGCGATTGCGGAAAAATACAATGGTGGACCTGTAGGGGCTGAAACGCTTGCCATTTCGGTAGGTGAATCTGTGGATACGCTGGAGGATTATTACGAACCCTTTCTGATCCAGTCGGGGCTTCTGCAAAGGACACCAAGGGGACGTATGCTGACCCCAGCCGCGTATGCACATCTTGGATTGAGGCGAAACACGCATGGAAACGACGGAATTCTCTTTTAATCTACCCGAGGAATTAATCGCCCAATTCCCACCTGAATACCGGGGCACTTCCCGTATGCTGTGTCTGGATCGTTCGACCGGAATTCCTGAACACTGCATGGTTTCGGATTTACCTGAAATACTCGAGGCTGGAGCTCTTCTGGTTTTCAATGATTCGAAAGTTCGTAGAGCAAGATTATTCGCGCGATCCATGGACACGGATGCAGATACAGAATTCCTGTTACTGGATAAATTAGGTCCTGCTCGCTGGCGAGTGATGGCAAAGAAAGCAAAACGACAAAGGATAGGCAGGCGATATCGTTTTGATGATGGCATCGAAGCTGAGATCGAGGCAGAAGATGGAGACTTGCGTATCCTGCGTTTCAGTGTCGAAATCGACGAAACCTGGTTGGACACACATGGTCACATGCCTTTGCCTCCGTATATCAAGCGGATGGATGAAATAAACGACAGCAATCGTTATCAGACCATTTATGCACGGGCAATCGGTTCTGTAGCGGCCCCCACTGCGGGTTTGCATTTTACGCCTGAAATCCTGGCTGCCCTGGATGCCCGTGGCATCGAGAAAACCTTTGTGACCCTTCATGTGGGCTTAGGGACCTTTTTACCTGTCAGATCTTCCACAATCGAAGAACACATCATGCATGAGGAAGCCTATTCCGTGTCTGAGGAAACCGCGCAGGCAGTACATAGGGCGAAGGCAGAAAAAAGACCTATCATCGCAGTCGGTACGACGAGTGTGCGTGTCCTCGAATCGGCATGGCAAGCAGGACACCTGACCGAAGGATCAGGCCGTACTTCGATTTTTATCTATCCTGGATATCGGTTCAATGTGGTAGACCGGCTCTTCACCAATTTCCATACGCCTGAATCTACCCTGCTTATGCTCGTAGCTGCATTTGCGGGAACCGACGTAATCCTTAAAAGTTACCAGGAAGCAATAAAAGCCCGTTACCGTTTTTTCAGTTATGGCGATGCTATGTACATCAAGTGATAGACTTTATCAGTACGTCTTGTCATCCATAGCTTTGAAACGAGACCGAACCTTTTCCAGATGGTCTAGGTCACGCCCGACGATGCGCGTGTAATCCAATGATCCATCCATGATCCTGGTCGCCTCATCTTCCCAAAATTGAACGCGCTCCAGATGTATGAATCGGAACTTCGTTTCTGACGCTTTTACTGCCCACTTTTTGGCCTCGCTCCAATAGGTCAGACCTGCTTTATAGGTAGTTTCAGCAATATCAAGGCTTTCGAGGTTCTGTTCTTTCCAGGGCTCGTTGTAGAAATAGGCGTTTTTCTTGTCCCACTTTGAGCCCAGAAGCCGGTACTGTTCGATCAGTTTCAGATTCATGTGCATCATGAAGAGGTACCGATACTTTTCCCATTGGATCTCATTTGCGATCAAAGCAAGTGCATAAAGAGGATTTGCAAAATCAGCTTTGATGGCCTTCTCCAGCCAATAGATATTTTCCATTGTATCGTCAGGATATTGGATATAATGTTGGTGGTACAGCTCATAGTACTGCTCTTTATATTGAACATAATATGCGTTCAATGGAATTGCCGGGAGAAGTACGAAGCTGGACAGTACAAAAAAAAGAAGGAACGAAGTGATCGACGAGACCCGTTGACCAAGCGGAAAAAACGTATTTTTTGATGTTGGATGCTCTTTCACTCCGATAGTATCGGCATTTTTTGCAGTTCGCTCCAGAGTATATCCGAGATTTTCTCCACCGTTTGGGTCGCATCTATCCGTACTATCCGAGTACCAGCCTCTCCATAGGTTGGAAGCAAAGCTTCATAATGGGTTTTCACTTTCTGCTGGAATTCCAGCTGTTCGAACTGGTCTTTTATCGGTCGGGATTCGATACGCTCCAGGGCTTTTTGTGGATCCAGCTCAAAATAGAATAGAAGTTCCGGATGGGGAAAATCCTCATTCAGCCTGAAAGGAAGATCGCTTCCGCAGGCAATACCCTGATACACGAGTGATGAAAGGACATAGCGATCACTTACAACGAGTTCTCCGCGCGCAGCGCGCTCAATTATGCCGTCTTTCGCGAATAAGTGTTCCCCCCGATCAGCCGCAAATAGGCGCGCGACTGTATCCGGACAATAGTAGGTTTCTCCCCGTAAAGCTGACCTGATAAGACGACCGATCAATCCCTCGGTTGGTTCAAACCCAATATGATACGCACATCTGGATGCAACCAAGGCCAACCGTTCACCGAGTAATTTCAATTGGGTTGAAGTACCGCTTCCGTCGCCACCTTCAAAAACGACAAAATTCTGGATTATCATGGTCCGCGTTATACCATAAAGAAAGGCGAACAGTCCACGTGGTTGCATCGGCATGGCAATTCATGCGTTTTCGTGTTATTTTTAGTCCAGGTACCAGCTTGCGATCATCCGTTAAAACCGCTGGCAAAGCCCGCGTCACCTATTGGATAGTGATAGATCTCCTCGTTTTTCTGACCGTCGTGGTCTCGACCACCTTTTTTTTACGGCCACTGCAAGCCGATCTGATGAGGAGAACTTCCGAGCTTAGGGATTTATTCCTTAGTCGTGCAGAAAAAGAAATCGGTAGACATATCGAATATGACTCGATGGGACCATCCTTCTTCCGTTCCATCGATTTACGGGGCATCCGCCTTGTTGATGTTGATGAAAATGTATTGCTTTCAGCGACAAGGCTCAAAATTGATTTTTCCTTATGGGATCTGCTCTTGGGCAATCCTGCATCCGCATTGCGTGCATTCGACTTGGATCGACCGATATTGAAGCTCGATTCGCTGCGGGATGCAGATCTTATAAAATTACTCTTCGGTAGAAAATCAGAACCTTTCAAATTACCTGCATTTGTTGCAAACACGCGCCTGCGTGTCAAAGATGGAAACCTGGAATACACTGATTCAATCATCAACGTCGGATGTGCGAAAGTTGGATTGGAAATAGCGTTTTTGCAAGGTCACTTTTCCGTTTCTGGACGTGCTTCACTCGGAATTGAGGATTCCAAACGTTTCCCGGCATTAGGACGCATCCAGACTTCACTGAATTTTCGTGGTGATGTTTCGAATGATTTTCTTGCAGCCAACCTGACAATTGGATCCTCCCGAATAGAAACGTCCTTGTTTTCCCTCGATCCACAATCAGCCCTGTTCGGGTATGCGGATTCGAAGATTGAATTGAGAAAATTACCTGATAAATCACGTTTTGACCTTTTACTCAGACACAATCTGCTGACACTAGAATCCAGCGCGACGCTCAACTTCGAAAGCTTGATCCCTGAAAGCTTCATTTCTCTAAAGGGCAGCCTGCAAAAGTACCAGGAGTGGTTTTCCTCAGTGCTGTCTGGTAGGATAACTGTTTCATTGACGAATATGGGAAATCCTTCCTATCGATTCGATATTCAGGCTTTTAATCCAGCGATTGGTTTCATTCCTGCCTCCAACATCCAGTCCGCTGGGTATGGAAATCAGGAAAAGATTGAATTTAATCGAATGTTGATTTCCAACACGCTTGGCGTAGTTGATTATAAAGGGGACATGCAGTTGCACCCCCTGATATTGGGAGGCGAATTGGTTGTCTCCGGTATTCATCTTCCCGATGGAAATGAGTTTGCAACCTCCGTAACAATTGCCTCGCATGCTGGAGGGTTCTCGTTATTCGCCAACCGCATTGAGATTGGAAACCTGCGTCTCGACGCAGTGAATGCATTTCTGAAAATTGAGGACGACACGCTTGTTTTTAATTGCGATGCCTTGCGGTTCCGGGAAGAAAAGGATTCACCGGATATCCGGATTGGAAAAATTTCATTCGAAGGTTCTTATTCATTTAAAAATCCATACTTACAGATTTCAGTGAGGCTAGACTCCATTTCAGTGGCTGATGCTTATTATGGTGTATCACCGTTTATGAAGAATAAAGTCTTGTCCAAAGAGAATTTGGAGTTTTTAGATAAGATCTGGATCACAACCGAATTTTTTGCGACCTCGGATTTGAACGAATTATCCTACAATCTTCCTCATCTTGTAGTAGCTTACCAGGAGAAGGATCCTTTATATGCAATCATGTCGCTGTCCGGGACTAAAGAGCGAATTTCCATTCAGGATGTAACCTTTTTTATAAAGGATGAGACTATAACCGGGGATATTTCACTGGATTTCTCGGATCCGAATGATATCGCTTTTTCATCGCGAGCTGTATATCGGGATATTGATTATTCACTCGAAGGAGTTCTGCTCGACGGTCGGAATATCAGCTTCCGTGGCGATTACGCGCTCACCGGCAATATCTTATTCGGTGATTCTTTTTCCATTGCCGGTAGCATCTCCGCCGACTCACTTCCACTACCTATTGACAAGTACCGATTTTCGCTTGGACTATCCGCCAGATTCGACTTCAAGAATGCCGATGATTGGAATGTCGATTTATCACGCTTCGACCTTGAGGAGACAAGCGGAATCTTGGGACGGACTCTTTCTGTACATATTGAAGGAGCCGCCGATCAGAAGGGTGGTGTCGCTGATGTGTAGAAAATCATCGATTCAATCAGTCCCCTGAATGGAAGTGCCCAATTCGATTGGCATGACGGTTTTTCAAAAAGTGCTTTAACCATTGAACTCGCCGATTCAATAGCGAACGAACGTTATACCCTTGACGCGAAAATGGGGAGTGATGGCATAAATTTCAGTGTTTATGCAAGCTCGGCAGATGTTTCCCGATTTTATGCCGATCCGTATGACCTCACTGTAACTGCCGAGATAAGAGGTCGGTGGAACACAATAGACGATTATGATCTCAGCTTCAAACTTGCGAATTTGAATGCGAAAATGGACACAAAGGAATTAAAGGTATCAGGCTCAGGACTGATGAGCCCTGATTCCATTGACTTGGAAGCTGTCAGGATTTCATTTGGTGACAACACTGCAAATATCACGGAAGCAATCATCGATAGGATTAAACAAACGGCAAGTTTGACGACGGCGATTCATAGCGTTGTTGCAGGTGTCGATGGTCAGACTTCGTTGGGAATGAGCCTTACTTTTGCCGCGATCGGTTCTTGGCTGGATTTTAAAAAAGCGTTTGTGGAATTCAAAGGTACCCTGTCTGTCGGTCGAATCCGTTACGGTACGCTGAACTTGGAACCCTTTTCGTTGACGTTCACTAAGGAAGGTGTCGATTTCTCAATGCAAGGTGGCCCAAAGGACGCCGTCAATATGCGTCTTGGTAAGGAAGGTGGATTCTTTGTTTCTCTGGGTGCCCCTATACCCATCCGTGGCACTATAATCGGTACCATTGCCAATGGAAACATTGATGCGGGAGCGAAGGGTCTATATCTGGATTTTGGGGCACTTTGGAATTTGCTGAATTTTTCGATGGTTTCATTTCCTGCTGGTATCGCGACTGCCAATCTAAGAATCACTGGACCATTGGGCGACCCTGATTTTATCGGATCCGCTCTTGCAACTGGTTTTCGGGCACGTG
>Ga0172379_10010268_pt1 | contig 11368 bp, 8 predicted proteins | sample GrowelOW334metaG_FD_119756 | JGI IMG/M metagenome (GOLD analysis project Ga0172379, IMG submission 119756) | Groundwater microbial communities from an aquifer near a municipal landfill in Southern Ontario, Canada - Groundwater well OW334 metaG | ecosystem: Environmental > Aquatic > Deep... | reverse complement strand
GAAAATCCTTGTGTCGGCGGTTCAATTCCGTCCCTGCCCACCCCCTCTAATGCGAAGATAACCGAATCTTCGCATTTTTTCTTTTAAAGAAGATTGATTTTGAGCTTAATATCAAAACATTCCAAGAAGTTAAACCAACATCCGTTAAAAATTTTAGTGATGGACTCTACTTTCGATGTAGAGTCCATCTGTCTCATTACTGCAAATTCCAAATTGCCTGATAACCTAATTCCTTTTCTTTTGCCTCTTGTTCTTTCAACGCTTTTTTGAATGCGGATATAATATCATCTTTACGAATGATCTTGTTGAGTGCATTGATGTCTTTGAATTCTGATTCGCTGAACGGAACACCTTTTTCATCACTTACAACGCCTTGCGCATAAACCGTTGGACCAACAATATATCCGTTCGGCGGTCCGGTAATTCGGAACGCCATCCTTGGAGCTAACGTAACTTCCTGGCGATCGGTCGGCAGCGCAAGATCAACTGTAACTGAAATAAGCCCATCAACTCCTAGCTCACGCATCAATCGGGCTTCAGGTCTATCGGAGGCAAATGTTGACGAGATAGATTTTAAAATATTCCCAATCCGTGTGGGTAAGAGATTTTTTGTACCTTTATAACTGCGAGAGATTTCAACTGTTGTATATTCGTCTTTAATTTCTTCGAGTTCGCTATACAAAGGCGAGTTTACAACTTGTTCAATCGGGATAACAGAAATTCCATATTCATCTTTTAATACTTTGGTGACATCTTTGTAAAGATTATCGAGAGCTTTATCCCAATACTCAACCGGAACTTTTGGAAACTGCCACGTTCTTGTTGTTGTAGTGGTGGTTGTAACATTTCCAGTTGTTGATGAAGAGGTTGATGTTTCTGCGTTATATAATGTTCCTCTGATGGAAAGCGAAGTGATTGCAAATTTCTTTCCTTTTGAAAGCGGCTTTCCTGTGAAAGCATTTGGTTCTTTTGCGCTGTATCCCATTTCACCATTAGCGCTAGTTATTTTCCCATCAATGCTGAATCCCGGTTGTGTAGAAACATCACCTGTTACAGTAACCGGCATCCAACTCCATCCCAATGAAAGATTTTGTGATGCGCCCACGCCAGGAATCCGTGCTGTCGCTACATCAAAACGCTCAATTAAAACATAATTTGAACCGGTACTGATCGAAACAACACCTCCTACGGTTGCGGAAGCAGTCATTGTGTTCTTGAATGCTGCCGCCGGAATTTTAATTGTCTTGGCTAATTTAAATACTCCAATATCACTGAATGAACGAATACCGAGTGAACTCACTATCATCGAAACACGGATGAATGCATTTTCATTCGGCACATTCTCAAACTCCAGCGTCATATCTTTTGTTACATCCACCGGCGCGTTTGTTGCTGCGCCATTTATTGATACAAGTTTAATAGGTTTCGGCGGTTGAATTGTAAATTCTGCTCTTTGCCCGCTGCTTGTCGAAATGCTAATCTTCTTTGGTTTGCTCCCGTTGTTGTCAAAGTAAGTTGAATAAACACCGTTTGCGAGATATTGGAGTGTATCTCCATCCATCGTAATTGTTCCATCAATCTTGTAAAACCCCACTCCTTCTTTTTTGTAAAAACTTATAGCGACACCTGATCTTCCTTCTTTCCATTGGTCACCTACGTAATCCATCTCAACTGTTTTTGTATCCTGTGGATATAAATTGTTGATGTACATCCCCTGCACTGCGCAAACGGATAAATCTGCTGTTGTAGCTGTCAAGAATCCTCCGGCAAGTTTACCGATTGCGGCACAACCGCTAATTAGCGCAAGGATAAAAACCGATAAAATCACAACCGAATATTTGAAGTATTTCATTTGATGCACCTTTCTTTATTTGAGTAGTATCATACTTTTTGTTTCGACATTGTTGCCAGCGCGAAGTTGATAAAAATATACGCCACTGGACAGTCTAGAAGCATCAAAATTCACATCATAATTACCTGCTAGTTTATATTCATTTACTGGTGCTGCCACTTCCCTGCCAAGAACATCAAACACTTTGAGTGATACCAATGACGAATGACTAATAGCAAATGACAAAGTTGTACTCGGATTGAATGGGTTAGGAAAATTCTGAGATAACGTAAAGTTTTCCGGCAGGTGAACTGTGGTTTCCAAAATGCCTGTAAGAGGAGTGTACTTCCATAATTCCCTTCCATAATAATTAGCGGCGGTAAAATATAAAGTGCCATTAACTTCAATAAATCTGGAAGGATTTGAATTACCTGCGCCGGTGTAAATATCTTTTACCATTACTGTGCCATCTGTAGTGCCATCACTTTTCCAAAATTCCACTCCGGCTGTTCCATCGTCTGCCCCAAAGTATAAAGTGTTATTGAAAGAAAAGAAATTAAAAGGACCGGATCCGCCCGAACCAGATTTAATGTCTTTCACCATCACAGTCCCGCCGGTTGTTCCATCGCTTGTCCAAAGTTCTGTTCCGTTTGTACCGTCATCAGCCGAGAAAAAAAGTTTTCCATTAAACTCTGAAAGGAAACTGGGGTGCGAGCTACCGCTCCCCGTCAAAATATCATTAACCATTATGGTACCTGGAGCAGTACCATCGCTTTTCCATAATTCCATTCCATTCGTTCCATCGTCTGCCCAAAAATATAACGTTCCGTTAATGTTAAATAATCCGGCAGTTTCTGAACCAATCGTTCCCGGCTGAATATCTTTCATCATTACAGTTCCAGCAATCGTCCCATCGCTTTTCCATAATTCTGTTCCATTTGTTCCATCGTCAGCCTTAAAAAATAAAGTTCCATTAACATTAGCAAATCCACCGGGATTTGAACCGTTTGCACCAGGTTTAATATCTTTCACTATCACAGTTCCCGTAGTCGTTCCATCGCTTTTCCATATTTCATTCCCATTCGTACCATCAGATGCGGCAAAATATAAAGTGCCATTAACATTGGCGGGTGCAAAGGAAGATAATATCCCCGAGCCTGAACCGAAGACAATATCTTTCACCATCACAGTCCCAGAAACCGTACCATCGCTCTTCCATAATTCTGCTCCATTAGTTCCATCATCTGCCACAAAATATAAAGTGCCATTAACATTAATTAATAAGGAAGGACTTAAACCGCCTGTTGAACCGCTTGCACCAGGTTTGATGTCTTTCACCATCGCGGTACCGGCAACCGTACCATCACTTTTCCATAATTCCTCTCCATTAGTTCCATTGTTTGCCATAAAAAATAAAGTGCCATTAACATTAACCAAAGAAGCAGATAGAGAAATTCCACTTGAAACACCGGTCCGAATATCTTTCACCATTTCCTGGGCATTAACGTCCAAGCCTATCAAAGCAAGTAAGCCGAAAAAAATTAATTTTGTTCTTTTCATTTTTTTTGCCTCTTTTTAGTGATATTATTTTATGAGTTCATTCAAAATTATCTGGTCAAAACCATTTTCTTTGTAGAAGAGAAATTTCCCGCTTGCAGTTTATAAAAGTAAATACCGCTAGAAAGTTTCGATGCATCAAAATTAACATCATAATTTCCTGCTTGTTTATATTCATTTACAAGAGATGTAACTTCTCGACCAAGCAGATCAATCACTTTGAGCGACACAAAACCGGGACTCGCAATTTCAAAACGGATATTTGTTGTAGGGTTGAAGGGATTTGGATAGTTCTGATATAGAGAAAAATTTGATGGTTGATTTATCTTATTATCTTCAACAGCTGTTATCATATCAGAGAGTGAACGTTTCCACAATCCGCTTCCCAATGTTCCGGCATAGAGATCAGACCCAATTACTGCGAGTGAATAAACAAATTTATTAGTCAATCCGGTGTTTACCGCACTCCAGTTTGAACCATTGTCGGTTGTAAGATAGACCCCACCACCATTGGTTCCCACAAATAGATTACTTCCGTTCACGACAGCCGAACGAACATTCAAAGTAGTCAACCCGTTGTTAACTGCAGTCCAGTTAGCTCCATCATCGATAGAGAGATACACACCTGTCATTGTTTCGACAAAAAGATTTGATCCGATGGTTGATAGTGCAGTAATATTCGAAGTTGGAAATCCCGTATTTGCAGGGAATGTCCAGTTTGTACCGTTATCAGGCGATACATAGACACCCCTTATCGAGGCATTTCTTGCAGCGAATAGAGTTGTTCCACCTGCTGTTAGTGCATAAATACCATTATCAGATTTTACCGCAGTCCAATTTGCTCCAGCGTCGGTGGAGAGATAGACGCCAAATAGTGTTGATCCGGCAAATAAATTTGTTCCTATTTGAGCGAGACAATCAATTGGGATTCCTGTCAATCCGGACTGTGTCCATTGAGCTCCGCTATTAGTAGTTTTATAGATCCCCCAGTTATTGCTTGTTCCGGCAAGTACATCATTTCCCATTATAGCTAACGTATAAACAAAAGATCCACTTGGCAAGCCGGTTTTCGCGGCTACCCAGGTCGTACCGTTGTCTGTTGAAAGAAATATTCCGTTACTGTGAGTTCCGACAAAGATGCCGGTTCCAGTCGTAGCAATTGCCTCAACCCAAGTATAGGAAAAGGGATACGTCCCAGGAGCAAATTGTGTCCATTGTGCGATTGCTGAGATGTGGTAAAAGCAGAAAAAGATTAGGATCAGATTGAGTAAAAAACGTTTCATAATGTTTTCTCCTATTGATTTTGATTTGTCAACATGTTCTAGTTAAAAAATGTTCTTTATTGCTAATTTTTAATTGTTGTCAATTTCTAACTGAAACTTGAACTTAGAGAGAGTTTATATCAATACCCCAGTTGGGGCAATTTGAATAAAATTGAATTTGAAAGGAATATAGAAGAAACTATGTTTTTCCCTTTGAAAAAAAACTAAAGGGAATAATGAATATCGAACAAGAAATTTAGAATAATGAAGTTGAAAGACAGATTTTACTTGCTTCGAGATTCATCATTCCTTGTTCATTATTCGATATTCAATTATCGTTAACTTATTATTTATAACGACTCTCTACGAGATTAAAGCTTCCCCAGCCATGCTCTTACAGCTGCGGCTCTGGTGTGTACGTGAAGTTTTTTATAGATGTTTTTGATGTGGGTCTTTACCGTATGCGGACTGAGAAATAAATCATTTGCGATGGTAGTATAACTTCCTCCATTTACCAATCCATTAAGAAGTTCAAGTTCTCTTTCAGACAAAACCAATTCAGGATGTATTGAACTATTGTTTTTATCTTCATCAAGATTTGATTTGATTAGCGACAAAACTTTTCTGGCAATTGATTGAGAGATAGGAGCTCCACCGTTATATAATTCATGAACAGCATTTAAGATAGATTCAAATGGTTCATCTTTAAGCATGTAACCTGAAGCGCCCGCTTGTATTGAAGCAAAAATTTTTACATCATCTTCAAAAACAGTGAGCATCATTATATCAATATCCGGGTATTTTTCTTTTATTTCCAAAGTTGCTTCAATCCCGTTTTTCTTCGGCATTTCAATATCCATTAAAATAATATCGGGCATGTTTTCATGATTACTTTTTTCCAAAGAATTGATAATGCTTTTTCCGTTGGAATATTTCCCAACAACTTTGAAGGAATCATACAAAGAAAATCCTTCAGCAAGTCTTGCCAGCAATAATTTTGAATCTTCTACAAGAGCAATTTTTATTTTTTCCATGAGTGATAGATAATATTATAAAACTCTTATTGAAATACCCCATTAGGGGTAATATCATTACTTCCTTTTAATATATAAATTGACAGTAACACAAACACCTGCATTTTTTTCAGAAATAAATTTGATCTCCGCTTCGATTTCTTCAGCTCTTTTTTTCATGTTTTCAATTCCGTTTCCATTTACAGAATCAAAATTTTCTTTTTTTAATCCTGTTCCATCATCTATTATTGATATCGATAACACATCATTTTTATAAGAAATTTTTACGGTTATATTTTTTGCCCCTGAATGTTTGATGCCGTTTGTAATTGCTTCCTGAGTTATCCTAAATAAATGTAAAGCTTGAAGCGGTTTCAACATCATATCATTTTTTGAATCATCATCTATAATTAAAAGTATTTCCCCGGAATAATAATTTGAATTCCTTTCGATAATCTTTCTTAATTCAACAACAAAATTATCAAAACTCATCTCATTTGATTTTAATGCACGGATCGTTTCGCGGAGCTGAATCATTGTTTCTCTTACTTCATCATTTAATGTATGTAAAAGACTATCGGCTTTTGGTTTCTCTGTTTTATTATAAATTTCTGCAAGCCCTATACCGGCGATAATATTTGTTAATTGGGATCCAACATTATCGTGAAGATCGCGCGAGATTCTTTCTCTTTCTTTCTGAACCGCCTTTTCTTTTTCCAGTTCGTAAATCTGCTTTTTTAGTTTCTTGGTTGAATAATATCTAACCGTACCGATTATTATTGATAAAACAGCAATACCAAATAATGATCGGAACCACCATTCTCTCCAAAATGGAGGCATAACTATTACGGAAATTGCAGCGACTTCAGTAGATTGAATACCATCCGGATTGATTGCTATAACCGAAAATGTATATTTGCCATCTTGTAGATTATGATATCTAACTACTCGCTCTTGTGTAAGCTCCGACCATTGAGCATCTTCACCGTTGAGCTTGTACCTATATCGGACTTCTACTTCGCGCGCAAAACTTGTACCGGCAAAACTAAAGGAAATATTATTTTTGTTGTATGGCAAAATGAAACGCTTCAATTCATTCCCGGAAGAAATCGCGGCCAGTTCATCGTATAATAAAACTTCGTCGTTAAACACTTTTGTTATATGAATCAACGGAGCGACATCGAGTCTTCGGGCAGAAGCGAGATCTACGCGAACCGCACCGTTAGTTGTAGCAAGCCATAATTGATTTGTTGACGCCTGATAAGTTACTTGATTGATGCTCGTTTCTTCTGAAGACAAAATAGAAAAAGATGCGTACGATTGCAGTCTGCCGTTCTCAAAGCGGTGCAGCGCGCGGTCGGACACGATCCATAGATTTGAAGAACCGTGGCTTGTATCTTTGATTATTGCAAGAACAGATGTACCGACAAGTCCTTCTTCATTTCCATATAGCCGGATTACATTCTTTCTCATTCGCACAAGACCTTTATTTGTTCCAAACCAAACTGTGCTGTCATCGTCTTCCTGAACACAGAAAATCATTTTAGAAGGAAGTCCTTCTGCATCAGTATAATTCTTCAGAGTTCCATTCCGATAGAATGACGCTCCGTTGTTGCGGGAAAGAAACCAGAGTCCATCCCGCGCCGGCGAAATATTCTCGATAATATTCGATACTAATCCATCATTAGTTGTGATACGGATCGTTTTCTTTTTCGCGAGATGCACAACGCCCTCACCATAAGTTCCCAACCACAGTTCATTGCTATGCGGAGGAGAATTGATTACCGCAACGCCACTGAATGCACCATGAATTTCCGGAATGGGCAAAGCCTGATAGGTTGACCGAGATGATTGTACAATTCTAAATAAATAATTGAATGCCCCAAGATATACCGTACCGTCAGCTTTTTCACCGAACGCGCGCGTTTGATCGTTCGAGTACTTTTTTTCAAATTGAACACGAAATACCGAATCGTGTTCGATCACATTAGCTAAATTTTTTGTTCCGATCCATATTCTGTTTTTTGAATCCGGGAAAATAGTATTCACGTTATCGCTCGATAAACCTTCGCGGCTGGTAAAAATGCCGATATGATCGCCAATTAGTTTTTTCAAACCACCGCCAAAAGTCCCAATCCAAATTACTCCTTCCCTATCAACAAGTAATGCCTGAATAAATGGCGGGTCAACGCCATTCTCGATTCCAAATAAAGTTGTATGTCCATTTAAAATGCGCTCTAACCCGAATTGCCCGCCAAGCCAAATGCTTTCAGACCGATCTTCTCCAATACCTAATGCTTCAGAGTATATTCCTTCCTTCCGTTGGATACTCCAACCGGATTTTGTCCTCCGCAAGAAAAGAAGATTGTGTGCCGCCGCCATTACGATTTCTCCATTCGCCCGTTCAACAGCCGCAGTGGAATTCATAAAATAGAAGTTGATTTTAAGAGAAGGATCAATCGGTATGATTTGTTTGAGAATGCGGTTGTCATTGGTTGGAGTTATCTCATACAACCGTGATGAATCAGGGACTAAGATAGTTCCGTCTCTAAGGCGCAACAAAGGTCGTGCGGTACCGCCGTTGTAATCAAACACCTTAATGAATTTGTCACCACGTTTCATCACCGTGCCGCGGCTCGTTTCAAAATACATTCTTCCGAAACGATCTTCGGTAATCGCGTTTATTGAATTGCTTGGCAATCCCTCTTTTGTTGTAAAAGTCTGAAACTTCTTACCGTCAAACCTGCAGGCTCCCCCTTCGTAAGTGCCGTACCACATTGCCCCATCTGAAGATTGGAAGATGCAATAAATCATGTTGCTGGAAAGTCCGTCTTCAGTGGTAAAATTACGGAAGTTCATTCCGTCATATCTGCTTACACCGCGGTCGGTGCCAATCCAGAGAAAGCCACCCTTATCCTGATACAATGATAAGATATAATCAGAGGCAAGACCGGTTCCGCGCGTGTAGGTTTTGAATGCAAGTTGTTGCGCGTACAATGGAATGACTGCAAATAAAAGAAAAATGAAAACCGTTTTACGATTCATGACGCGCATTAAATAGAACAGGCTTCTGCATCATAGATTATAAAATCTTCAGGTCGTAAAAACTTTTTCAGAAGATTTCTCAGATCATTTTCATCATCAATAAGTAGAATTGTTTCTCGCATTTTTTACTCTATTCTTTTGACTGATCCAAAATAACCATAAAATTTATATTATTCATAGCGCGGCAAGCGGCAAGTTAAAAGTAGAAAGTGCCCGTGAAATTTCAGAAGCGAAATTATATTCTCGAAGATGTGGCGCCGGTTTGACGCAAAAAACAAAAAGGCACACGCAATACTGTTACTTGCTTTGAAGCATTACAATTTTCTTTCATTCCCCTTTTCTATTTTTTTAATAATTTAAATATACCGTATATTAGAAATAGAAATTTAGTTCAATGATTCGTTCCAACATTCATTTAATAAAAAGGTGACATCATGGGAAAAGAAAAAAGTGTTAAGAAAGATGTAAAAAAGAAAGCAACTAAAACTTTAAAAGAAAAAAGGAATGAAAAGAAAGAGAAAAAAAGTCAGGCTAAATAACTCTTTCTGAAAAGTTATTGAGATTCATGGAAGGGACGCTCTTCCATGACATTTTTTAGTTAGAATGCTAGCGCGGCAGTCCGCAATAGATGATGTTTGATTTTTGAAGGATGTTGTAATCCCGAAAGCTTTCGGGACAAATATCTTGAGACAAAAAACAAAAAGTTAAATGACGATACTCTATTTTTTTAGCATTTCGCCTGCAAAATCCCACTTAAAATCCGTTACTTCCCAGCGCGGGGGAAGATTAATTTCTTCTTTATAATATTTTATTTCTTCCGAAGGCTGGAACGGGAAAGGGAAACCGGATGAATGTTTCCCATCGTTGTTGGTATCGTAAAAACAATAAAGATTATACTTGCCGGGTTCAACTCTTGTAAACGCGAACTCCCCTTTTTTGTCTAACCGCTTTGAATAAAACTGATCTTTTTCACCTTTATTTTGTAAAACAAGAACGGGATTTTTTGATGAATCAAGATTTTCCACCACTCCTGAGAATCCTGTAAAATTTAAACCGTTAAACGTTTTGAACTTAAATTGATATAAAGAATCAATGTGGTTGCCGGCAACATCAACAATATCTTTGAAGTTAAATTTTATTGTATATGCTTCCGACGATTTTAATTTCTGCGTTGGTCTTATTACAAAAGAAGCGTCGTCAATTTTCTTTAATGAAAAGTAAACTATGTTCCCAAGGGTATCATTAAAAGAGATTTTCTGTTTTAATCCATCAACATCAAATTCATTATCAAACCAAAACGAAATTTCAGTATTAAGAAAATCTACCAATTCACTTCTTGCCGCAGGAAATGTTCTCATTAACGTTGGCGCGGAAGTATCCGCTCTATCACTAACCGTTAATGAAACGGCATCAAACGGTGTTTTGTTTTTCGCTTCGTCTTCAATATTCTGTGCGGTAACATAAACTTGATTTTTCGTGGCAAGCGAATCTTTTACCGCTAAAAATAATTCCTTCTCCTTCGCCCGTCCCTTGAATGCATACAAAACCGGGAATTCTTTTTTATCTGTAGAATCAACTATCGAAAAATTCTTTGCATTAATTGAAACAGAATCAAGCTCTTCGGAAAAAGTTACAAGCAGATGATGTTTATCCGTCATTACGGCGCTGAACAAACGGGGACTGATCGTATCAATTTTGAATAAAGAAAAATTTAACCCTCTGAACAAAGTATCTTTTTCATTTAGAGTAACTTCACGGAACGGAACTCCGATTAAATCCTGATCAGGCTGAAAAAGAAAATCGCGGTACTCATCTTGAACGGCAAAAACTCTGTAGGTTTGAAACGATAAACCGGAAAGCTTATAATTCCCTTTTTCGCCGACTTGAGAAACATAATCCGCTTTTTGTTTAACGGGATTGATAGTGTCTCCCGTTACCTTGTAAGCAAAGATCATAACGCCTGAAGGTTTTTCCGAATAAACATTTCCTTCAATAATTCCGTTATCAATTTTAGCTCCCGTGGAAAAAGAAAACGTAAAAGCTTCCGCCATTCTGTTTTTATTGTTGTAATCTACTACATCGGTTCCGATGGTGATGTTATAAGTAATATCTTTTTTTAATTTTTCCGGGAAAGAGACTTGAACCGATTGTCCGCTCCAATTAAGCTCCATATCGCCTTCAACCCGCGGCGAAATAAAGATTGCATCTTTCAAACTTCTTTTGTCAACATATTCGGAGAAAGATAATTCAAAATAATCTTCAGAGAAATTTGTTGTACCGTTCGCCGGAAAGACTTCGACTATTTTAGGTGGAACCGTATCAACAGGCCCGCCGCCCGGCGGTTGTTGATTTGCGCAGCTCATCAAACAAATTGATGACAAAATGCCGAAGGAATAAATTAATTTTTTGATTGTTGGTTTAACCATTTGTAATACTCTTGTGCAAGTTTTTTATGCCCGGAAAAATTTTGAGAAAAAAGATGTCCGCCTTTAGTGTCCGCAACAAAAAATAAGAATTTATGATTTTCCGGGTAAAGGGCTGCAAGTAAAGCATCCTTGCCGGGATTATTGATCGGACCGGGAGGTAAACCGAAATATTTATAAGTATTGTACTTCGAATCAATTTTCAAATCTTTTCCGTTTAATCTTTTCCATCCTTTT
>Ga0172379_10010267_pt1 | contig 11368 bp, 10 predicted proteins | sample GrowelOW334metaG_FD_119756 | JGI IMG/M metagenome (GOLD analysis project Ga0172379, IMG submission 119756) | Groundwater microbial communities from an aquifer near a municipal landfill in Southern Ontario, Canada - Groundwater well OW334 metaG | ecosystem: Environmental > Aquatic > Deep... | reverse complement strand
ATTAAGTCCTCTGGTGATTATATAAAAAATTCACCTAAAAATAATTGGCCTTCAGCTATCACGCTTATTAAAATGCCAGAATTTCCTAAAAATCCAGATGGTTCAAATGATTGGGATACATTTCTAGAAAGAGAAAAGAAAAAAGAATGGACATATGAAACTCTAAGAAAAGATATTCTAGAAAAAGGGATTAAATCTTCTAAGTATTACGATAATAATGCTTCTAAAAATAATTGGCCTTCTCGTGGTATTATTTTGAGTATGCCAGAATTTCCTAAAAATCCAGATGGTTCAAATGATTGGGGTACATTTTTAGGCAAAAAATAAATATTTTTCAACTTTCAAAATACCCTTATTTATGATACATTTGGTAAATGTTATCTTTAGGCACAGCACGAACACAATAAGACATTTTGACAATAATATAGCCCTTAAACAGATCCCGTTTGAGTTTACAGTAGAACTACTGCTACCGCTCCGGACCGGGATAGATTATGGCTTCAGAGGCTCAAAAATGTAATATTTAAATTTAAATAATACTCGTTGCTTTATTTGACAAATGCTATATTTTTATGTAATATGTTTACAAATATAGTCCTATATCAATTAAATATAAACAAAGAAAGAGAGGTATTAAATGAAAGCAAAAGCTAGATTATTAAGTGGTTTCCTTGATTATATGCCAGCAAGAATGGCTTCAAGGGAAGAAATTGTACGAATTGTTAAGTTAGTGTATCAAAATTTTGGTTTTGTTATGCAAAGTACACCGTGTATAGAATATGCGGAATTGCTTTGTGATAAAATCGGAGAAGATGAAAAATTGATTTATCGATTTAAAGACAATGGTGAACGTGACGTTGCACTTAGGTATGATCTCACTGTTCCGTTGGTTAGAATAATTGGAACTTACTCGAATGAGTTAAGGTTTCCATATCGTCGTTGTCAGCTTGGATTTGCTTGGAGAGCAGATAGTCCTGGCAAAGGAAGGTTTCGTGAATTTCTTCAATTTGATGCTGATATCATTGGAGATGATTCTATACTTTCTGATGCAGAGGTATTAATGATTGTTGCAACAATAATGCGGAAACTTAATTTTCCAGCATTAATACGTTTTAATAGTCGTGAAATCTTGAATTCATTGATTCAATCTTGTGGTCTTAGTCAAGACGAGGGTAAAATTTTACTTCGAATTCTTGATAAGTACGATAAGATTGGAAAAGAAAAAGTACTCAATTTACTCGCTGAAGCCAATTTTGATTTAAGTGTTGTTTCTGTAATAGAGGAATATTTATCTATTAATGGAGACAACAACCAAATCATTTCAGCATTAGAAAAACTTTTTATTTCTAATGGTATTGTTTCTGAAGGTTTGAGTAAAATGAAAAAAGTTTCAGAAGTATTAATACAGTCTGGTTTTGATCAAGCTGTATGTACTATTGATCCTAGTATTGCTCGAGGACTAGATTATTACACTGGTTTAATCTACGAAACAACATTTTTGTTGGATCCAGCTTATGGTAGTGTATGTTCCGGTGGAAGATATGATAAATTAATCAAACTTCCTAATGGAGAATTTGTGCCAACTATTGGAGTAGGTTTTGGTATTGATCGTATTTTTGCAGCAATGGAAAGTAGTGGTTTATTACCAGTTACTAAAATTAATACTGATGTTTTAGTCATTAATTTTGACAACGAAAATCTGCCTATTTACGTTTCAATTGCTAACGAACTAAGAGATTCTGGTATCTCAACATTGGTTTATCCAAAGATGGTTAAAATTCCAAAACAATTTAAGTTTTCTAATGATAATTCAATTAGTATTACTTTAATGTTAGGGGAAAATGAGATTTCTTCGGATTCAATCACATTGAAAGATATGAGAAGTGGTGTTCAGCAGAACTGCTCTCGTAAAAAAATTGTTCAAGTAATCAAACAATTGTTAGAAATGGAGGTTTAAAATGAAAAATGAATTTGATAAATTCAGACCACCTAAAGGGAAAAGAGATTATTTTGAGTCAGATCTTATTCAAAGAGAGTTAATGGAGTCTTTATTTTTTGGAGTAGCCAGAAGTTTTGGCTTTCAAAGGATTGAGACTCCTACTTTTGAAGATCTTCTTAATGTTCTTTTAATTTAATTACCGCAATGGATATATTTATCTGTTGCGGCTTTTTTTACCTGGAGTATTAGATTAATTTGTATATAATCAATAAATATCAATAATTCGGGGATAATTCCGAATAAACGTGCATATGAGCAAAGTGGCTTTGATGTAATTATTAAAGGAGTCTGGAGAATATTAAAGGCAGGCTAAAAGTTAAATTTATAATTAAATATAAATTTATTATCCGCATATTTTATTTTACCCCCTATTGGAATTATAGAGATTGGTTGCGTATGTCCAAAATCTACATTTGCTACAATAGGTATACTATTTAGAGCTTTTTTATTTGCAATGATTTTTTCCAAGTCCTCTCTACTTACATTTGAATCAGTATCAAAACGACCAATAACCAAAGCTTTTATCTTATTAAAATTAGGTTGCAAGATTAATGATTCTAGATGTCTGTCAAACTCTCCTTTATCATCAATTGCATAATGATCCCATTCAATAAAAACAACTTTATCGGTTAAATCCGGAAAAAACTCTGTACCAAACAAGAGGCTAAAACTAGGCAAATTCCCGCCTACAGCTGTTCCAGAAAAATCTCTTGAGTTGATGGTCCATAGACCTGTATTATCAACAGCCTCTTTTTTTTCTCCAAATAAAGCACCATAATACTTATCACTTACTTTAACTTCATAATTAATTTCCTGCCTTAAAGCAGAAGATAAACTTTCAAGGGTATTTGGTAAAAGAAGTGGTGAACATAACCATCGGAAGTTTACACCTAAGTAAGATATTAAGCCGGTTTTAGCGAATATCGCGTTACAGAGTACTGTAATATCTGATGCACCCAAAAATGGCTTGGGGTTATCTTTGACAATATTCCAATCTATATTCGAGAGTAGTTGATTTGAGTTAACTCCACCATGGTATGTCATAATCAATTCAATTTCTTTATCTCCCCATGCATCATTCCAATCAGAAATACGTTGTTCTATTGTAGTAGATGCATTTTCTGCCCCTTCTACATTTTTTCCATATAAAACGTTAAATCCTTCCTTGTTTAGGATATTTTCTGCAATATTTAGTGTGGTTTTATGCCGCTCTAGTAGCGGACCACTTGGTGCTATAATTTTTATGTTTTTCATGGGTTTTATATATTCCTAGAATACCACTTTATGTCCTTTTTACAAGACTATATTTGGGTTGACAATATCGTTAATAAGGTTAAAATGAAGTTTAATGAATAAGAACTCAAAATGGGTGCTAATAGCACTATCAATAATTGTATTAATAGCCGTATTTGGTTTCTTGTCTTTTCGAGGTAAATTTAATAAAAACACTCAAGTGGAATCTCCTGAAATAAGAATAGGTTGGCAAATACCTTGGGCTATACAAGGGCAATTGGTGCAGGTCCTAAAACACACTCCCATTTTGGAAAATCATGGAGTTAAAGCAACATTTAAAGGTTTTACATATGGTGGACCACTAAATGAAGCAGCCCTTGCAGGCGAAGTTGATATGATTTTAACAGCTGATCAGCCAGCCGCAACTCTGTTATCAAAGAATGGAAACTGGACTATTGTTGGGAGGCTTATGTATAACCGGGTTTCTTTATATGTACCACCAATGTCCCCGGTACAACAGGTTTCAGATCTTAAAGGTAAAACAGTTGCCATGCCTTTTGGTGCAGCAGCGCAAAGAATTGCACTTAAGGCTGAGGAAGATGCAGGTCTTAACCCAAGTACAGATGTGAATAACATTAATTTGGGTATCTATGAACAATCTGATCTTATTCGCGACCCTAAAGTCAAAAAATGGGGTGCCATAGATGCAATGGCAGGATTCGATCCACTTCCAGCAATTTTTGAAGAAAAAGGCTTAACCAGGAATTTAGGTGTTGGTAAAATTGTGTCTGTGATCCTAGTTAATAATTCAATATTAGAGAATAACCCTGAGGTTGTCACAAATTTCTTAAGTGCTTTCACCAATGCATATGATTACTATAGGAATAATGTTCAAGAAGTGGATTCTTGGTTTGTGGAAGAATCAGGTTTGGATATCACCCCTAGGGCATTGGAAATTTCAGCAAGTCTTGAACCAAATCTTAAAGTTATCAGCAAGGATGAAATAAGAATTGACTTTAATGACGACGATTTTGCAATTATGCAAGAAGCAGCTGATTTTATCTTTGATCAAGGCCTTGTTGATAAAAAGGTCGAAATGAAAAACTTCGTTAATACAACTTATATTAAAAAATAAAAAGCTTATGAAGAAAAATCTTATATTAATATCTCTTGATACACTGAGGGCAGATGTTGGATATAGTGGAAAATTTCCAACGATAGAAAGCCTAAGGAAAAAATCAGTTTCTTTTCTTAACACTGTTTCATCTGCTCCGATTACACCTATTAGTCATGCCAGTGTTTTTACTGGGTTGCAGCCATATAATCATGGAGTTAGGCACTTGTTCAAGGAAAAGTTGAATCCCAAACATAAAACCCTCTCTGAATTATTAAAGAAACAAGGTTATGACACTGCTGCTATTGTATCCTGCCCTGGTATGAATAAATGGTACGGGTTATCAAAAGGTTTTGATTATTACAATGATGAAATTTCTAGATTACCAGACGGAACAAATCCACTAAAAACAGTTGATGTAAAAAAGAGGGGTTCTGCCTTAAAAAGAGCGGACATAGTAGTTGAGAAAGCAAAAGAATGGTTCGCTAATAGAAAATCAAAAAAACCTTTTTTCCTATTCCTTCATTTTTTCGATACACACTGGCCGTATGAAGCACCTGAGATATACGGTGGAAATAACATATATGAGCAAGAAGTTGCTTTTGCTGATTATCATCTTGGTAAATTTTTTGAATACGTAAAAAGTGTAGTCAATTTAGACAATACAACAATTGTGTGTTTTTCTGATCATGGTGAAGATTTGGAAGGGCTGTATCTCAACGATAAAGGGGGTAAAAAACTTGGTCACCCTGAGGAGTCTGGCCATGGTTGTTTACTCTATGATCAAACTCAAAAAGTAATACTTACTTTCAATGATAAAAGCTTACCGAAAAATAAAGAAATAGAACGACAGGTCCGTCTAGTTGATTTGACGCCAACTGTTTTGGATTTGCTAGGTGTAAAAACAAGTTCAATTAAATTTGATGGGGTTTCTTTACTTTCGGTTATTAAGGGCAGGAACAATATTACACCGGTAGCATACTCAGAAACCTTTTATCCAGAGGAGCAAAATCAATCCACAAACAATAAGTACCCAAAGTCAAAGAATAAAAAATCTATCAGGATTGATAATAAATATAAAGTTATTTTTCATATGGAGAGTGATATGATCGAGGTATACGATCTTGAGAAAGATCTTAACGAACAAAATAATCTGTTCTTGTAACTACTTAAAAGAATGCTAGATAATAATAAATTTTGCGATACCAAAGACTTAGTTAATGCTGTTCAGGCAATGATTGTGCGGGCCAAGACTACGAATAGTGAAATTATTTATTTTATAGAGTCAGGTGGACTGGTTCTTAAAGACATATTCATGTCAATTAAAGATGGATATGGTTTTAATGATTCTAATATCGTGTCAAGCAAGATTACAGCTCTAAGTAAAATTCCTTTAAATTACCAAATAAAAGGTTTGCTAACTAAAAATGAAATAGATTCAAAAATCAACGTTGATCAATTAGAAAAAATAAGGAGAGTTGTTGAAATGAATAAATTTGTAAATCAAAAAGAGATTGCAGATTTATTTTTTGATGAAAAACCTCTAGAAAAATCACTTGGTGATATTATAGACATATTAACTCCACTAGGTGATATATTGCCCAATATCGACCATCCTAACAATGATTTTCTACAGAATAACCTCATATTTATCCAAACAAAGGAAAAGCTACTGAAACAAAGAATTAAAGCACTTCCGGATATAAATCATGATATTCGCCCAATCCTGAATATTCTTTTAGTAAATACGTCTTTTGCTAAAAAGATTAACGGCAGGAAAATTTATGTAATGGACGAAGCAACTAGTAGAGGTAGGGCCTTATGGTCTATTGAAATAATACTGAAAGCTTTTGATCCTAGTGCAGTTTGGAAAATTGGAGTTATCTATAGCACAGCACCAATTAAATCAAATGAGTACATTGATTACATTTTTAGCAGCACCAAACCACCTCTATTCACAAATCGTTCCGACATACTGGGTGTTATAGTAGCAAAAGATGAACAAGCCGGTTTTAGAAGATATGAAACGGATAGTCTTATAAATGATTTAAAGAATACTGAGTTTGATGATTTATCATTGAATGAAAACTTACAAATCATTTATAAACACATCGAATCTATCTCGTTTGAGTTTGACACACCTTCATCTTTGTCAGTAGATCAAAAATTAAAGCTAATAAACTTTTGGATAAATTGTAATAACAAAGAACATTTTGAAGAATGCTTGAATTTAAATCTAATAAGTTGTGCTGGAATAATAGAACAGGTTTCATTTTATCTATGCGCACCTAATCCTTTTGCGGATATAAGAGAAAGAGAATCTTTCAAAGAAGAATCATGTCGTTTCTTGGAGCAATTGCAAGAAACCCTTAACAATAAGAAGTCTGCAAATGAATTTAATGATATTAAAGAAAAACTCATTGCAATCCGAAAAGAACTCGCACTTAATGAACTAATTAGTTGGCAAAATAACAGGAAGGAATTCTTGCAGAAAATTAATCAATTTATTAGCGTGATATAATCATAACTATGAAAAACATAAATAAGTATAATCATGTAATTCTCATATCACTAGATACACTTAGGAACGATTGCATCACAGCCAACAAAGACAATTTTGTTAAAAAAATGCTTGGCAAAAAGGCCTTTAAAACTGAAAAGCTAGACCAAATCATTAAAAAAGGAGTTTATTTTAAAAATTGTATTTCAGCAGCACCGTATACTTCCGCATCACATACTGCATATTTCACAGGTGTGTGGCCAAATCAAAACGGTGTATACGAGTTCTTTAATAGAAAAATTGCTCGCCCAACTGTTTTTAGACTGGCAAAAAAAAGCGGTTTCCACACCATCTTTCAAACGGATTTTCCTATCATACTTGGTGAAAGTCTAGGATTTAAAGATGGCGTAGATGATTATTTTATTGAAGATGAAAAAAATGCTTTCAAAAAATTACAACATGTATCAAAAAAGGAAAATACACTTTCATTTTTTCATTTCGGTGGTATACATTATCCATACGGTTTTCATAAGATAAAATTTGCAAAAAAAGATTTCCCAAATAAGATTAAGGCGCTAGAAAAGAAATATGGGTTAAAACCAAATATTAATGCGTCTGATATGCTAGATGAAAGCTTTAGAGACGATAAAGATAGAGAATATTTACTTAGGTATAAGTCTATTGTTGACCACTTACATTTTGAATCTAAATACCAAGATTTACTAGAGCTTTACCTTGAGGGCTTAGATTATTTTTTGAAAAATAGATTTAATTCATTTTTTGATAAACTAATTGATTTTGTTGATAAAAACAATGCCTTACTTGTTGTATTTGCAGATCATGGTGAAAACTGGAACAAGAATTCACGAGGGCATTCCGATTCTGTAGATGATGAAGTATTAAGAGTGCCATTATTGTTCTACGGTAAAAATATTCCCAAAAATAAAAAAATAACAGAGCTTGTTAGGACAATAGATGTCATACCTACAATTTGCGAATACACAAATATTAAAAAGTCTGAATTTAGTGGTAAATCCATAGATCTGCAATCTATAGATTTCTTCAAATCAAATCGTGAAGCGTACTCACAAGTTTGGCGAGTTGGAGATAAACGTAAAATATATGAATTCCAGCAAAACGTTTTAAAAAACAAAAAAATGTATAGCCCACTAAAAACTAAGCTAGAAAAAGAATCAGTCTATGCAAATGGGTATTCATTAAAGCGTAAGTATCTTGAAGATGGCCAAGTTGAAGAAGTTTTGTTTAAAAACACGGGAGAAAAACTGGAGTCAATAAAAACTAACGATAAAATCGCCTCAAGATTAAGGAAGCTTCTGTCTGATTATAACAGTAAGAATAAATATGTTGGTGACAAAATAGATGAAATTCCTGCAGAAATAGCAAACGGATTGAAATCTATGGGCTACAATGTCTAACTGCCCTTTTTTTGACATAATTCACTTTTTGTTATACAATTAATAAAAATTAGTTCACTTAAAACTCAATAAAGATGCGAAAACAAACAGTACCCTCAGTTAAAGGTATGAATGATATTCTGCCTGATAGGCTACGCAAAATGCAGTTTGTGGAGAATCTACTACTGCAACTTAGCTACAACTACGGGTACTTACAGGTGAAGACCCCATCAGTTGAGCATGCGGAGCTTTATACACGCACCTCGGAATTTTCCGAGGGAAAGAGCTATCCGGTTATTGATCCAAAAGATCGTGGTTTGATGCTCAAAAACGACCCGTGTGCACCTTTGGTTCGCTTTGCGATTGAAAACCTCGTAAATAGGCAGTCAGCGCCATTTAAGCTGGTAGTATGCGATAGTATCTTTCGATCCACGAACCGTAAGCGCCGAGAATTTCGAATGTTCAACCTGGCATGTTTCGGGATAGCCGAACCAACAGCTGACGCAGAGATTTTGCGAATCCTGGTCGACTTCCTTGAAACACGAGGGCTTGTGGGTTGTAAAATTACTTTCAATAACTTGCAACTTTATACCTCTTTGCTCTTTAAAGAAGTTGAAGACACAGAAAAAGTTGGCGCCATGTTGCATCAGGTAAGGTTTGCAAATGACTTGGAAGCTGTGAGAGAAATACTTATTGCTTCGCAAATCTCTGAACCAATCAGTTCAGTTGTATTGCAAGTTTGGTCTGGGGTTCAAGACACATCTGTACTCAGAAAAATTGCTAGCACACTCAACTTTTATCCATTCACAGAAATTGTTGAGTGTCTTGTGAATTTTGAGACAATATTGCGAAGCCGTGGTCTGGACCAAATTTCGTTGAACACTTCGAATTTACATGGTACAGGATTCTACTCAGGCTTAACCTACAAACTCATTGCCCCTGGTGAAAAAGGTTGTGAAATTGCCGATGGCGGTCGTTACGACAACATGTTCACTCAACTTGGTGGCCCCGACATGAGTGCCTGTGGAATTGGGCTAGGCATTGAGCGATTGGTTGAGATTTTGGATAGTTATGGTTGCCAAACCCAAGAACCAAACACTCGTAAGAGCGTGTTTGTGATTAATGAATTGGACCGTGAATCGTTTGCAAAATGGTCTAAGACGATCCGCCAACTTCGAATTGAGGGTTTCAAGATTGAGGAAGATCTTTCCCAAAAGAAATTCCAGAAGTCTTTCACCAGAGCAAAGTTACTTGGCTACGACCTTGTTTTGGTCATTAGACCTGCTGGCGACAGTATTACAGTACAAATTATCGAGACTAGCTCTCTCTTAGTTAAAGAGTTAACAATGGATAACGAAGTTGAGCTTTATGCTCTTCTTCGGAGATGAGCAAAGACGAATGATTGATAACATCAGGGTTGTGGCATATAATAGCTACAACCCTGATTTAGTATGAAAATACCATTTAATATTAAATTAATAATAGTATTACTATCCACAACGCTTATCATACAAGTAGCATTTTTTGTTTTTCCTGAATGGTCAAATGTGCTACCTCAACCTTTTGAAGTAATTAAAGTGGGCATAAGTGAATTTTTTTTAGGAAATATTTTTATTGATATTTTAGTTAGTCTCAAAAGAGTAATAGTCGGTTTTCTTTTGGCGACAATCATCGCAGTACCATTAGCAATATTCAGCTCTCATCACAGAATTGGAAGATATTTGGTTAATATAAACGAATTGTTACGACACATACCACCTATAGCCTGGATACCCGTAGCTATAGTTTTATTTGGTCTTGGAGATGCCTCCGCATTTTTCATTGTGTTCTTGGGTTCCTTTTTCCCAATTTTTTTAAATACTTTTTTTGGAGCGAATAGCCTACCTTTGGTGTATATCAGAGTCTGTCAGTCATTTGAATTACCGAAAATAGTTTATATGAAAGATATACTATTCAAATTCTCATTGCCATATATTTTTACAGGCCTAAGGATTGGCATAGGTATGGCCTGGATGAGTGTTATTGCTGCAGAATTAATCGGCGCACAATCTGGACTAGGATACTATATTCAATTCAACAGGTTACTTTTACATATGGATAAGGTAGTTTTCGGAATGCTTTTGATTGGCTTGATTGGCTTAACTTTGAATAAATTAATAAAGTTACTAGAGAAAAAGGTGCTGGTATGGGCACCTTCAAATCACCATGATAGAAATTAAAAACATTTCTCATAAATACAAAAAACAGCATCACAATATATTAAATGATATAAATTTTTATATTTCTGATGGAGAATTTGTTACCATCGTTGGTAAATCTGGCTGTGGTAAATCAACACTACTAAACATCATTGCTGGATATATAAAACCTACAGATGGGCAGATGGTGATTGATGGAAAGGAAGTTAATAAGCCTGGCAAAGACAGAATTGTTATTCATCAAGGTTATGATCACTTTGATTGGATGAGCGTAAAAGATAATTTAAATTTAATCAATAAGGATGAGCTGGTAGTTAACCAATTATTATCAAAAGTTGGGTTGAACGATAAGCATGAATCATTTCCTTATGAGCTTTCTGGTGGGATGAAAAAACGATTATCCATAGCCAGGGCTCTAGCAGTAAATCCAAAGTTTTTAATAATGGATGAACCTTTTAGTTCACTCGACCATAAAATCAGAAGTCAGATTTACAAAGAGGTTTCTATTCTTACTAAAGAATTAAACAAAACAGTATTACTTGTCACACATGACTTAGATGAGGCAATTGAATTGTCTAACAAGATTATTGTCTTGTCTGGGAACCCAACTACGGTTCATGAAGTAATCTATTTAGATAGACACAATCAATCTAATGACCATTCAAAGGTGTTGGATCAAATATTTAATTTAAAAAATCAAATAAAAAAATTGATTGAAGATTAATATATTTTCTACTTGAATTTTTTTAAGAAATAAGTAATAGTAGGGGGATGAGTTTAAGTATAGGAATCGTAGGTCTGCCAAACGTCGGAAAGTCGACACTTTTTAACGCTCTTACTAAAAAGGGTGTTCCTTGTGAGAATTATCCATTTTGTACTATAGACCCATCTGTAGGGGTTGTTGCTGTT
>Ga0172379_10010266_pt1 | contig 11369 bp, 13 predicted proteins | sample GrowelOW334metaG_FD_119756 | JGI IMG/M metagenome (GOLD analysis project Ga0172379, IMG submission 119756) | Groundwater microbial communities from an aquifer near a municipal landfill in Southern Ontario, Canada - Groundwater well OW334 metaG | ecosystem: Environmental > Aquatic > Deep... | reverse complement strand
GCTCCGACTCTTTGTAAGCAAATGGTTTCAGGTACTATTTCACCGGGGTCAACCCCCTACTTTTCACCTTTCCCTCACGGTACTGGTTCACTATCGGTGATATTGATTATTTAGCCTTGGCCGATAGTTCGGCCTGCTTCCTGCCAGGTTATCATGCCCGACAGTACTCAAGAAAAATAGCAAGGAGCGTAAAATTATTTTTAAGTACGGGACTATTACCCTCTATGGTGCCTCTTTCCAGAGTGCTTCTTTTAATAAATTACCTATGTGCTCTCCCTCGGCAATCATTATCCAAACTTCTCTTGCGAGAAATTTAAATAATGCTCCCGACGCTATAACCTTACAACCCCAATTATAAAAATTGGTTTAGGCTGTTCCCTTTTCGCTCGCCACTACTAAGGGAATGCGAAAATTCATAATTTTTACGCGCATATGAGTCCTTCAAAAAATTTCAGGACGGCGCAAAAAATATAAATCTTCATTGTTTTCTGTTCCTCCGGCTACTGAAATGTTTTACTTCACCGGGTACGCTTATGCAACTAATGTTACACATAATACTGTTTTGCAGTATTGAGTTTCCTCATTCAGAAATCTCCGGATCAAAGCTTGCTAGCCAGCTCCCCGAAGCTTATCGCAGGCACGCCACGTCTTTCGTCGCATCAATATCCCAAGGCATCCGCCATTCGCTTCTAACCTATCCTTCGATAAACTCAATTTTTGAGTTATCAAAGTATTCACCTTCTTCCATCCTTTTTGCAAAATGGAAGAATTGTTTGCGTAAGTTTCTAATAGATACAGATTTTATGTATCTTATGAACTTGTATATTTTGTATGCTTGTTTTACCTGCCCAATTAAATAAAGACCCCATGTCTAAAATTTAATTGGACATCCTGTTAAAAATTGCTGGTAGGCAATTTTCCATTAAAGGAATTTAACAGGGTTAAATTTTCAAATTACTTTCCACTTTCTTAAAATAAAAATCGCCTTTCGGCGAAGCGGTCAATCAACAAACATAAAAAGTCAGACTTTATCCGCTTCGTTTTTTGATAGTGATTTCTAATTTATTTACCATGTAATACCTAGTATATTCCAAAACTAAATCCATGTCAATAGCTAAATCAACAAAAATATTAATCTTTAAATTTTTATAAAAAAAGTGAGCGCTTCCCCGTTGAGAAGCGCCCCTAAAATGCGTGATGGATTTTTATTTCCAGAAAACATCCGCACCGCGCCCTTGCTGGATAAGAGGCACGTAATTGACGAGTTCGGCGGAATCAAGAAACCGCCCGTCTTCAAGATCGATGGTCTGGCCTTGTTCGTGAGCATAGTACCCCGCTATGATAAGTTTGACAACGCGCATAGCGTATTTAAAGTCAAGCAAACCATCCTCTTTTCGGAGATATGCATCGATGGCGTTGCGCCATTCGCCCACATAACCGTAGAGGTCGGCTTCGTTCGGTTGAATAACGAGTTGCCCGCGACTTGCTTGAGATTTTTCTACCGCCAATTCGGCGTTGACCAAACTTTCGGCGGCCGAATCACTGATGAAAATGCCGGACGGCGATTTCAGCGTATCTACGCCGAGTGCATATCCAGGACCCATGGCTTCCATGGAAAGACGAAGTCCTGGCGCTTCATACATCCACGAGTCTGTCGCCAATACAACAACCTTGCGGCCCCGTTCATTTTTGAAGACGAACGAAACCTGCGCGAAATCTTCGGCCGGGGTTTTGGTGTAATCAACACCTTTTTCTTTCAACTTGGACAACCACGGATCGTTATACCACTTCAATAGTTCCAGCGTAGCCGATACCGAACATGGGGTAAGTTTTCCACCCGAGGCTGTCGCACCAAGGTCTTCGCCAATGGCTACGCTGTGGCAACCCATGTCAGACCATACGCCACCACCTTGACGAGTCGGATCCCAGAACCATGGTTCGTGCGGGCCGCCATGCTCTTCTGCGGTTCGAACCAGATTCACCGGACCCATTCTTTCCACAACCTTCACCAATTGCCGTCGCGCCTGGGTTACCGCCGGCATGAAGATTTGGTTCTCAAAATAAGCGCCCTTGACGCTCTTCGCGATAATCATGTCAAGAATGCGGCGCCCTTCGGCAATATTTCGCGCGAAGGGTTTCTCGCACACAATGAACCTGGGACAAGCCAGACTTTCGGTGATTTCCTTAATCACTTGTTCCCGGGCGAAGTTGGGCACAAAAACCGCAACAATGTCCGACTTACGGCACACTTCTTCAACACTTTCGCATACTGTGCCACTTCCCAAACCCAGCTCGCGAACTTTGTCCGAAAGCTTTTCTGCACCCTTAAGGGCGTGTATTCCTTCAACCAAAACCCCGCGTACCGAGGCGAGTGCCGTTATATGGAAATCGGCAACAAAGCCCGCCCCAATGACACCTATCCGTACATAATTCGATGAACTCATACAACGTTTCTCCTTTTTCTATCTCACCTTATTATGACAACAGCTCTCAGCCGAACAGCCAAGATTACAAAACTGTTTTAATGTAAAGGTGCGATTTGATTTTTAAAGATACATCATAATTTAATAATTGTCAACCATAAATGTCGCATAATAAAATATACCACAACCACCCCACACCAATTTCAACCGAGTTAATTGATATGCGGAGATTAAAATGCGAAGTGCCTTCGGCTGTCATTAGTGGTAATCGAAGTTTATTTATAAAATTGGTGAAGGGGTTTCGCGGCGATAAGGAAAATATATTTCGCCACTCAAAACAAAAAGGCGCGGTACGTACGCGTCTTTCTGCATTTATATTTCATGTCCTGTTTCCCTTTCAGGAAGAGGACGGTCAAATATCTAAAATTTTATTCTTCTATCTTTTTGTACATGTCTGCAATAATTTTTCCTGCTGTTTCTTTTCCGCCAAGACCAATTGCCAAACCTACTCCTAATGCTAATGCCCCAACTACACCATAAACAATTCCTGTGTACAGTGTGACTACTAATGGATTGTTTGGTAAAAGTTGTCCTAAAATTAGGAATAAAGCAAATATCCAAATTGCCCATTTTACAATTGATGAGGCCACATAGCCATATCCTACTTTTAACCTTTCAACTGTTACTCTGACAAGTTTTTCAACAACATCAGAAATAACAATGGCAACAACAAATATCAATACAGCAACAATTACATTAGGTAAGTAATTTAACACTTGCATTAAAAATCCTGCAAATGTGGTTAATCTAAGAATATCTACTGCAATGAGCAAAGATATTACAACAAAAACCCATTTGAAAATTGCTCCAATAAACTCTGAAGGGTTTACATCAATATTTGCTCTTTGCAAAGATTTTCTCCATCCTTCTTTTTCAAATAGTTTGTTAAATTTTACTGACTTCAATAATTCGGAAATTAATTTTCCAATTCCAATGGAAATTAAATAACCAATTATGAAAACGATTATAGCCAATAACAAATTAGCAACAAAATATATAAGTTGTTGCAAAAATGGTTGGACGACTGCTAAAGACCAGTCTGTATATGTCATATATTTTTTTATTAACGATTAATTATAAAGATCAATTTTATTCACCTATAAACATAGGCGAACCGACCTTTTTATAATATTATATTATTATCCTCTTCGCCAGAAAGTAAATCAAGGGTCAACATGTGAATAACTTTGTGGGTTAAATATATTTATGCCACTGCTCTGGCAAGGGTATTTCTAAATTTATTATCTTATCATCTGTCGCAGTTTTAAAAGTTATAGCTGTAGCCGCCAAAGCAATAGCGTTTTTAAAATACGGCTCAACGGCCGTTGAGCCGTATTTTGCATCTCCTAAAATCGGGCAACCCATTTCTGCCATTTGAATTCTTATCTGGTGAAACCTGCCGGTTTTTGGCAAAATTTTTAAAAGCGAATATTTACCGGATTTTATGCCGGTTGCTTCGCCACCGAGCATCCTCGATGCCTCTGGCATCGGGACAACTTCATAGCTTAATTCGGCTGTTCTTGTTTTTGTAGCTTTTTTAATTTCGGCCAAAAGTTCTGCATCAGTTTTGTTTGTAAAACCTTCTGCAAAAAAAGATATTTTATTTACCTGTTCTTTCAAATTCCCTTTTAATTCTTTTGGTTTGCCCAACACAATTGCATGATATGTTTTTTGAATTGTATGTTCGCGAAATTGTTCTGACAACCTTGAAGCTCCTTTTGAAGTTTTTCCAAACAACACAATCCCCTGCACTGGCTTGTCTAACCTATGCACTAAACCCAAAAAAACATTGCCCGGTTTTTTATATTTTTCTTTTAAATAATCTTTAACATCTTCCATTAAACTTCTCTCGCCCGACCTGTCGCCCTGTGTAAGCAAACCAGCCGGTTTTTCCACGGCAATTATATGATTATCTTCGTACAATATTTTTATACTTGACATAGGTTTATTAGTATGATATAATTAAATATTAGAGTTCCAACTTGACATAAGGGCAGCTATGCCTTTGAAATAGCATAGGAGACAGTAGTATGAAACTTGTGGTGGGTCCTGAAGACCTGAAAGAAAAGTACCAAGGCGTAGTGAAACCCGAAGAAGTGACATTTTCCATGTTTAAGGAAGATGTCCAAGAAGCGATCTCGCTCGTGGAGCAGGCAGAATGGCCTCTGCCTGCTCAGTTTGCCACCATCAAGCCGTAAAGTTTCATCCCCTCCGTATGCGCCGGCGTCAACCCCTTGGTTGACCTCGGCGCTATTTTTTTACAAAATTTTATTGACATGTTATTTAATTTATTATACTATAATTTATTCTATTAAAAAAACTTCTGTTGGCAATAGGGCTGGCAGAATCAGCTGTTTGACAAGGAGAAAACCATGTTCACAATACTATTTTCTGGAAAGCAGAAACCCGAGGGCGAATACAACTCAGTAGAGGAGGCTCAAGAATACTTGAGGTCACAAGGGTTCCAAATGCTTGCCGCAGGATATGACATGAACTGGGTGAACGGTGGCGTTCATGCCACCATTAAAGAATTTAATAATTGCAAAACATGTGGTAACTGGGTTCAGAGTTGCGTTAATTTCCTGGGTGAATGTACTGTTGAGTGTGAAACAACAACAATCGACCACGCCTGCGAAATCAATTCATGGATCCCCAAAAATGACTGAAAACAATTGTCCTTAAAGGACTCGCTGACTGAGAACAGTCATTTTTTATTGTAAAATTTCCCTTATACGGTCGGCTTCCTGTTCAACTACTGGGCCAAAATATTCTCCGTTGTGTGCGTGCACTCCTTTTGCTCCATAAATTGGTTTTTTTTGGTCTAAATGCAAACTAAAATTATAATTATAACCCTGTTGCGTCATATAAAGATGAAATCTTGGATAATTATCTTGACTTAATTTCCTAACCAAATTATATTTTCCATTGTCTCCAGCATCTATTATCACATACCCAAGCCGTCTTGATAAATCAGAAATACTAATTTTTAATTCTTTTATAGTAAAGTCCATATAAGTTAAGCGAGGCAATAAACTTTTTGTAGTCCCTGGTCCACTTGCCCGTAGAGGCAAAGGGGGCTACCAGCATACGGAAAAAAGTTTGTTGCCGAGCGTTAAATTTATCCGTGTTTAAATTCAATTACATCACCATCTTTGACAACATACTCTTTTCCTTCTGTGCGAAGCTTGCCAAGTTCACGAGCTTTGGCATAACTGCCGGCATCTAACAAATCTTTCCAAAACACAACTTCTGCTTTGACAAATTTATTTTCAAAATCTGTGTGGATTGCAGCCCCTGCTTTTGGAGCTTTGTCGCCATTTTTTATGGTCCAGGCTCTTGTCTCATCTTCTCCGGTTGTTAAAAAAGTAATTAAATTTAAAAGTTCATAAGATTTTTTAACCAAAACATCTGTTTCAGACAATTCTGGCAAACCCAGCTCAACTCGTTCTTGAGCTGACATTCCCTCTGATTCATATTCAGACTGCACGTCAACAATTACAAAATTTTGCTTGTACCCTTTAGGGCACAAAACATTTTTTACTTCTTCATTCACTTCGTCCTCCTTGCCATTTAATAAATACAATCTTGGCTTAAAAGTTAACAACTGATAACCATTTAAAATTTCTTTTTCGTCCTCTGTAAAAGTTTGGTCAATTAAAACTTTTTCTGCACTTAAAAAATCTTTTGCCTTTTTCAAAACCACCATTTCTTTAACTGCCTCTTTTTTATTTTGCCTTACTTCCCCATCCAACCCATCCATTCTTTTATTTATAGTTTCTAAGTCTTTTAAAATTAATTCAACATCTAAAATTTCTTTATCACGCAATGGGTTTATGTCTTGCTGAGTGTTTATAATATCGGCATTATCAAACGCGCGCAAAACATATAAAATTGCATCTGTTTCTCTTATATTTGCTAAAAATTTATTTCCCAAACCCTCACCCTCACTTGCTCCCTTTACTAAGCCTGCAATGTCTACAAAGTCTACCGTAGCATAAATTTTCTTTTTTGATTTTGACAATTCTGCCAATTTATCTACTCTTTCATCGGGAACCAAAACAACCCCAACATTGGGGTCAATTGTAGCAAAAGGATAATTTGCAATTAAAACCTGTTTTTTGGTTAATGTTTTAAATAATGTAGATTTCCCAACATTTGGCAAACCCACAATTCCTATTGATAAGCTCATAATAATGTTTAATAATTATTGCATTTTTCACAAAAAATTTCAATTAAAATGCCCGAAGAGTTATTAGCTCCCCGGGCCTCCTTTCTTTCTTGTTGTCCTGGAACGGCTGGAACTTACTCCGCTGCCTTTTCCTCCACGGAGTGGAGGACGCTTTGGGTTTTCGCAGCGTCGGCAAAGTCCGACACGGGCACAACGGGATTTTCACCATTCGCGGCGAGGATCGTGCTGTACGCTTGACTGATGAAATTCTCGCCGTAACCGATAAGGTGGGCGTCCGGCCAGAAACAGTTCACATATGGATGGGACGCGCCATGCGTCACCATGATCTGCGTCCAACCCTGGACTTCGCGCGGAGCCGTGGCGTCGTAGAAATACAAGTGATTCATGTCTTCAAAGCTAAACCGCAAGCTTCCACGGTCGCCATTCAACTCGAACCCGACGTTGTTTTGATTGCCGGTCGCCTGCCGAGCCGCTTGAAAGACAGCCATACTGCCACCCGAAAGCTCGGCCAAAAAAGCGAAACTGTCATCCACCGTGACATTACCCATCTTCCCACCGCCCTCAGCGCCTTCCGCAATTCCGGCGTCGGATTTATGTGTCGGGATTGTGCGCTGTTTTATAACGGTGTTCAACATGGCGCCTTTCACCTTGATCTCCTCGCCGGTTATGAAACGGCAAAGGTCGACGATGTGCGCACCGAGGTCGCCCAATGATCCCGAACCGGCCAATTTCTTGATAAACCGCCAGAGAAGCGGAACCGAACCGTCGGCCCAGTCTTGCGGGTAATACCAATTGCTGTGGTGGATCTGGCCGATCTTACCGGCCATCACGAGTTTACGCGCCTGTGCCACGGCCGGCGCATGACGGTAGCAGAACCACACAAAGGTTTTTGCACCGAGCGCTTGCGCCATGTTCGACATCTTCAGGGCTTCGAGAAACGTTCCGGCCAGCGGTTTCTCACACACCACGATTTTGCCCGCTTTCATAGCCGCCATCGCCATTGGAGCGTGCATATTGTTGGGCGTCGAAACATCCACCAGATCGATGTCGGGGTTGGCAACTACGGTTTCCCAATTCGTCTCTGCATTTTGCCAACCCCATTTTTCAGCAAATGCCAAAGGATTGTCTTCCGACAGGCCGCACACCGTATGAAGTGTCGGCCTCACCGGAACCGGGAAAAAATTCCCAACATTTGCCCATGCAAAGGAGTGCGCCCGTCCCATGAACATACATCCTAGAAGGGCTACATTCAAGCGTTGCAATGCCATATCACATTCTCCTTTCCAAAAAGAGTAATCTGCACAAGACAAAAATCGGAACCATTCCAATATTTGTCAAAGTGCTGTTTCAAAACTTGTAAGCTGATAATACAAGAGATTATTAAAATAGTCAATGAAAAAGCTCAAGCGAATCGCTTGAGCTTTTTCAAATAATTTAAATAATTATTTTCTTACAATTAATTGAGCGCAGTGGGCGCAACGTTTTGCATCAGCGTGAATTTCACTAAGACATTCTGGGCATTTTTTAATAGTTGGTTTTTGATTTTTTTTATTAGTTTTTTCCATAAAAGCATTCATAGGCAATATTACAAAAAAATAAATTGCAACGGCCACCAACAAAAAAGAAATACATGCATTTATAAACTCCCCATACATAAATTTGCTTCCATTCAAAGTAAAGCTTAATCTGGAAAAATCTGGCACTTTTGCCACAGCTCCAATAAGCGGAGTTAACAAGTCTTTAACTATTGCATTTACCAAGGTGCCAAAAGATGCTCCTATAACAACTCCAACAGCTAAATCAATTGCATTGCCTCTTAATATAAAACTTTTAAAACCTTGAAATATTTTTAACATAAATTTAAAAAATATTAATTAAATGATATTATATTATACTATCACAATTATATTTTTTTTCAAAAAAAATCCCCGACCCGCCTTACATAAAGCTTGGCAGGCCGGGTCTACAGAAAGAAGATATTGTCCGCTAAAACGCAGACATTTCATCTCGGGATATGACGACGATATCCAGGTAATCGGGAAATTCCGTGATCAACGCGACGAATCGCGTTTCAACAATGACACTCCCCGTGTTGCGAATCTGATGGCCGAAGACCATCAGAACTCCACCTTTATCGAATATTATCGTTTTTTCTCCCTTAAATTTCTTAAGGATCTCTCTTATTCTTTCCATCTGTACTTCCTCCCGTTTTGCTCATCTTTTTCCTCGCAACTGCGCGAGACTTTAGACTTGCCTACTACAATTCACTAATATTTATTATATATCAAAATTAAACTATTGTCAATACCTAGCGTTGTAATAAAAAAGCCCGCACTCTCCGTGTGAAGAAAGGGGCATTAAGAAGTTGATGATATCTAGATGTCTAATCGAGTTCAAGCCAAGTGGCATTCCCTGTTGGGTGATGACAATCACCACACGGCTCGGCACGACAACACGCATGTGGTAGATTATAAGTGACCACTTGCCACCCTTCTCGAATTCCCTTCGCTTCGTCTGTTAGCAAAAGTTCGAGGAAAGTCCCATCTATTACAAACCACACTATAGCCTCGAGAAGATTTTTCTCGCGTTTCGCATAGAGGTATTCCGCCATGAAAGCCGATTCTTCAGGGGTAATTTCCTCCTTCTCAGATATCGCCTTTAAACGATCGGCGTTTTCCTCACGTTTCTTGTTGAATTCTTCAAGTTTTCTCCAGAAAAAAACAATTAGACGCTTCAAGTTGTTGTCTTCAATTACACAGACATATTTCTCGCCCAGGACGACCTTTTCTTTTGAACCGACGGATGTATCCAAATTTTCTCCGTCAATTTGTGTGAGCAAATTTGCTAAAAACATCTTCACATTCATATCCAACCTCCCATATTTTTTGCTTATTCTTTGTCCTGCGCATGCAGGACTTTGAACTTGCTATTGTGTACTAAATTATATTCTATATTAAAAAATATTATTGTCAATCAACAAAAAACAGAGCTATGCTCTGTTTTTTAAAAAGTGGACCGGGGAGGAGTTGCCCGAAGGCATTGCCTCCTCGCTTCGCTCGTCGCAATTCGGGAAGATTCTCCCCACGCCAGTTTTAAATTTTAGACTAAATTTTTAGTCTAAAATTATAAAAGTGGACCCGGGGAGAATCGAACTCCCAGCTTCTCGTTGCAAACGAGATGTGTTGCCACTATACCACGGGCCCTTATTATTTTTTAGTCTATTCCTAAAAATTTTATTATTGGAGCGTCATCCGGCTCCCAAACTTTCAGCTGCAAAAAATCTTTAAAATCGCTCGCAAAAATTCCTATTCCTAAAAATATCAAAATTATTCCTAAATATTTTATTCTCTTAATAAAAACACAAATTATACCTACAAAAACAACTAATAATCCTAATATCCAATGATGCGGAATCCACATTATTTGTCCGCCAAAAATATGTCCTAACCTTCCAACCGTAAATCCTGCAACAAGAGCTAACGAATAATCTAACATTATTTAATTTCTAATATTTTTACTTTAACCTTTTTATTCCCAGGCATAAAATCAAATTCTGTTCCAGCCTTTTGTCCTATCAATCTTTGTCCTAACGGAGACTGGTAAGAAATTTTATTATCTAATATATTTGCTTCGCTTGGAGCTACAATTTGATAACTTTGCTTTTCTCCATCAAACAATATTTCTATTTTAGAACCAATTTGTATTTTATCTGTGTCTTCTTTTTCTTTGACCACCGCCTCATTAATTGCGCTTTCCAATTGTTCAACTCTGCCAAGCAAAAATGACATTTTATCTCTGGCATCGTGATAACCGGCGTTTTCTTTCAAATCACCAAAAGCTCGCGCTTCGGCAATAAGTTTTTTTGTTTCAGGCATCTGCACCTCTTTAATATCTTTCAGCTCATCCTTTAATTTCTGCAACCCCTCTTTGGTGAAATATTGAACCATAAAATATTATAACATAAAAACCCGCGAAATGCGAGTTTCTATTAAATCCCGTGACAAGCACGGGACAAGTGTTCGCTTTGCTCCCTTAGTTTCTTAAAGTTGTTTCGCCCGGTGATAAACACCGGGCGCCCAGTGTTAATCACTGGGCGAATAATTTGATTAGTTCTTTAAAGTTGTTTCGAATACCCAGGTTTTCTAGCGAACCCAGACAAAACGCTTTCAGATTTGATGATCAAAACGATTCGACAGGCTCATCGAACTGAGCAAATCGAACCACTCTGATTATTTCTGAGTCGACTACATTCCAATTTTGTTTTGCTTTCACAAAACAAAATTTTTAAAAAAAATGATCCACGACCAGCTTCCGCTAGCCGTGCCTTGTTACGACTTAGCCCCTCTTACTGAATCTAGCTTAGGACCTATTGCTAGGCACTTCGGCTATCCCCAGCTCGCTTGGCTTGACGGGCGGTGAGTACAAGACTCAGGAACGTATTCATCGCCACGTGGCTGATTGGCGATTACTAGCGATTCCAGCTTCATGAGGTCGAGTTTCAGACCTCAATCCGAACTGAGACTAGTTTTGGTGGGATTAATCTCCGCCTTACGGCATCGAAGCCCATTGTACTAGCCATTGTATCATGCGTGCAGCCCAGGTCATCAAAGGGCCATGCTGATTTGGCGTCATCCTCGCCTTCCTCCCAATTATCTCGGGCAGTCCCCTGTGACATTTAAAACACAGGGCAAGGGTTG
>Ga0172379_10010264_pt1 | contig 11370 bp, 12 predicted proteins | sample GrowelOW334metaG_FD_119756 | JGI IMG/M metagenome (GOLD analysis project Ga0172379, IMG submission 119756) | Groundwater microbial communities from an aquifer near a municipal landfill in Southern Ontario, Canada - Groundwater well OW334 metaG | ecosystem: Environmental > Aquatic > Deep... | reverse complement strand
GACCGGCTTTTCTCCCATGGTATCGCGGGCGGTGATCAGGCCGGCGATCTCGCGGTGGTCGCCGACCACCAGCAACAGGCGCACGCCGCGCGCGATCATGGCCTGATTGGCTTGGGCAAGGGTGGCGTTCGAGCCGATCGTGGCGGGAGTGACCCGCTGTAGATCGGTCATCACCTCGATGGCGGGGCTATCCACTCTGACCGGTTTCGGCGCATAGGCGCCGGGGGGCTGGCAGGTGACGCCCAGCTTCATCTTGGCCATCGACAGGGGCTTGTAGACCGCTCTTTCCATTGCTGATCCTCTCCGCAAAAAGCGCTAGCCGCTAATCGACTCTGCTTAATTGTGGCCAATTCCCGACAGTCATCTCAGCCTACTTCTTGGCGATATCCTCAAGCTTGGTGGCCCGGATCAACTGGCCGTCCAGCCCAGCCTCCTTCATGCTGCCGCCGTAGGCCACGGTCATCAATTGCGAGTAGTAGAGCACCGGCATATTGAACTTGGTGCCCTGCTTCTTGTTGATCTCGGACTGGTATACCTCGACGTTGGCCTGGCACAGCGGGCAGGGCGTGACGATCATTTCGGCGCCGTGGTCGTAGGCCGATTCGACGATGGCGCGGATCTGCTTCTGGGATTTTTCCGGCTCCGAGAAGGCCAGCGCGCCGCCGCAGCAGGCAACCTTCTGGTCATACTGGGTGAGCGCCTCGCCGCCGAAGGTCTCGACCATCTTGTCGAGGTACAGCGGGTTCTCGAAGGACTCGCCGGCGATGCCGAAGGGGCGGTTGGTCTGGCAGCCGACATAACCGGCGAACTTGATGCCTTCCAGCGACTTCTTCATCGGTTTCTTCAGTTCGTCGTAGCCGAAATCCTCGATCAGCACTTCGACCATGTGGCGGATCTCGACCTCGGCTTTGTAGTGCAGGCCGGCGGCGGCCAGCGCCTCGTTGGTCTCTTTCATGAGCTGGGCCGAACCGTCCAGGCGGTCTTTGGTTTCGCGCGCCGACAGCCAGCAGGCGGCGCAGGTGGCGACGATGTCCTGGCCCGGCAGATGGGTCTCGGCCTGGGCGAAGTTGCGGGCGTTGATGGCCAGGCGCGGCAGTTCGCCGCCCTCGCAGTAGCCGATCGAGGCGGAGCAGCAGTTCCAGTCGGGGATCTCGGTGAGCTTGACGTCGAGCGTCTTGCACATCGAGTTGACCGAGGTCAGGTAGTTCGACGCCGACGCCTTGAGTTGGGATGAGCAGCCGGGGTAGAACGCGTATTCCTTCTTTGCCATGTATTTCTCCGTGACGGTGTCGACGCGTCAGCTCGTCAAACCCTGCTTCTTGTCCTCGATCTCGCGCGCCTTGGCGATGATGGCCTGGAAGCCTTTCAGATCCTTGATGGCGTGGCCGCCGAAAATCTCCATCGGGTTGAGACGCTTGGCCAGCACCATCCCCAGGCCGATGCTCTGCATGCCCAGCGCCGTCTTGATGCCGGCGACCAGACCGTCCTTGAAATACAGGGCGAGGGTCAGCTTGAGTTCATTCACGCGGCCCTTCTTGGCCAGGTTGTTCCAGAACATGGTGGCGAACTCATGGGTCGGCTGGCCCTTCGGCACCAATCCCAGGCGGTGCGCATAGCTCGCCAGGCCATGCATGATGTGGGTGATCGGCAACTCGCGCGGGCAGCGCACCACGCAGTTGTAGCAGGAGGTGCACATCCACATCGCGTCGGAGGTCAGCACTTCCTCGCGCTTGCCGGCGCGGATCATCATGAAGATCTTCTGTGGCGAGTGTTCCCAGTGCGGGCCAAAGGGGCACGATCCGGCGCAGACGCCGCATTGCATGCACATCTTGACCCATTCGCCTTCCTCGACGCGCTCCTCGACTTCGCGCAGGAAGTTGTTCTTGTACGGCGCAGGGGTTTGCAGGTTGGTGGCCATATGCTTAACCGAATCCCTTCATCGGCGACAAGCCGATTTCCTCGATCTGCTTGACATAGTCGTTGATCAGGCCGGCGACGCGCGCGCTGTCGGTGATGGCGATCTCCAGCGTCTGCACGCGTTCCGGCTCCAGGCCCATCTGCTTCATGGTGTCGTCGATCTTGCTCATGCGGTAATAGGCCATCTCCGAACCCTTGACGAAATGGCACTGGTAGTCGTCGCCGCGCTTGCAGCCCATCATCATCACCCCGTCGTAGCCGGAGTTGAGGGCGTCGGTGATCCAGATGGTGTTGATCGAACCCAGGCAGCGGATCGGGATGGCGCGCACGTAGGCCGAATACACCTGGCGTTGCAGGCCGGCCATGTCGAGCGCCGGATAGGCGTCGTTCTCGCAGGCGAGGATGAGGATGCGCGGCTTGTTCTCGTCCTCGTCGGGAACATTGACCGCCTTGATCTGCATGCCGACGGTATCCACCGAATAGTTCTCGAAGGAGATCACCCGCACCGGACAGGCGCCCATGCAGGTGCCGCAACGGCGGCAGCGCTGCTCGTTGAACTGCGGAAAGCGGCGCTCGTCCTCGTCGATGGCGCCGAACGGGCATTCCACGGTGCAGCGCTTGCACTGGGTGCAGCCTTCGAGGCGCACGATGGGATAGGACAGGTCGCCGACGCGCGGCAGCGAAGCGCGCCCGGCGGCGGCGTTCTCCACCGCCTGGATGGCCTTGAGTGCCGCGCCGGTGGCGTCGGTGATGGCCTGGTCCAGATCCATCGGCCGGCGCGTCGGACCGGCGGCATAGATGCCGGTGCGCCGCGTCTCATAGGGGAAGCAGATGAAGTGGGAGTCGGCGAAGCCATGCTTGAGCTGGGGCAGGTCCGGCCCCTGGCGGTAGTTCATCTTGAGCACCGATCCGGCCCGCAGCATCTGTTGTTGTTCCTTGGCCGCCGCATCACCGTTGTCCGCGGCGGTGCTCACCTCGGTCCATTTGTCGAGATCGACGCCGGCATTGGCCACCTGGCCGGTGGCCAGCACCACCAGATCGGCGTCCAGGGTCGTTTCGGCGTCGAGGATCAGATCCTTGAACTGGACCTGGCAACCGTTGCCGCTGCTCGACACCTTGCTGGCCTTGCCCTTGGTGAAGGTCACGCCCTTTTCCTGGGCGCTGCGGTAGAAGTCTTCGCCCATGCCCGGTACGCGCAGATCCTGGTAGAGGATCATGGTGTCGACGTCGGGATTGGCGTCCTTGAAGTACATCGCCTGCTTGATGCTTGTTGCGCAGCAATGACCGGAGCAGTAGGACAGGTGCTGGCCGCTGTCGTCGCGCTGGCCGGCGCATTGCAGGAAAATCACCGAGTTCACCGCCTTGCCGTCGGCGCGCTTGATGGGAGTACCATTGGCGGCCTGCGCCAGCGCCTCAAGACCGGCCTGGTCGACTACGTTGGCCTGCCCACCGCCGAGCTCCGGCAACTTGTTGGCATCGTAAGGCGTGAAGCCGCTGGCCTGGATGATGGCGCCGACCGTGACGTCGCTCACGCCGCCCGACTCCTGGGCGATCTTGATCATGAAGCGGCCGGGCGCACCGGCGGTCTCCGCCAGCGTCGAATTGAGGTGCAGCTTGATCCGTGGGTGGGCGGCTACGCGGGCCGCCAGTTCGGCAACGCCGGTCGGCTGAGGTTCGCTATAGGGGGCGGCGAAGGGGACGCGTTTCCACAGCTGCCTGGCGAAGCCGCCGAGCTCGCCTTGCTTTTCCACCAGGATCACGTCGTAACCGGCCTCCGCAGCCTCGATCGCGGCGGTCATGCCGGCCATGCCGCCGCCGACCACCAGGATGTTCTTGGCCTGGGTCTTGTCCGGGTTGCCCTCGGGCATCTTCATCTTCTTGACTTCGGCGCAGCCCATGCGGACGTAGTCTTCGGCCATCTCCTGGCGCACCTCGTCGTGTTCCGCTCCCGCGGCGACCACCCACAGCACGCCTTCGCGCAGGTTGGCGCGGGCGATGGAAATCCCCGGGAAACTGAAAGCCTCGGTCTTGGCGCGGCGCGAGCAGGCGGCGATACAGACATGGGTGACCGCCTCGCTGGCGATGTCGTCCTGGATCAGCTTGACTCCCTCTTCGCTGCACAGGAAGGGATGGCTCTTGACCAGCGCCATCTTGCCTTCCTTCTGGGCAATCTTTTCCAGCGTCTTGACGTCGAGCGTCTCGCCAATGCCGCAGCCGGCACAGATGTAGGCCGCGAATTTATTGTCGGCCATATCAGTTAACCTCCGATGAAGCGACTTTGTGCAAGACCTGGATCGCCTTGAGACTCGCCGCGGTGGCGCTTTGCACCGAGCGGTTCACGTCGAGCGGGCTGGCGGCGGCGCCGGCGCCGAACATGCCGGCTTCGAGCGCGCTGCCGGCGCAGCCTTCGATGAAGTTGGACGAATCCAGGACAATGTCGGCGCGCAGTCCGCCGTTGTCCAGCAGGCCGGTGATCTCCGGCTCCATGCCGACCGCCAGCACCACCAGGTCATGCTCGGTGGCGTAGCGGTGATAGCCCTCGGTGTCGACGCCGTGCAGAATGGGGTTGCCGTTGGCTTCGTTGACCGCGATGCGCGCCACCTTGGACTTGATGAAGGACACCGTGCTGTCGGCCTGCACCATCTGGTAGAAGTCCTCGAAGCGGTCGATGGCGCGGATGTCGATGTAGTAGATGGTGGACCTGGCGCCGTCGCCCGCCTCGCGCACATACTGCGTTTGCTTCAGCGAGGCCATGCAGCAGATGCGCGAGCAATGGCGCAGGTAGTTCTCGTCGCGCGAACCGGCGCACTGGATGAAGGCGATGTTTTTCGCCGGCTGACCGTCGGACGGGCGCAACAGGCGGCCAGCCGTGGGCCCGCGCGGGTCGGCCAGACGCTCGAACTCGACGCTGGTGATCACGTTGTCGTAGCGATCGTAGCCGTAGGGCTGGATCTTGTTGGCATCAAAAGGCCGCCAGCCGGTGGCCCAGACGATGGCGCCGACATTGACTTCGACTGTTTCCTCGACCATTTCCAGGTCGATGGCATTGACCGGGCAGGCGGCCTTGGCCTTTTGTCCCTCGGCGCTGCCGACGATCGACGGGTCGATCACATAGCGCTGCGGGTAGGCCATGGCGTGCGGCAGATAGGCGGCCTTGACTTTGGAGAGTCCGTAATTGAAGGCATCGGGAATTTCGGCACTGACGGCCTCGCCGCACTTGCCGCAGGCGGTGCAGTTCTGGTTCACATAGCGCGGCGTCAGCTTCAGGCTCACCCGGTAGTCGCCGCGCTTGCCCTCGACCGCGACCACCTCGGTCTGGGTCATGACGCGTACATTGGGGTTGCCGCGCAGGCGTTTCAGGTTGATCTCCAGGCCGCAACTGGGATGGCACATCTTCGGGAAGTAGCGGTAAAGCTGGGAGGTGCGGCCGCCCAGAGTCGGGGTCTTCTCGACCAGCATCACCTGCTGGCCGCATTCCGCGGCCTCCAGCGCCGCGGTGATGCCGCTGATGCCCCCGCCGACGACGAGGATCATGCGGCTGGTTGCGGTGGGAACTGTCACGTCGAGTCTCCGGGGTGAGGATACTGAGGGAATGACGACGATTCTAGCGTTTGAATTTTGGCGCCGGGAGGATGCGAGCGCAAATGTTTTTATTCACCCATAAGGCGGAGCGCGCGCTTAGATCGCAGGAGTATTTCGGATGTCAAACACCATGGTGGCTAGGTCGGCGAAGATCCACGTTGCCGCGGCGGCGCCGAGGCCGGCCACGGTCCCCGGATTGACGAGCCAGGTGGCAGCGCCATGAATGTTGGCCTGCTGCGCAACGTTCGGCACGTGGCTGTGGCCGCAACACACCAGCTCGTGATCGCCGGCGCAGGCCATGGCGTGGCCATAGTGGGGGTAGTGGGTAACGAAGATGCGCCGGCCGGCGAGCACCAGGTCGGCGTCCTGGCCGTAATAGTGAAACTGGCCCTCCGAATTGCAGGCCAGACGGGCGATCGCCACCGGGTCGCCGAGGTTGTTGCCGTGCACCGCGTGGATTACCAACCCTAGCCCTAGTGTGGCTTTCAGGGTGTTGGTGCCGATCAGGTCGCCGCAATGGATCACCGCTTCGGCGCCCTCCTGCTTGGCTTCGGCCACCGCCGCTGCCAGCATGGGGCCGCGGTCGTGGCTGTCGGAAACGATACATACTTTCATCAAGAGGCTTCCTTATCGCGGGATAAAAATTTCCTGAACCCAAGAGGCGCAAATTTTGACACGATAGCAAAATTGACTCATAAAGCTTATTGTTACACTCCCAAGTAAATTCATAAGGAAGCCAACATGCATTTCGACAAGGAACTCGACGCTCGCGGTTTGAACTGCCCATTGCCCATCCTGCGCACCAAGAAAGCATTGACCGACATGCAGTCGGGCCAGGTATTGAAAGTGGTGTCCACCGATCCGGGTTCGGTCAAGGACCTCGCAGCTTTCGCCAAGCAGACCGGCAACGAACTGCTGTCGACGGAAGAGAAGAACAAGGAATTCGAGTTCTTCGTCAAGCGCAAGTAAACAGGAGAAATCTCATGGGCGAACCCTCGCAACTGGCGATCATCGAGGATCTGGTCCGTCGCCGGATCGACGAAATCCTGCCGGGCAAGATCGAAGAAAAGCTCAGGGAGATCCAGGAAAGCAAGACGCCTTCCCTGGCCATCATCGCCACCAAGGGCACGCTGGACTGGGCCTATCCACCCTTCATCCTGGCGTCGACCGCCGCCGCCCTGGGCTGGGACGTATCGGTCTTCTTCACCTTCTACGGCCTCAACCTAGTCCGCAAGGATGTCAGTGAGCTCAAGATCAGCCCCCTCGGCAACCCCGGCATGCCCATGAAGATGCCCTTCGGGCCAGACTGGTTCAAGGGCATCAACTGGAATATTCCCAATCTCGTCCAGGCCGGCATCCCTGGGTTCGAGGTCATGGCAACCACGCTGATGAAGCAGACCATCAGCAACAACGGCGTAGCCAGCGTCGAGGAGTTGCGCGACGCCTGCAAGGAAGGCGACGTCAAGTTCATCGCCTGCCAGATGACGGTCGACCTGTTCGGCTTCAGCCACGACGACTTCATCCCCGGCATGGATTTCGCCGGCGCCGCCACCTTCCTGCCGGTGGCGCAGCAGTCGGACGTCTGCCTGTTCATCTAACTCGCATCGTCGTCAGACCACCCCCCGTGCCATGAAATCGTTCGAAGACGAGGTTTACGCCCCCACCCCCAACCCCCGCCCAGGCGGGGGCTACAAGTTGCTCGCTGCGCTCGTGGGTTAAGGGGCGCTTCGTAACGGTATTTCACGTTAAGCTTGGACGCTCGCGGCGAAACCAACGGATCAGTCGCGCGCCGGCATCACCCGGTCCAGCAAGCCACGCATGCGTTCCCAGTGCGAGCCCTCCCAATACACGCGCTGGCAGATTTCGCAGGTGGTGAAACGCCGGTAGCGCGCCTGCACGGCAGGCGGCACGCGCGGCAGCGCCAGCGCCCTGTCGATGGCGTGGAGCGGCGCATTGCAGTGCAGGCACAGTGTGAATGGCCGGGCGCTGCTTGCCAGATCCAGCCGCCGGAAAATCTCCTGCAACTGCTGTGCCGAGTTCAGCGCATGGACGTAGCAGCCGCGGCTGATCTCCCGGCGCTTGAGCAGTTCGCGGTCGCGCGAGAGCACGATGCGGTTCTCCGCAGTGGCGATGGCCGCGATGCTGCTGTCGTGGAAATGGTTGTCGTAAAGGGTGTCGAAGCCCGCCATGCGCAGCAGGCGGGCAAGACCGCCCAGATGGGCATCGGCGACAAAGCGCGCTGCCTCGCTGCGCATAGGACGCTCGCGCACGCCGAGCGGCGCGACGTCAAGCGTCTCGAACCCTGGGTAGACGGCGACCCGGTCGCCCTCTTCCAGCAAGCGGTCGAAACCCGCCGCTACGCCATTGACCAGTATCAGGTCGACCTCGGTGTGGGGAACGCCGAGCGCCTCGATCATGTGCTTGGTGGTGGCCGCCCGGGCGCAACGGCAGGCGAATTCCCGCTGGCGGCGCTCCGTCGCCAGGAAGTCGTTCAACTCCGCGTAGAACCGAAAAGTCACCATGAGCAGCCGGCCCCGAGCCCTTGCCTATCCGGCGCTTGCCTGTTCCGGCCGTATCCTCAACAGGTCACGTGGAACAGCCCGATCACCGAGCCTTTGGCCTTGTTCCAGCGGGCAATGGCATCCGGCGTGGCCAGCAGTTCGACGGCAACCTTCTTGGCCTTGAAATATTCCGCCGCCTCGGCGGAAAGTTCCACCATGGCCTGCTGGCCGGCGCCGACAATCAGCCGTTTAGCGCCCTTCTCATAGACGTGCTCGGCTTCCGCAAGCGAAACCATGTGCGAGGTTCCATACACATCCTTGGAGAGTTTCTTCTTCCGTTTCGCCACCGTCCCGCAAAGGCGGATCAGAACATCATGCTCGATGCGCTGGCCGCCGACGGTGATGGCGCCAAATTCGGTGCTGTCGATCTTGGGGTGCATGGCGCTGTCGAGTGGCGCGGCCAGGCGGCGGCGCGTCACTGCGTCTTGTGCTTGCCCTTGCGCACCCGGTTGGCTTGCATCCCGTCGCCGCCGATCTCTTCCAGGAACGCCACTTCATCACCGACCTGGAAGTGCTCGAAATCCGGGTGTACGCAGTTATATCGATGAAAGTACAACTCGGCGCCATCGTGCTTTTCGATGAAGCCGTAGCCTTCATCCGGGAACAGGCGTGCCACCTGCCCATGCGCGTCCACTTCGTGCGCTTTGACGTCGCCACGCGCACGCCGGACATGCTCTTCGACCTTGCGCTTGACGACGTCGAAAGCGTCGCGTATCGCGATATAGATATCTTCCGCCTTGTCGCGATTGACACAGATTTCGGTTCCGGGCAGGCACAGGTCGACGCGGATATTGAAAAGTTTGCCTTGATGTTTATGTTTCTGAATCATGCCTGCCGTCACGCGGCAGGACGTGATGTGCTCGGAGAACCGCTCGAGCCTCCCGGCCTTGTCGCGGATAACGGCCTCGACCGCCTCGGAGTGGGGAAAATCGCGAAACGTGACTTGCACTGGAAGCTGCATTGGAGTCTCCAAAGCTATCGAATCGTATGAATCGTATCGGCTACGCTACCTATCTCCGTGCCGCCTTTTGCCCACAGTCGGCGGCTTCAGAGTGTGGGCGTTCTTTCATGGGCGTAGGTTCGTTCGCGTTGTTGCTGGCAGGCGACGCAACGCGTGGCCGCGGGAGCGGCCTGTAGACGCTCGAAGGCGATAGGCTCGCCGCAATCGGTGCAGTTGCCGTAACCCCCCGCGGCGATCCGCGCCGTGGCCGCCTCGACCTCGCGGATTTCCTTGACATGCCGGTCGATGATGGCCAGATTGATATCCGCCAGCAAGTCGCCGATCGCTTCGTCGCCCGTATCCGTCGCGCCGCGATCGATCAAGTCGATGTACTGCTGGTGTTCACCCGTCGCCAGGGCGTCGCGGACTTCCTCGAGCAATGACGTGTAGTTCTGCCGGAGACTCTTCTTGAGTTTCGACAACTGGACATGGTTAAGCGTCATGATGTGTCTCGTCCTTACTCGGGGATCGGGCGGGTGGTGTGCCTGATTTCAATATAGCTCAACTTTTCTCTCCTGCCGGGTTCAGCCCTTGATGCAGACCAGCGGCAGCAATCGCGCCACCTTGCCGGCCAGTCCGGCGCGGTCGGAGGCTTCGACGACGGCCCCGACATCCTTGTAGGCGAGCGGGGCCTCTTCGGCGACGCCCCGCCAACTGGGACTGCGTATCAGGATGCCGCGCGCCGCCAGTTCGTCGATCAGCGCCCGGCCATGCCAGCGGCGCGTGGCTTCGTGGCGGCTCATGGCGCGGCCGGCGCCGTGGCAGGCCGAGCCGAAGGCTCGCTCCTCGGTGCCGGACGTGCCGGAGAGGATATAGGAAGAGGTGCCCATGCTGCCGCCGATCAGCACCGGCTGTCCGGCCTGGGCATACTCGTTGGGCAGTTCGGTATTGCCCGGCCCGAAGGCACGCGTCGCGCCCTTGCGATGCACGAACAGGCGGCGTCGGCGGCCTGCCACCGTGTGCGTCTCTTCCTTGCAGGTGTTGTGCGAGACATCGTAGAGCAGCGGCAGCTTGATGCCGGGAAATATCTCGGCGAAAGCCAGGCGCGCCAGATGGGTGAGGATCTGCCGATTGGCCAGCGCGCAGTTGATGCCGGCTCGCATGGCGCCGAGGTAGCGCTGGCCGAGAGCCGATTTCAGCGGTGCGCAGGCCAGCTCGCGGTCGGGCAGGGCGAGGCCCGCGGCCGGCGCCGCCAGCACCATCTCGCGCAGGTAGTCGGTGCCGATCTGGTGGCCCAGGCCGCGCGAGCCGCAATGGATGCTCACCACCACGTCGCCGGCGGCGAGGCTATAGGCACGCGCGGCGGCCGGGTCGAAGATTTCGTCCACCACCTGCACTTCGAGGTAATGGTTGCCCGAACCCAGCGTGCCCATTTCGTCGCGCTGGCGCTTCCTGGCCTTCTCGGACACCGCGTCGGGATCGGCGCCGGCGACGCGGCCGTGTTCCTCGATGTGCGCCAGGTCGGCATCGCTGCCGTAGCCTTCCGCGACGGCCCAGCGCGCGCCGCCCTTGAGCATCGCCGCCATCTCGGCCGGCCGCAGATGGAGCGGGCCGGTGCTGCCGACGCCGGCCGGGATGCGCGCATACAGCAGGTCGGCGAGTTCGACCTTGTGTGCCTCGACGTCGGCGAGCGTGAGGCCGGTGCGCAGGGTGCGCACGCCGCAGGAGATGTCGAAGCCGACGCCGCCGGCCGATACCACGCCGCCCTCGTCGGCATCGAAGGCGGCCACCCCGCCGATGGGAAAACCGTAGCCCCAATGGGCATCGGGCATTGCATAGGACGCCGTGACGATGCCCGGCAGGCTGGCGACGTTGGCCACCTGCTCGCGCACCTTCTCATCCATGGCTTCGATGAGTTCGCGCGAGGCGAACAATACCCCCGGCACGCGCATCGCGCCGGACTGGGGCAATTCCCATTCGAAGTCGCCACGCTGCCTCAGTTGCCGGATATCCATGTCGTCCTCGCTCGCCCTTACACGTCGACCACGCACTGCGCCAGCCACTGGCCGTCTGGCTCATGGCGCACCGCCAGTTCGCAGAACGATGCGCCCTTGACCTCGGCCGCGGGTTGGTGGCGCGCCACATCCACCGGCTCGCCCCAGGCGGTGGCCCGCACACGCAAGTTGTCGATGCTCACCTCGAAGCGCGAGAACAGCATGTGGCGCGTCGCCATCTCGTAGACCAGCGCATTGAGCCAATCCACCAGCAGCATTTCCTCGTCGGGCGCCGCGCAGTCGATGCTCACCTTCTCACGCGCCGCGACCCGCGACGGTACGCAGATCACCGCCGTCATCGCACTGGCCGCGCCGG
>Ga0172379_10010263_pt1 | contig 11371 bp, 11 predicted proteins | sample GrowelOW334metaG_FD_119756 | JGI IMG/M metagenome (GOLD analysis project Ga0172379, IMG submission 119756) | Groundwater microbial communities from an aquifer near a municipal landfill in Southern Ontario, Canada - Groundwater well OW334 metaG | ecosystem: Environmental > Aquatic > Deep... | reverse complement strand
TGGGTAAGCTCGTCGAGGCGCTCGAGGGTCACCTGCTCGGCAGCGAGCGTCCCCGCCGAAGCGTCGGGCTTCTTGCCCTTGAGTGCCTCGAAGAGGCCGTGGGCCTTGGCTCGCGCGGTTTCTATATCGGTGCCGTGAATGACGTATAACACAGGTAGATTTTAGCATTTTGCCCACAAGGGTGCTCTGGCTCGCACGGCCCGATTGCGCGCCCTTGTCATGTACGCTATTATGTACACATGAATATGAAAAACATCATATCGCTCACGGAGGCCCGAAAAAGGCTCTTCGAGATAGTATCGGAGGTCGTGTCCCCCGCCGTCGTGTACACCCTCACCGAACGTGGCACGCCCAAGGCCGTCATCATGTCGGCAACTGAATACGAGTCATGGATCGAGACCATGGAGGTTCTTCGGGATTCGCCGAACATCCTCAAGAGCGTGAAGGAAACCCGGGACGCGTGGAAGTCTGGCGCATGGAAGAAGTGGCCGACGCTCGATGAGCTCAAGAAGGACTTTATGCTGAACGATAAGCCAAAGAAAGCCTATGTACGAACTGGTAATAAAAACCTCGGCAAGAAAAGAGTTCGCTAGGCTGGACAGGGTCGCCCAGGCCCGCATCCTGGTCTCCCTCGACAGGCTTTGTCGAGCGCCTTTTCAGGGCAAAGAGCTTCACGGGGACCTCAAAGGTCTCCGATCCCTGCGCGTCTGGCCTTACCGAATCATATATGAAATCATAAAACACGAACTTATCGTGTTCGTTGTGGAAATATCACATCGAAAGGACGCCTATCGATAGGGCTAGAACTTATCCATACTGCCCCAATTATCCCCCACCTTCGCGTCAGCCACGATGACGATGCCGTGAATGTCCTTGGGCGGAATGATTGCCTCCATTATTTTCTTGATGTCGGGAGATATTTTATCGACAAGGCCCTCGCGCACCTCGAGCACGATCTCATCATGCACCTGCATCAGTATGTGAACGTCCTTTTCGAGGCCCTTCTCGCGGATGTATTCGTCGACGCGTATCATGGCAAGCTTCACGATGTCCGCCTCGGTGCCTTGTATCGGCGCGTTGATGGCCATGCGCTCGGCGGCGGCGCGTATGAACGGGATCTTTGACTTGATGCCGTCGAAGTAGCGCCGTCGGCCAAAGAACGTCTCGGTGTACCCCCTCTCGGCAGTCTCGGCCTTTACGCTCTCGAGATATGCGGCGAGGCCATGGAACTTCTCGAAATAGTCATTATAGAATTTCTGGGCGGCCTTTCGATCGGTGCCAAGGTTCTTCTGGAGAGCGGTGACGCCCATACCGTACATAACGCCGAAGTTGATGGTCTTTGCCTGGCTTCGCATGTCCTTGGTGACGCTCTCGACAGGAACGCCGAACACCTGGGCGGCAACCGCGGCGTGCACGTCCTCTCCCCTGCGGAATATGTCTATGAACTTGTCGTCCCGCGAGAGGAAGGCGGCGATGCGCAGCTCGATCTGCGAATAGTCAAAGGCGACGAGCTTCCAGCCCTTCTCGGCGATGAAGGCGTTGCGAATCTTGCGGCCGAGCTCGGTCCTGTTCGGGATGTTCTGTATCGATGGGTCCTTGGTGGCCATGCGACCTGTCACGGCGCCGGTCTGTATGAAGGTCGGGTGTATCCTTGAATTATCATCGAGCTGGGTCGGTATCGTTTCTATATAAGTGCCGAGCAGTTTGGACAGCTCGCGATACTGGAGTATCTCGCCGATGATCGGATGCTCGTCAGCCAGCTTCTCGAGCTCGCTCTCCTTGGTGGAAAGGGCCCCTCCCGCCGTCTTCTTCTTTGACTTGAGCCCGAGCTTCACGAAGAGCACCTCACCCAGCTGCTTCGGCGAGGCGATGTTGAACTCCATGTCTGCCATGCGCCAAATGGACTTCTCGAGGGCGGCCAGAGTCTTGCCATATTCGGCGCCCAAGTCCTCGAGGAACTTCCTGTCTATCTTCACGCCGATCTCCTTCATGCGATCGATGACCGTGATGAGGGGCCTCTCGATGTCCTCGTACACCTTCGTGAGGCCCCTCTTGTTGAGCTCGGTCTCGAGGACCTTGCATGCGGCATCAAATGTCTGGGCCTTGGAGAAGGCCATGACGTCGGCCAGCTTTGGATCGCCTATGTTCGAGTTGATGAGCCACAGCATGAGGGCCGCCTCGCGCAGGCGATCGGCGGAAACGTCCTTTTCCTCGACAGGCGCGGCGACAGGCCCTACGCCAACTTCCACCTCAACGACCTTCTTGGGCATCGCCTTGCCGTCGATCACACCCTTCAGCCGGGCGAACATGGTCCTAAACTCGAGGTCGGCGAACAGCTTTGATGCCGCATCGAGGTCGATCGCCTCCCTCCAGCCCACGGTTGGCAGCTTCCAATCGATCGGCGCATCGCGGCGAATAGTAGCGAGAACCTTTGAAAATTCGGCATCCTCCTCCCCGCTCGTCAGAAGCTCGATGACGCGAGGCGTGATGCCGACAGCGCTGAATTTCTCGGAACCCTTCTTGAGGGCCTTGTACATATTCTCTATCGTTCCGAAGGTGTTGATGAGGATGGTCGCGGTCTTCTCGCCAATGCCCTTGATGCCGATGATATTGTCCGATGGGTCGCCGCGCAGTCCCTTGTAATCGGGTAGAAGCTCGGGACCAAAGCCGAATCGCTCGCGGACGGCCGGCTCATCGTAGATAACGGTGTCCTTGATTCCCTTCTTCAGGGTATACACCTGAACCGTCTCGCCCGAAACCAACTGCAGGGTGTCCATATCGCCCGACGCGATGACGACCTCGAGCCCGCCTGCCGCCCGCTCCTTCTTTGTCAGCTCGACTATGGTGCCCAGAATGTCGTCCGCCTCGAAGCCTTCCTTGTCATACATCGGAATGCCGAGCACCTTGAAAATGTCGCGCGAGCGAATGATCTGTGCGACGAGGGCGTCGTCGGTCTTGGCCCTGCCGGCCTTGTAGTCCTTGTATGCCTCGTGCCTATGGGTTGGCTTGGGCAAGTCATAGGTCGCGACGATATAATCAGGCTTGAGTGTCTCGATGATGCCGAGCAACATGGTGGCGACGCCATAGAGCGCGCCTGTGGGTTCGCCCCCTGCGGTCGAGAAATCGGGCAGCGCATGATATGCCCTGTGGAGTATGGCGTGGGAATCGAGGAGTATGAGTCGTTTCACCCCCTAATTAAACACTATTTCCCGAGTATTCTCATCTATGAATGTGAAAGATATCGTGGGCACGTTTTGAGGCATGGCAGACCCGATATTTTCTGGCCATTCCACGAGCACCAGGTTGGCTTTGTCGGCAAGGGTCTGTTTCCAGCCCAGCCTCTCTATCTCCTCGGGCCGCTCCAGACGATATGCATCAATGTGTATGAGCCGCTTGAAAAAGGCCGAGCCGTGGATATCGAAACGCTTCTCGATGACGAAGGTCGGGCTGGTGACTTCCTCTTCAGGGATACCGAGGGCTGCCGCAAATGCCTTCGTAAAGGTAGTCTTGCCCGAACCAAGGTCGCCGTGCAGGGCGATGACGGTTGCGAGGACGCCCTCTTCCCGATCATTCAGACGCGGCTCGAGGCCGCGAGCGAACTCGGCGGCTATCGACGAGGTGTCTTTGATGCTGCGGGATATCATGCCGATACTATATATCAAAATCCAACAAAAAAGGATCCGCCGTGAAGCGAATCCCTTGAACTGACACAGGTCGAGACATCAACGACGTCCTCGCCTGATACACACGTTGCCCTTGTCATCGACGTAGGCCACTGCCGTGTAACTTTTGAGACGCGGCCCGCGCGAACGCACATACTCCTTAAGCCCGACTGACCGGGGTGCATCCTGCGGCAACACCTCGTAATAATAGTAAACAATGGCGGTCCGGTCCCCTCCAAAGGCACCTAGATTGAACCGATAGTTCGCCCCGGGCTGGAGATAATAGATCTCATGGGGCGCTCCGGACGATACCACCAGAATATAAGGGGTGTCGTTCAGCACGTCCAAAAGATCCCCTGACGCGGTAAAGTTGCTTCCCATGAAGGGGATGTTAACTGCACCGAGGTTCCTTGAGGGCGTTTTGTCCCCGTACTTGCTGAGGGCGGGCGGCTGCACTATGACCCGGGGGCCGTAGAACGGCGTGCATCCCGAAAGAAACACGAGGCCGAAGACTGACAAAAGCACGCTGACAAGGAACTGTTTTTGATTTTTCATGACTGAGTAAGGAAAAGACTGAGTTTCTGTACATATGGCGACATGCCACCCCACTCATACTATTATACTAAATAATACAGCTTTGTCAATGGTATTAAAACAGCCCCAAAAGGCTACAATAGTGCCATGTCTATCTCATTTGACGAAGAAAAGCAGGATAAAAAGCTCGACGAATTCAGGAAAAGGGAGGAGGAGGACCTCGCCCAGATCACCGCCTCTCGACAGGACCTCGAGTACATCGACCTCGGCCCCCTCCACATAGACATGGATGCCCTCCGCGTGATTGCCGAGGCGGATGCGCGCGAGGCGAAGATCGCCCCGTTCGGTCTTGTCGGCAAGCGCGTCAAGATAGCCGTGCTCTCCCCCGCAAACGAGAAGACCCTCGCCGCACTCGATGCCGTAACGACCAAGGGATACGAGACAGTCGTGTACATCGCCTCAATCCTGAGCCTCGAGAAGGCCTGGGCGCGCTATTCGGACCTCTCCTTCTCAACCGAGACCAAGGCGGGCGCGCTCGACATCTCGAGCGAGGACATACGCACCTTCATCGGAAAGATACACACCATCGAGGACGTGAAGGCGGCAATGGAGGATGTCATCAAACTGAAAAAGGGCTTCCGCATATCGAAAATCCTCGAGATCGTCCTCTCTGGCGGACTTGCGACAAAAGCCTCGGACATACACGTCGAGCCTGAGGAGGGCTATGTGCGACTGCGCTACAGGCTCGACGGCGTGCTCACCGACATACTGAACTTCGACCTCGAGACCTTTGGCCTGCTGCTCTCCCGCATCAAGCTCCTCTCGGGACTGAAGCTCAACGTCAAGACCGAGGCGCAGGACGGTCGCTTCAGCGTGAAGGTCGGCGAAGACGACATTGAGATCAGAACTTCGATACTGCCAGGTGCCTACAATGAGTCCATCGTGCTCCGAATCCTCAACCCAAAGTCCATTCAGGTTCCCCTGGAAGACCTGGGTATTCCCGAAAAGCTCCTCGGCATACTCCTCAAGGAGGTCTCTCGACCGAACGGCATGATCCTGAACACCGGTCCGACCGGGTCTGGAAAGACCACGACCCTCTACGCCTTTCTTCGAAAGCTCCACAAGCCGGATGTGAAGATAATAACCATCGAGGACCCTATCGAATATCACCTCCCCGGCATCGTGCAGACCCAGGTGAACCCCGACAAGGGCTACACCTTCGCCCTTGGACTCCGATCCGCCCTGCGACAAGACCCCGACGTGATCATGGTCGGAGAAATCAGAGACGAGGAGACCGCAAAGATCGCCGTCGACTCGGCAGAGACGGGACACCTCGTCTTCTCGACCCTCCACACCAACTCCGCCGCAGGCGCATATCCTCGCCTCATTGACCTCGACGTGAATCCGAAGACGATGACCTCTGCGATCAATGTCGTGCTCGCCCAGAGGCTCGTGCGAAAGCTCTGCACCGCCTGTAAAAAAGAGATGCCACTCGAGGGAGAGGTGAGGATCCGCGTCGCGTCCGTGGTCGCCGGAATCCAGGACCGAGCGATTGGTGACGTGATACAGACGGACAAAATCTGGGCCGCCCAAGGCTGTACACTCTGCAACAAGAGCGGCTATAAGGGCAGAATAGGCATATATGAGGCCGTAACAACGGACTCTGCACTCGAGAAAGCTGTCGAGGTCAACCCAAGCGAGCGAGACATAAAGAAGGCCACCCGCATCCAGGGCATACCCGACATGCGGGAGGACGGCATCATGAAAGTGCTCTCGGGAGTGACGTCGCTCGACGAGCTCGAGCGAGTCATCGACCTCGCCGAACTAGAGTAATTCACGTCAAGTTTTACTTACACATGGATGCATGTTCCCCTGCTGAAAGACTGTTGCGGGCGAGAATAAGAAGAGTAGTATATGGAAAGAAAAAAGCCCGCACCCACCTTTACGGCAGAAGCGAGCTCTTCACATTCCAGATCATAAATCTCTAAGCAATACTTAAAGACATGCATCTAAAGTTAAGCAGGGTTCTTAGGATAGCCCCAGAAGTGCACCGGAGTGCAAACCAGAACGTCCCGAGAATACCAACTAGTAAACCGTAAGGTTCAATTGCTTAGAGATTTATACTCTGGAAGACCGACTTTCAAATCACCAACATGTATCTATCTTAGCACGAAGCGTTACATATGTCAAGTACCCCTACACACCCAGAGGCCCATGGCGACAAAAGCCCAAAAGACAAAGGCTCCTTTGGAAATGACGATCTCTTCCTCGACCAGACCCTCCGACCCTCCTCGTGGGACGAATATATAGGCCAAAAATCCATAAAAGAGAACCTCCGGGTCCTCCTCCGTGCCGCCGCCGAGCGAAAGCATCCGCCCGAACACATACTCTTCTATGGACCACCAGGTCTAGGGAAGACCACATTAGCACATCTCATAGCAAAAGAAACCTCGTCCCAGATAAAGACGACCTCCGGACCGGCAATCGAAAAGGTCGGCGACCTCGCCTCAATTCTCACCAATCTGGCACCGGGCGACATGCTTTTCATTGACGAAATACACCGGTTGAACAAGACCATCGAGGAAGTCCTCTACCCCGCAATGGAATCAGGCTCGCTCGACATCATCATCGGCAAGGGACCGAGCGCGCGAACCATTCAACTCGAGCTTCCGCCGTTCACCCTCATCGCGGCAACGACGCGCATCGCCCTCTTGTCAGCGCCACTACGTTCGCGATTCAGCGGTGGAACATTCAGGCTCGAGTTTTACTCCGATAAAGAAATCCAAGAGATCGTGCACAGATCGGCACGCGTCTTGGGCATCGGCATAGACCCAGTGTCATCAGACAAAATTGCCAAGCGGAGCCGATTCACTCCCCGTACGGCCAATTTCCTGCTCAAACGAGTCCGTGATTTGGCCCAGGTCGAGAAAGAGGCCGTCTCCCCCGCCATCGTCGACAAGGCCCTTGCCATGCTCGGCATAGACGAGCTCGGCCTCACCCAGAACGACAGGGACCTCCTGAACACGCTCATAGACAAGTTCGGCGGCGGACCCGTGGGTCTGAACACCCTGGCCGCATCGCTTGCCGAGGAGGAGGCGACCGTCGAGGAGGTGCACGAGCCATATCTGCTCCAGCTCGGCCTCATCGAGCGCACCCCGCGCGGACGAAAAGCGACGGAAAAGGCATTTGGGCATCTCAAAATCAAGAAGGGCGATCTTGGGCTGTAAGTTTTATCCAAGACTATAGACAAAACAGGCTGCTCGTATAAAATACTTTCCATGTCAGGACACAACAAATGGTCACAGATAAAGAACAAGAAGGCCAAGACCGACGGGGCCAAGTCAAAGCTCTATTCGAAGTACTCGAAGCTCATATCCGCCGAGGCACGCGTGGTCAAAGGCGACCGAAACTCCCCTTCCCTGCGCGCCCTCATCGAGCGGGCCAAGGCTGAGGACGTGACGAGTGACGTCATCGATCGTGCCGTAAAGAAGGCCTCCGAGCCAGGCGCGGCCCTCGAGGCAATCATGTACGAGGCCTATGGACCAGGCGGCTGTGCCCTCCTCATCGAGGCCCTCACGACCAACAAGAACAAAGCCGCGCAGGAGGTGAAGCACATATTGTCAGACAACGGCCTCTCTCTGGCCGCCCCGGGCAGCGCCGCCTGGGCATTCGTCCGCGAGGGCGCGGGCTGGAAGGCCACGACCACCGTCGACATATCGGATGAGGATCTGGAAGGACTCGGAAGGCTGGTGGACGCCCTCGAGGAAAGCGAGGAGGTTCAGGAAATCTTCACTAACGTAGAATAGAAAACGGGAAAGCGGCACGGGTCGCTTTTTTGTTATCATATACCCATGCGCATCATCGCCATTGATCCCGGATACGAGCGCCTCGGCATAGCCGTGCTCGAAAGGCTCCCCCGCCAGAAGGAGACTTTGATATATTCGGACTGCTTCAAGACATCAGCAAAAATCCCCCACGCCGAACGACTCGGCCTCGTGGGAAAGGAACTCGCACGGGTAATCTCCGAATACGCCCCACGGGCCCTCTGCCTCGAGAGCCTGTTCTTCAGCGAGAACAAGAAAAGTGCCATCGCCGTAGCCGAGGCCCGCGGCGTCATCCTCTATCAGGCAGCCGCCCACAATCTGCCCGTCTACGAATACGGCCCAGGCCAAATCAAGGTCGCGGTCACCGGATACGGCAAGAGCGACAAACGGCAGGTCATCTCGATGGTCCCCCGCCTCATATCCATCGAAAAGGAGATAAAGCACGACGACGAATACGATGCCATCGCCGTTGGACTGACGTGTTTCGCGATCGAAAAGTTTTAATATCTTCACACAAGCGAGTGGGGCCTACGGCTAAAGGACTAGCAAGGCCGACGGACCGAGCTCGAGGAATTTTCCGGCAGGAAAATATCCGTGCCTTTGGCCGTAGGCCCCAGGAGCAAGTTATACACATGTCCCGCTCATTGCAATAGAAAACTATATCTGCTAAAAATATAGCACTTAGAAATTCACAAGGAACATGGCACAGAAAAAAATCGTAAAAAAGGAGGAGGTTGAGGAGGTAAAGAAACCCCTCGCGCCCGAAAAGGAAGAAGAGGTTGAGGAGGAGGGCGAGGACGATCCGAGCCCAAAAAAAGTGGCGAGCGATGACGATGAGACCGCCGACGAGGAGGCCGAGATAGAGGACCCCCTCGACAACAAGGACGAGGACGGCGAGGACGATGACCCCATCAAGGATTTCTTAGTGGACGAGGAAGAAAGCTGGTAAGAGCCGCCATCCCCATAGAGCTCACCACGAACGAAAAACACCTCACTCAAGTGAGGTGTTTTTCATGCCTTAAAATAAGGGCTATTTTAGGCTTATTTTCAGGAATCTGTGCTTACCGATCTTCAGATCCATGTCAGATGTCACTTTGGCATCAAAAGCCTTGATAGCGCCCTGGCCTTTCAGATCCTTGATGGCGCCCTCTGACACAAGCCTCCTGAAATCGGTCTTTGAGGACACAAGCTTCGCCCCAAGAAGCACGTCAACCAAAAGAGCGTCTGCGGCGACTGAAGCCTCCGGGGCATCGGATGGCATGGCGCCCGTGGAAAACGCACCGACAAAGGACTCCTGCGCCCTTGCAGCGGCAGCATCACCATGATAGATCGAGACGAGGGCCTGCGCCAAGCGTATCTTGGCATCGCGAGGATTTCCTCCACCTAAAATAAATTTCCTTTCTTTCTCTATTTCTTCGTTGGAGAGATATGTACAGTCAGTGTATACGGACAAAATTACCTCATCGGGCAAAGCCATGGTCTTACCAAACATCTCATCCGGAGAATCATTAAGGGCAATGTAACCGCCCTCGCTCTTATTCATCAATTTCTTACCTGTCTTCTGGTTTACCAAAAGAGTAGTTGCGATGACAAACTTGTTTTTCCCGTTAATGCTCTTCTGAAGAGTCCTTCCGGCAAGCATGTTAAAAGTTTGATCGTTGCCACCAATCTCGACATCAACATCCATGGCCACGCTGTCATATCCCTGCATGAGGGGGTACATGAATTCATGCAGGAAGATCGGCTTATTTTCCTTCATGCGCTTATCAAACATATCCCGCTCAAGCATCTGCTGCACGGTAAACTGGGAACTAAGGTCAATCACATCACCGAAGGACAGCTTTCCGAGCCATTTGCTGTTTCTCTCTATGCGGGCAGGGTTGCTTCCAGAGAATGAGACTATCTTCGATACCTGATCTTTCCAACTCCTGATGTTGTCCGCCACCTCTTTTGGCGAGAGCTGCTTGCGCGCAGAGTCCTTACCAGATGGGTCGCCAATCATGGCGGTGAAATCGCCAAAAAGCACAATCACCTCATGACCCAACCTCCTCATCTTCTCCAAAACCATGAAGTTTGTCGCATGACCTATGTGCAGACTTGGTCCAGTTGCATCAGCCCCTATGTAAAACCTGAGCCTCTTGCCGGATGAGAGTGCCGTGGCAAGGGCCTCACGTGATGGGAGAACGCTGGAGACGCTCCTCGAAAGGATTTCCTCTATCTTTTTTGAGTCAGTATCAACCACACTTTTCTTGCTGAAGAATTTCATGTAAACACTGTATCATAGGGGTTTTTCCTTGTCTTGTGGGGCCATATGTTTGATGCTATCGTAAACCAATGCACAAGAAAAAAGGCCTCTATCGAAAGCTCCTTCACCATCTCAAGTCCCACACCCTGAAAGACGTCTCGGCCATCATCCTCTCCATCGCCTGCGTCGCCGTCGGAATCGGAATATTCTGGGTTTCCTCGTTCAGGCTTCCCGACCTGACCTCCTTTGACCAGAGAAGGGTTTCGGAGTCGACCAAGATATATGATCGAACCGGAAAGGTGCTGCTATTCGACCTTCATGACACCGTGAAAAGAACGGTCGTGGCCGGTGACAGCATCTCCCCCTACATAAAAAAAGCCACGGTCGCCATCGAGGACAGGGACTTCTACACCCACGGTGGCATAAAGGTGTCTTCTATCATCCGGGCCATCTTCGCCAACCTGACGAGCGGCGGATACAGCCAAGGAGGATCAACCATCACCCAGCAGGTGGTGAAGAACACCGTCCTCACCACCGATAAGACCATATCGAGAAAGCTCAAGGAGTGGGTTCTTGCCGTAAAGCTCGACAAGCAGCTCCCCAAGGACAAGATACTCGAGATATACCTGAACGAAACGGCCTACGGCGGAAACATGTACGGCGTCGAGGAGGCAGCTCAGCAGTTCTTCGGCACAAGCTCGAAAGACGTGACCTTGGCGCAGGCGACATACCTCGCCTCCATTCCCCAGGCAACCACCTACTTCTCTCCCTACGGCAAGAATAGGGATAAACTCGAGGCTCGAAAAAACCTGGTGTTAAACATCCTGCTCGATACCAAACAGATAAGTCAGGCGGAATACGATAAGGCAAAGGCAGAAAAGGTCACCTTCTCCCCTCAGACCCAATACGGCATACGAGCACCCCATTTCGTGTTCTTTGTGAAGAAATATCTTGAGGGAATACTGGGCACAGGTGCGCTCGACAGCAACGGTTACAAGGTCATAACCACGCTCAATCTCGACCTCCAAAACAAGGCTGAATCGCTCGTGAAGGCAACCGCCCTTAGCAACAAAGAGAACTTCGATGCTGAAAACGCGGCCTTGGTG
>Ga0172379_10010262_pt1 | contig 11372 bp, 14 predicted proteins | sample GrowelOW334metaG_FD_119756 | JGI IMG/M metagenome (GOLD analysis project Ga0172379, IMG submission 119756) | Groundwater microbial communities from an aquifer near a municipal landfill in Southern Ontario, Canada - Groundwater well OW334 metaG | ecosystem: Environmental > Aquatic > Deep... | reverse complement strand
TCGTTCGCCATGGGTCTAAACCCATTCGACTTGCATGCCTTATCCACGTCGCCAGCGTTCATCCTGAGCTAGGATCAAACTCTAAAAAAAAGACAAGAGTGAAACAAAAGAAAATCCAATTTGTCCGCCAGCCGGCGGATGCGATTCATTCTTTTGTTCTCGTAATTACGTCTAATGAATTCTTGCAAAATTCTATTAGCACGCGCAATCAATACTTCAATCAATTGCGATTTGTGTTGCATTTTGTACTTATGCGGCCTTTCAAAAGAAAAGCGCTTTTTCAATGAGCGTAACCTCTATTATACGCAAAAGGCTTTCGCTGTCAACACTTCAGGGTACTATAAAATATGGCTCTAATTGGGTGTTTTTTTGACACCGAAAAAAAGAAAATTTTTTAGGTGGAAAAACGGTATAAAAAACTTAGCGAATTCTTCCGATACTTATTCTCTGTTGTTGACCTATATATTTCATATTGAAACAAGTTTGTATTTAAAAGTATGAAATTGATTGAGATTTTAAAAAATGGAAACCGCAAAAGAAAACGACCGGTAAAAATTACCGGTCGTAAAAATACTTACTATTATTTTACAAAAAGATGAATGACTTCTCTCAAAAGCTCTTGCTCGAGTTGAAGTCGTTTAATTTCCTCTTCCTTTTCTGAAACTCCTTTTTTGAGATCAGTAACATCTTGTTTGAGAGAAAGAATTTTTTCATCCAAATTTTGACGATACGAAGAATCTTTGTGTTCATTTTTCAATATCGCAATTTTTGTTTTTACGCGATCCACTTTTTCTTTGAGTTCTCTTTCTTCTCTTTCCATATGACCCGCGCAAAGCATCTGTTGTCCCCCTCCGATTTATCCAATCAATCTCAGCAATCTTCATATTACCAATATGGATATTTTTCTTTTTGGTTACAACAGCAAGCTCTATCCTTTTTGTATTTTCGTTTTGTCCTTCATGCCACTTTTCCAAACTTGATACCGACGGAAAAAACGCAGTTGAAATATACTTTCTCGCAATCGGATCGTTTTCCCAACGAGAACATCTTTTCATGTCGCTTTTTTCAAGTGGACGTAAATATACTTTTTTCAATTTTGGGTGTTCCAACGATACAATAATTTCACTCATTTTCTTTTCCTCCCATGGACAGTTTCTAACAAAAAACACTCTTCCCAATACGACTATACATTAAAATTGATCCAAATCAATACTGCCGTCAGTGTTTACGAATACAAATTACTGTGTGAATCAAGAAGCGCGAATTCAACAGAGCTTTCATCAAGTACTTTATAAACGGCGCGGATATCGCCGGTTACGTTGATACTGCGGAAACCGACGTACTCGCCGTGAAGCGCGTGATTTCCGAGTACCGGATCAAACGGATTATCAGTAAATATCTTGAGGCGTTCTTTGAATTGCTCTTGAACTTTTTTCGGAAATTTTTTATAACTTTTCCCGAAATGCCGGTGGAAAAGTATGTTCATAAAGAATCAAGATACGCCGCCGCGTCTTCATAACTCGTAAAAGCGGCGGACGAATTTTTTCCGCTTTTTATATCCGCATCAATTTTTCGAAGCAACTCGCCTGTTTTTTTGTTCGGCTGGGGCGGTGACGAAAAAACCACGCGCTTTTCGCGCACAAAATCGCGCAAGTATGCGTTAATGATCGTTCCAAGAGGAAGCCCGAGTTCGCGCGACGCCTCCTGCGCCGCTTTTTTGAGCTTCACGTCCGTTTTAATGTTTATGATGGTTTTTGCAAGCATATCCATAGTATACACTTTGGATATTTTCTGTCAAACCAAAAACAAAGCTCGGCGTTTCCGCCGGACTTTGTTTGTATTTTTAAGAAATTTCTTCAAGCTGTTTTTTGAGCGGGGGTAAATCCTTCTGGCATGTTTTCCACACAACCTCCTCGTTCACTCCGAAATATTCGTGAATAAGACGATTCCGCATGGAAATCATTTGGAACCACGGGAGTTCCGGATGCGCATTTTGAAATTCCTTGCTTATGTTGTTTGATGCCTCACCGATAATTTCAAGCTCGCGAATGACAGCATCAATGGTTTTTTCATCTTTCAAAAATTGCTCATAGGAAAACCCACTAATATGGCGATTAGTTTTCTCTATTGCCTCCTTGATATGCCCGAGGTATGTTTTATCGTCTTTCATGATTGATAGAGAAGTTCCGCCTCTGCGAGAACACTATCGCGAAAATAATGACTCAATTGGCGAGGAGTAAGCAAATCAACCTTTCGTCCGATGTTACGTTCAAAATCTTCTTCTATCTCTGCCAATGAAAAAAAAGTTATTTCCGCCCCCGGCATGAATTCCACCAGCAGATCAACATCGCTTCCCTCTTTTGCCGTGCCGTGAAGTTCCGATCCAAAAAGCGAAAGCCGCCGTATATCCTTTTTATACGGGTTTTTCTCAACGGCCATTTTTATTTTTTCGCGAATATCCATGTGTTGTATAATAACATGGAATATGACAAAAACAAAGCCCGGCGTTTCCGCCGGACTATTTAGATATCGCTCGCTCGGCTCGCTGGGCGTATGAGCCAGTCTGGGGACTGGCGAATGAAAACCTGCGGTTTTCATACTTTCCCTTATCCTCATCCATTATACTTCGTTACGGTTTCCTCCCCGCTCTAATCTCGCTGATGTAATAATCTCCTTGCTGTTTGAAGCCCGGATTTACATCGATTATTTTTTGTATCTCGGCAATGGCGCGCGTGGAATCCTTTATTTCAAGATAGGTCGCGGCGAGACGAAGGCGAATCTGCGGATCATCTCCTTCCGACAATTTTTGTTCCAAGATCGGAATGACTCGATCAAATCTTTTAATGTACGCATAGGTGCTGATAAGATCCTCGTCATATACGAGTGTGGTTCCAAACGCCTTGATGAGCAAATTATCAGCAAGCCTCGAATCCCCTTTGTATAATGCCGCCACCGCATACATTTTTGCCGCCTCATTGAATTCTGGAGCAAGGTCGTACATTTCTTTTGCTAGGGCGAGGGCTTCATCGACTCTTCCCTCATTCATATAAGCCAAAATCAGATTGAAACCAATGGTTTGTTTTTTAGGAGAGAGTTCGTGCGCTTTTTCAAAATGAGCAAGCGCTTCAGCGTTCATGCTGTATCGAAGAAAAAGCATTCCGGCGAATGTTTCATTGCGGGCATCTTCAGGAGCTTCTTTGATCTGAAGAAGGGTCTGTTCTTTTGCAAAATCAAATAATTGTTGCTGTAAGTCCTGATCAATGCTCGCCGACTTCGCTTTCATCGCTGACTGAACAATCTGTTCTCTCGCTTCAGAATTACCGAATGTGTCATACGCAATGACGGTTTTAAAACTATCCAGATTGGTCTTTGTGAATGTCATTTGTCCCGCCGCATTCGGGTGGGGCTGAATACCGTCAATGAGCGCTTGATTCGTAAGTATCGGCTTAATGTTGACGATATACATCACGATCGCCAAAACCGCAAAAACGGGTATGGCGACATAGGAAACCGGGAGCTCGTCAGTTTTCGCCGATGCTTTTTTTGTTGAGATGTCCGATGGAAAATGTCCGAGCACATTGTTACTGTGGAGGAAAGCGAGAACGGAGAAGAAAAGTATATAGCTGAACAAGTTATCGAAAACAAAAATATTGTGGACAAAATAAGCGGCAAACAATCCGGTCAAAACACTTTTTTCAAGAATTTTGTTTTCTTCATCGCCGGAAAAATATCTCTTCCATGCATATTTGAGATTTTTGAACAAACCTTTTTCCGCGGACTTTGTTTCCGTTTCCCAGATAAAGAAAATGCCCAATACAAAAAGAAGAAGGTAAGAAAAAAGGCCGAAGAAACCGGCGGCAATAAGCCAATCGAGGAAAATATCGTGCGCACGATCAAACCACTGTTCCTGATTATACATGCCGGGATTGTAATATTTGTTGAACACGACATTGAAATTGTCCTGTCCCCAGCCGAGGAGCGGGCGCTCTTTGAATCCGTCTATCGCCATTCCCCACACCATGAAGCGCGATGCTACGGTTGATTCGGTGAGCGAGATGGATGCGAGACGAGAAAGAGGAGCGCTGCTTTTCACGAAGTTTGAATCTTTATACTGAAAGACCAGTGTGATAAATATCGCGATAAAAGCAATCGTTCCCACTGCGATCCATTTCAACATCGGTCGTTTTTTGTTCAGGAAAATAAACAAAAGAGCGGATACGACAATCCCGACAAAAAGCCCGAGCATGGAACCGCGAGTTTCCGTAAGAAACATCATGGTCACTTGAAGGACAATCGCGGCCGCATACGTCCACCAGAGAAAATCATACTTTTTAGTTCTGGTCATGAGGAAGGCCGTTAAGAAAGCGTTGAAGAGCAGGTATCCGCCGAGATATGCCGCGTTGCCGAAACGTCCGTCAAGACGCACTCCGCCCTGGCTTATTTCCGCTCCGCCCGAATACTGCAGCCATCCGTAAAGAGACATGAGTACGCTCGCAAAAACCGATGTCTGCAAAAAATTGATCCACAAGTCTTTAGTTAGTACGGAGCCGACGACAACAAAATAGGCAAAGATATGAATGAGCGCGACAAATCCCTCCATGCGTTCATAGTTTGACCACAAGCTCCTTGCCGGATTGGCGCCAAAAATATCCGCGAGAAAAACGACTGCGACAAAGAATGTTGCCGTTGCCATGATCCATGAAAATTTCGGGCGATAAGCGGCATTCGCATACACCAGTAAAACCCACAGAGCGAATATCACCTCAACGATAATTCTAAATCCGAAATTCTTTCCCGTTATGTAGGGGAAAAACATGGAACTCGAAACGATAAACGCCAAAAACGGTATCGCAAAAATACCCGCAATGACCGTACCGCGCAATAAATTTTCTATTGTTTTCATAGGCTCTATAATATACCAGACACTAAGTTTAGTCCATAAAGTCCATAAAGCCTATAAAGTAAAAAGTCACGGCAACGACAATACGTCATCGTGACTTTATAGACCTTATGGACTTTTGACTTTATAGACTCTTCGTTCGTTTCGCCCACTTGATGTATCTATCAATCCCCTCCCAAATATCAACTTTCGGTTCGTAGCCAAGGCTCTGGGCAAAAGATATATCTGCGGGAAAGCGCTCCACTTCGCCGGGGCGCGCCTCGCCATTCACCACTTTCACTTTGAATTTCTTGGCGATGTATTCGGCGATATCTTTGACCGAAGTGTTCTTTCCGGAAGCAAAGTTAATCGCCTTCCCTTTCAGGTTCTTATTATTGAGTACTATATTGTACGCCTGAATGATATCACTTATGTACGTATAATCTCTTTCCGCATGTCCGTCGCCAAAAATAGTAAGGTCTTCTCCTCGCATCGCTTTCGCCACCAAAATGGGAATAAGCGCGCCGAACGTTCCGTTCTTTTGCCTTTCTCCAAAAAGATTGAAGGGGCGCACGATCGTTACGTCGGTTCCGAAAGATTTGTAGTAAGCATAAGCAAGGCGGTCAGCGGCAGCCTTGGACGCGGCGTAAGGACTGTTCGGTTTCAGCTCGGAAGTTTCAGAAAGCTTCTCTCCTTTTTTCAATTCATGCCCATCGCCGTATACCTCGCAAGAAGAAGTCAGAATAAGACGGCTTCCATGTTTTCGAACCGCTTCCAAAATATTATACATTCCGATAACATTCGCCTGTAGAAAAACGAGCGGATCCTTGAGAGATTCATCCACATTAATATGAGCCGCAAGATGAAAAACCACATCGTGTCCGCGAATGCTTGTATCAACAACCTCTTTGTCTGTTACGCTTCCCCAAATAAGATTTATTTTAGGAAGAATGTTCGCAAGATTCTTTTTTGATGCTTCCGAATACGTATTGAGCACGGAAATCTCATGACCTTTTTTGAGAAAAAACTCCACCAGATGACTCCCCTGAAATCCCCCGCCCCCGGTAACTAAAATTTTCATATAAAAATGAATTGTTAAGAAATAGTCTTTTCAAAATATCATATTTTCCGAGAAAAAGAAATATCACACTCGTCTATATATATCGTCATATCGCACAATATCGTCCTCCCCGAAATAGTCTCCTGTCTGTACTTCTACGATTTCCAAATTCATTTTTCCCGGATTTTCTATACTATGAATGGTGCGTGCGGGAATGAATGTTCCTTCGTCTTTTTTCAGCATAAGATATTCTTCACCTCGTCTCGCTTTTGCCGTGCCGCTTACCACCGTCCAATGTTCGCTGCGATGTTCGTGTGATTGCGTGGAAAGTTTCGCCCCCGGATACACCACGAGTTTTTTCACTTTGTAATCGGGTGAATCGATCAGCACCTCGTATCTTCCCCATGGACGGTGCACGATGATGTTGTGCTCCGCTTCCGGATAGTTGTTTTCTTCCAAATGCTGTAAAACTTTTTTCACCCCCTCGCCGAGGCCTTTTTTGTATACCAAAATACTGTCGTGATTTTCGATAATGTTCAGATCCTCGACGCCGATAGTCGCCACCAAGCGGTTCCCCGTCGAATGCACGAAAACATTGCTCGAATCAATATGGACGTGCCGCTCATTTATTAAATTATTTTCCCTCGCCACTTCCGCCATGCTGTCGAACGATCCGACGTCGCTCCAGCCAAAGTTTCCCTCAAAAACAATAATGCGCTTGGATTTTTCGGATATGCCACGATCGAACGCAATCGCAAAAAGCTTGGAGAAATTTTTCGTGAGAACATCAAGTCCTTTCTCAAATATCTTGTAGGTGTTCGGTTCGTGTTCTTTTAATTCCCGCACGAATGTTTCCGCGCTGAACAGATACATGCCGGAGTTCCACACAAAATCGCCGGAAGAAAGATATTGAACGGCCGTATATCTATCCGGCTTTTCCTTGAACGCTGAAACCTCGAAGAAGGCGCCTTGCTGTTTTCCTTTTTTAATATATCCGTAGCCTGTTTCGGGTTTGTCCGGCGTGATGCCAATGGTACCGATAGAATTCCCGGTCGCAAGCACCATTTTCTTCACCAGTTTTTTGAAGGCGTCATTCTTGGAAATATAATGGTCTGACGGAGCGAACAATATCGGATCTTTTGGCTCCACATATATATTGTCTAAAAGATACCGCACCGCATAAGCAACCGCCGGCAGCGTGTTCTTACTCTCCGGTTCAATGATGATATTTTTTTCCTGAATTTTAGGATAGACCTCCTTGATCTGATTCAAGACATTGAAGAAATGATCCTTGCCCGTTATGAAATGAATATTCTCCACCGGCATGATACGACGCATGCGCAAAAAAGTCTCTTGCAAAAGGGACTTGTCGCTGTAAAGATTGAGAAATTGTTTGGGATAATTTTTGCGTGAAAGAGGCCACAATCGCGTCCCCGAACCGCCGCATAAAATAACTGAATGCATAAGTGAAATGATATACTACCAAGCAATTATTGCAACTGCGAAAAAGTACGGACGGTTACAAAAAAAAAGAGCAGACCATTACGGTCTGCTCTTTGTATTTTTACACTACTTCACTAACACAAACGGGTGCATGTCATCTTTATCAAACGCTTTCGTTGAGAAGCAAATCATCTCGCTGTCCGGCTCAAGAACAAACGTATGTGCCATATTTTTTGGAACATATATGACTGATCCGGTTTTCAGGAGAATAGTTTCTTTGACTTTGGATTCTCCGACTTTTTGCAGTATCACATGACCTGAACCTTTCAGGATGACAAATATTTCGTCTTTCCTTTTATGGTAATGATTCCCTAAAGGAATCTTTTCTTTTATTCTAAATTGCTGAACGGAGAAACCCCAATCGTCCGTATTAAATTCCGATATCGCTCTTCGCGCATCTTCGTGTACGAGCCCAATCAAACCGATAAGGCCTAAACCTGTTTCTTTCATTCCATACCTCCACGATACATCAATGTCCAACGCCATTCTTTTGTATTTTTAACATTTTTCAAAAATATGTCAATCTTTCTAAAAAAAGAAAAAAATGTCAAAATAGTTCTTCAGGTGACTTATCGTCGTTCATATTGGTAGTAATTCGTAGTCATTCGTATATTAGTAATCATTCGCATATTAGTATTATCATTCGTTAATATGAAAAAAGCACTTATCACCGGCATCACCGGACAAGACGGATCCTATCTCGCCGACCTTCTCCTTGAAAAAGGATACGAGGTTCACGGGATCATCCGCCGATCAAGTTCTATCAACACGCATCGCCTTGACCACATTTATCAGGATCCGCACGCGGAACATCCGATGCTCCTCCTGCACTACGGCGACCTCTCCGATGCCAGCAACTTAAGTCGGCTTTTGGAAAAGATACAACCTGACGAAATATACAACCTCGGCGCGCAAAGCCATGTGCAAGTAAGTTTTAATATTCCGGAATACACTTCCGATGTTACCGGTCTCGGCGCGCTTCGCTTGCTTGATGCCATCCGCGAAACCGGAATCAAAACAAAATTCTATCAGGCATCGTCCAGCGAAATGTTCGGAAAAGCCGTTGAATTACCCCTGAAAGAAACGAGCGCTTTTTATCCGCGTTCTCCTTATGGCTGCGCGAAAGTGTACGCATATTGGATTACAAAAAACTATCGAGAGAGTTATGGGATCTTTGCGGCAAACGGCATCCTTTTCAACCACGAATCCCCCCGCCGTGGAGAAACCTTTGTGACAAGAAAGATTACGCAAGGATTGGCGAAAATAAAAACAGGCAAACAAGACAAATTGTTCTTGGGTAATTTGGACGCGAAGCGCGATTGGGGTTATGCGAAAGATTACGTGGAAGGAATGTGGCGCATGCTTCAGCACAAAACTCCGGACGATTTTATTCTCGCCACCAACGAAACGCATTCTATTCGCGAATTTGCCGAAGAATCGGCGAAACACTTGGGTTTTGAAATAGAATGGAAAGGAAAAGGGCTGAAAGAAAAAGGCATTGATAAAACAACGAAAAAAGTTCTGATTGAGATTGATCCGGTCTATTTCCGCCCAGCCGAAGTGGATGTTCTTCTCGGAGATTATAGCAAAGCGAAAAAAGCCCTCGGCTGGAAACCAACAACCACATTTAAAGACCTTGCAAAATTGATGGCGGAAAGCGATTACGAAGCGGAAAAAGATATTAAATTCACATAGAGATGAAAAAGGATTTTGAGAATTGGCATAAAATAAAATCTGCCATTCACGAAAGTGAAAAAAGTAAAAGATATCACGCCAGAGAAGTTTGGTGGTGTTCCGTTGGTGTAAATATTGGTTTTGAACAAGATGGAGCCGGAAAAGAATATCAGAGACCTATTCTTATTCTCAAAGGATTGAGTAAGGACACCTGTTTGGTTCTTCCTCTTACTTCTTCGCCGGAAAAACATCCAATGAGAATACCTGCGGGAGTAATTGAAGGTAAAAATGCTTCTGTCGTCATTTCACAATTGCGGGTGGTGGACACAAAACGACTTACCAACAAGCTTGGTTTTATTGAAAAAGATATTTTTGAACAAATTAGAAAAGCTGTTAAAGACATGCTTTAACAGCTTTTCTAACTTTTCTCCCTCCTTCGCCGAAGCTCGAAGGGCAAGCCCGAAGGCACTTATGAATAGAGTATATCACTAATATTAACAAAAAGCAAATAATAAAATGAATAAGAATTCAAAGATATTTGTCGCTGGACACAGAGGACTCGTGGGAAGCGCAATAGTCCGCCTCTTGCAAAAGAAAGGATATGGCAATCTTGTCTTGCGAACGCACAAAGAGCTTGATCTTTTGGATCAAAAAGCCGTCGCGAAATTCTTTGCAACAGAGCAACCGGAATATGTTTTTTTGGCAGCCGCGAAGGTCGGAGGGATCGTCGCCAACAACACCTATCCGGCCGAATTCATTTATCAGAATTTGACTATTGAAACGAATATCATCGAAAATGCACGCAAGAGCGGCGTCAAAAAATTACTCTTTCTCGGAAGTTCTTGTATCTATCCTCGCATGGCTCCCCAGCCAATCAAAGAAGAATATCTTTTGACGGGAGAACTTGAACCGACCAACAAGGCATACGCGATCGCAAAAATCGCCGGCATCGTTATGTGCGAATCGTATAACAAACAATACGGCACGAATTTCATTTCCGTCATGCCTACCAACCTCTACGGTCCGAACGATAATTTTGATCTGCAAAATTCCCACGTCCTCCCCGCAATGCTCCGCAAATTCCATGAGGCAAAAGCCAGCAACGCAAATGAGGTTACTCTCTGGGGTAGCGGAAAACCGAAACGCGAATTTTTGTACGTGGAAGATCTCGCCGATGCGTGCATCTTTCTCATGAACAAATATGATGGCCCGGATATCGTAAACATCGGTACAGGAGAAGACGTATCTATAAAAGAGCTCGCCGAACTTGTTCAAAAAACCATCGGCTTCAAAGGAAAGATCGTCTGGGACAAAACGAAGCCGGATGGCACACCCAGAAAATGGCTCAACGTAACAAAACTCCACGCTCTCGGATGGAAACACAAAGTCTCATTAGAAAAAGGTATAAAACTTTCCTACGATTGGTATAAACACAATTTATAAAGTATATAAACCAAGTCATCTCACATCAAGAACAGTCCTCGACGCAAACGTGCCTTATTTAAAGAGATATTGTGCGACAAAAAAAACGAGCCGTAGCTCGTTTTTTTTGTATAAGTTTTTGTTGAGCCTACTTCCCTTTCAGTTTTATGGATTTGTAGATAATGAAGATGAGGGAGATAAGAAAATATATCCCTGACAAAATATACATTGCCATTATTCTTCCACCAGAAACACCAAACAATCCTCCACCAGAAGAAACGATCATCGTCGCTGATAAAATCCAGAAGATAACGGAAAATCTATACCAGAAATTTATGATTTCCTCGCGAGAAAACCATAAAGTTACTGCGAGGATACTAAATTGCGCACTATATCTCATAATATCTCCCACATCATCCACTAACCCAATAAAGAATATAAACAGTGATAATAAAAAAAAGACAAGAAGAATTTTAGTTTTATTTTTCATACTAATATTTTACCACCTTACCCTCTATTTGCTCAAGCATATTTATCAACTCACTCGCCTCATCTTTTGTGAGCAGATTTTTCTTTTGGAATTTGGAAATCGTTTTTTCCAATTCTTCAAACGCTTTTGCGGTTTTTCGTTTTTCCTTGCATTCTTTTTTGTATTCCTTGTTTAAGATCTTTTCCAGCTTATCGATATTTTTCAAGAGTTTTTGTTCTTTGTTTTTTGGTAAATCAAGAGTCTTTATCATTCCTTTCAGGATTCCGATAATATCATCGGTAGAAATTCCTGGAAATGGGGTCAGACCTGCTCTGTAGAAAACATATACAACCTATGATATAATA
>Ga0172379_10010261_pt1 | contig 11373 bp, 9 predicted proteins | sample GrowelOW334metaG_FD_119756 | JGI IMG/M metagenome (GOLD analysis project Ga0172379, IMG submission 119756) | Groundwater microbial communities from an aquifer near a municipal landfill in Southern Ontario, Canada - Groundwater well OW334 metaG | ecosystem: Environmental > Aquatic > Deep... | reverse complement strand
TATAGGGTTTATTATTTTTATCAAGCGCTAGCGACGTATTAAAACCAACGACACCATTACCATAAGTTTTCTTACTATCTATTTCCGTAATCACCCACTTGCCGGTAACGTTGTTAACATATTTCGGACGATAAACGCCTAAATAGCTCATGTGCACCTTACCCAAAGCATCCACTTTGGTCGTCACACCAAACCCGGCGTTCATTTCATTGTCGACAATACTCGTTACCCAAGCTCCGCCAACATTGGTGGCATAGCGCAAAGAACCGACTGCGCCAAGCTTGAGAAACTGATAACCGATATGCGCTTTTCCATTGTTGTCCAGGGCCAAAGATATATAGCGTCCCGGGATATCACGAACCGATTGCCCCTTATCAACAACGCTCTTGACCCAACTGCCCGAAGCGTTTGTCGCGTATTTTAGGTCATGGTTGATATTTTCCAGATAGGCAACGTGCACCTTGTCATTTTTATCTAAAGCGATAGACGCAAACCAACCTACATCACTGACATCATCTATCACCGAAGTTACCCATGTCCCCGAAGCATTGGTCGCGTATTTCAAATCAAAACGCGGCTCACTGTCGTAGTATGCAATGTGCATCTTTCCCTTGCTATCCACCGCTAGCGAAGCGTCCTGACCGACATTTCCGGGTTCATCAACCAGCGATATTGCCCAGTTGCCACCACTATTGGTGGCAAATTTCAAGTTCTGATTTCTGGTAGAATAATAGGAGACGTTTACAACAGGAACTTTAACGGCCGCCACGCCCCGATTAGGAATAATGCTTGGCACCGGCGTTTGTTTCGTATTAGAAACCAGCGCTTTTGTTCCCAAGAAATTACTAAACGCGTAAGCGACCGTCGCGACGCTGACTACCAAAAGTAAAACAACACCGCCGATAACAAGTGCTTTTTTTTGATTAGTCTGCCCTTCGGTTGCCAACCAGGAAGATGTGGACATTTTCTGTTGTGTTATAAATTATTATTTTTAAGCGTACCACAATTAGAAATAAATAAGAAAAGGAGGCTTTCGCCTCCTCTCTTCTGGGAACACCTACCAGCCCAAATTCTCAATCACCTCACTTGCCGAGCGATAACGCTTTTCTTTTAACGTTTCCGCTAACCACTGGCGATCTTCCGGTTCCAGATCCGCCATGTTGTCGCATGCTCGCGTCAAGTCAGTCTTTTGGGCAGGATATTTTTGGTGTTCCCTAAGATGTGTGATTACATCTGACCGATTGTGCATGTTGTTAACACCCCCTTTCCTGATTGATAATCCGCTCAAAAAAAACGACTGTCAAAAAACCGTGTCAACCACAAAAAACAAACTCAAATATTGTTTGGCTAAACCGCGTTTTGAATCAATTGTTTTTCCCCAAGCTCTTTTTTTGCCGTAAGAGAACAAACAGAAAAAAGCAGCCTGCCAACGAAAACACGCCCACTAAAGCAAAAGTTAAATGAAATCCGATAAATTGCGCCACAAAACCACCAACAAAAGCCGATATCGCCGTACCAATGCCGACTAACGTAGAATAAAGGCTCCATTCATAACTTTCCCGTCCCTTATCCAAGTGTGTGCTCCAAATCCCCAACCAGGCCGAATAGGCAAGTCCGCTCCCCGCGCCATGTAAAATCTGTGCCAAGTAGATATACGCGATCGACGATGAAAAAATATAAATGAAGGGAACCGTGGCAATCAAAATAGTGCCCAACAGAAGCCAGCGCCCACGCGCAACATCGTTCATTTTGTCGACATTTCGCGAGAACGGCAGTTGCACCAGCGACTTCACAAGCAAAAACAATGTGCTCGCGAGACCGGCGGAAAAAACCGTCCCCCCCACCAAACCATCCTTGATATAAATCGCCAAAATCGGATCAATTAACCCAAATCCCGTCAAAACAAAAATGTCCGAAACCATTAACAACTGGATTGTGCGATTGATTTTGAACATAAAACTATATTATCATTATTTTCTTAATACCAAAAATAGATCCGACACGTTGATGTTGGTCAGACCGGTGAAAATTTGACTATCGGTTTTTTTGGCAAAGTTAAAGGAATCATTGGCGGCTAAAAATTTATCGGGAATTAATTTTAATTTTTTCGCTTTTTGCGCCACAAGCGAATCCGCAAGCGCGCCCGCCGCCACCGAATTATCATGTCCGTCGGACGCGAGAGAAATCAAAACAGCGTTCTTAGGAAGATGTGAAAGCGCTCCTAAGGCCACTTCCTGGTTGCGTCCGCCTTTTCCTCTTCCCCTTACATGCACGGTTGTTTCACCGGCCGCGATCAATGCCTCACCTTTCGCGACTTTTTTGGCTAGTAGTTTTCCCACCTCGCGTGCTTCACCGGTTAGAGCAGTAGAAAATATTTTCGGCCGAAAACCCTTCGCGCGCGCCGCTTTAATCATTGCCTGTACCGCCACAACATTATTAACGACCAGAACATTTTGCACGCGTTTGAAAATTTTTGAGTCATGAACCGTTTCAACCAAATCAGCGGCGGTAACTTTGCAGATCTTGGCAATATTATACTTAATTAAAATCTTCTTCGCGTCTTTGCTGGTCGTTGAATCTAAAACCGTCGGCCCCGAAGCGATCACCCCAATGTCGTCACCCGGAACATCCGAAAAAATCAGACTGGCCACGGTTGTTTTATGAATCAATTTTATCAGTTGTCCGCCTTGCAGCGCGGAAAGATGCTTGCGCACAGTATTCATTTCCTGGATCGTCGCGCCCGCGCGCATCAAATTTTTGGTAACACAAACAAAATTTTCCAAGCGAATATTGTGCGGCCAGAAAAGTAATGCCGACCCGCCCCCGGAAATTATCGCGATTACTAAATCTTTCGGCCCCGCTTGTTTAAGCAGCGCCACTATTTCACCGGTTGCCTGCAGATTTCTCGCGCTCGGAAACGGGTGTGTTCCCGCGAAACTCCTAATTTTCTTGAATTTAGCCACGCGCACATCCACCACCACGCCCGCGGTAATTTTGTTACCGAGCATTTTTTCCAACACGCGCGCCGTTTCCACCGCCGCCTTGCCGCACCCAATGATAAAGATTTTTTCGTAGTTGCCTAAAACATAAACATTTTTTCCGACACGCATTTTTCCGCCATTCACCGCGACATGTTTCCTGATTACCGTTTCCGTTCTCACCGCGGCCATTCCCGCTTCAAAAATATCCAACGCGTCACGTCGAAGCTCCGTCACATTCAGCGCGCGGTAGTTGCGGACGAGGTGATTAACCATGGTTTATTTCTACACCAAATCTTCTTTTCGTTCGTTGACAAACGAAAACCATTCTTCAACCAGTCCCAAAACAACTTTGAAAGGCGCCTCGATTAGAGCGTCAATAATAAACAAAAAGATGTTAATTTGCGACGCCCGAATGGAAATCTCACGCCCCATGTCAATCACCGGCACGGTCAAGAAGTCAAAAATAAAAGAAAAGAACCCTTGTTTTTTCGGCACGAAACGAAATTCACGCATCGCGGAACGTAAACGTAACCCCAAGAAACTGACCAAACCAAGAAAAATAATAAAGTAGAAACCACCCAAGATAGAAAAACCGATCAAACTGAGCACCCAAACCACCACAAGCAATGATACAAGCGCGGTTAAGATATAAAGACCCCCAAACATATTTTTGCGGAAAGAATTTGTTTCTGTCGAAAGAATCCTTACTTCCGGTAATCCATTACCGTTTGAGGCAATCATTTGAATCGCCCTGACAATCCGCTCCGTATTATCACTCCCCGGCCGCGACACGCTTCCCGCCATCAAAAAAAGAAGCGTGGGCGGAAACAAGAGATTGATGAGAAGAGGAAATAATCTGACTCCTCCGAGAAAAAGCTCATATGGAACTTCCGTCCCGATTGCCAAAACACTTTTTGTCAAAAAGATAAAGGCGGCCGCGTGCCAAACGCGTTTTATCATCTGCTTTTCCGTTTTTTTAATCCGCTTCGCTAAAACATCACGCACACTGGACGCAAGCAAATCGTTATTAGTCAAAATCGCCGCCGCGTTCGGTTGACGCAAAACATCGCGTAAAACACGAAAGGGCACCGCCGGAGAATGCAAACGACGCAAAACCCTCACCGACATTGGCGAGTAAAGCGCCGTTTCAATTTCCCGTTGAAGATGATCATAATTTTGAACCGCCAAAGATAATTCGTCGTCGTTTAAAACGCTCTTCTGCCAAGACACTTCAGCCGTGCGATAGAGATGCCAGAACAGTTCCGCCTCGTCCGTTTTCGCCAAAACACGATGACAGGCCAAAAAAAGCTGAGTGTTTTTAATATCATCCTCAATGGTGTCGTCTTTCCAGATTGCCTTCTTTTCTATTTCTTGAAAAAAGAAATAAACCAAAGCATCGTCACCGTCGCGCGGATAAATAATTCGGTCCACTTCCACGGCGGTCATCGGCAGAAGCCATTTTGGTATCTGATTATTGTTATGTTCCATGAAACGCACCGCTTTTTGCAACACGACCGAAATTTCCACTGCCAGACTGCGAGAGGTAGTAACAGGAATATAATGGCCGCGCGCCAAGTCACGCAAAAGCGCGATGGCAAACTTTTCGCCATCGTCCGCGAGATCCCAGCGTAAATTAATGAAACGACCAATTGCTTTTCGACGCAAAACATCTTCGTCACCGGGATCAAGCAGGTTGCGGAAACTTTCATAAGCCGAATCAACCTGTTGCGTGGCGGAATATATTTCCAGCGCATCTTCCGGTCCCTCTGCTTTTCTGGGCACCTCGCGCGAAACAAAGAACGCGATCAGGTTTTGAATTTCAGGACGAAGCATTTGTTTAGGGCTTGTGATTTATTGCAAACAAGAGGCGTCGGGGAGCCAAACTTCATAATCGCCGCCAAGGAAGTGCCGGAAACCAATCTTGCACTTGTCGCAAAGCAAGGGTTTTCCGCGCTTTACTTCTTCCGCGACGCGATATTCGCGACTTTCATTGCGTGTCGCCTTTTGTGTCACCCCATGTATACAACCACAATCCACGCAAACATCGTAAAGCGGCCAAACTTTTTCAATGGCGGGCGGTGTTTCGTAAATTCGAACGCGCGTCGCGCAATCCGGACATTGTTTGGGCACCTCTGTTACAACCGCCGATCCATCTTTGGCGCAGCTTGGATTTTCACAACGATAATATACTTTCTGGACACAGTCTTTGCACATAATTTCCGGGTCACGAAACATCGCCGGACGCATCATTTCCGGCGTCCATTGCGATCGCACGCCCTGCGCCACGTTTGCCTGGTATTTTCCGTCTTGGCGATAATCAGTATCGGTTTGCGCCAATTCCCGACCGCGAAAAAAAACTAATTGTGCGTAACGCTGTCCAACCTTTAGTGGAATATAGTGAGTATCGGATGAATTATTGAATTCCATTGTCCAACGATTGTGATAACCGATATCGCCCCACCCCGCGCAACGACACACTTCCAAGAAACTGCGCCCGGCGCCGGAACGCGCCTTCATCATCGTGGTAATATCGCGTGTTGTCCCGCCAATAAACTCGCGCGTACTGGTTAAAAGTTGCTTTTGCGGCGCGATAAAATAAATCCTGTCTTCCGGATGAAATCCTTCCAGTGTATTTTCAATATAACGGTTATGCAACCACCAACTGTGACGCGGCGCGAAACAGAGTCGCCCCCAGACACGATTTACGTCTTCCGAAGAATTCGGATTAAAAATCCGCCGTTCAATCGTTGGCGAAGTCTCTTCCCAATACCAAGGGCCAAGCGTCAGATCGACGCTTGATGATTTGATGTGTTCTTCTTTGCCGTCTTCGTAATAAATATCACCCCGTTTAATCGCTTCCACGATATCCGGCCGCGTCATTAGTGAATATTTTTTATATAGTTCGTCTTCGGATTCGGAGGTAGACATAAAGAAAAGCTAACGCAAAATGAACATAAAAACAAGAACATCAATATCGCCGAAGTGAGCACCCCCTCACTTCTTTTTTAATTCAAGAAACAATCACACGCCGTAGGGGCATTCGCCAGGCGGCGAACATGAATTGCCCCTACACAACTGTTCCCCAACCCCCTGTGCCTTTTTGTTCACCATTCCTTTTTAATCTTCAACCAATAACTAACCAAATTAACGATCAAGATCAAAAGCGGCGACACTACCAACAAAACAACTACTTGCTGCCATGCAAAACGATACAGTACAAAACCAAAAATAATCCCTCCGATCACCATATCCAACTGATCCCACGGCAGCCACCTATGCCCAGAAGGAATTTTCAAGCGTCTTTTGAAATAGCTTTTTACCAAATCTCCTGTCAGCGCCCCCACGCCCAAAGCCAATCCCCAAAGCAAAAAATTCTCATAAGTGTAAGGAAACTCGGTAAACAATTTTCCCGCGCCGTTTCTGCGAATCAATAATTGTAGAAAAGCGACACCGATACTGGCCAAAATACCCGTCACAAACCCACGGTAGGTTTTGTTTACCCCAAAAAGCGGATGCGCCGTATCTTTATTGCTACCATCTAAGGGGATATTCAATCGAGGAAAAATGTTTACCTTGGTTGCTACCACCGGCGCCATGTTCGCCACATAAGCGGGCAGAAAAAGATACAAAGTAGAAATCAGGAGATCAAACACGGAATGAATTTAATTTGAGAAAAATAAAACCAACATAGAATACATGTTACAACCATTCCCGCGAAAGCGGGAATCTATTTTTTACGACATGGATCCCCGTTTTCACGGGGATGGTTTAAACAAAGGCTTCTATCAAATTACATAACACCTTATACTCAAACCATCCCAATATGTCCAAAAAATTCATTCCCGGAGCAGAACCTTTCTACTTAAAAACTGATGGAAAAGTGGCTTGTTTACTCGTACACGGTTTTACCAGCACAACTTACGACGTCCGCGCCTGCGGTGAATATTTGGCCGCACGGGGTATTGCCACCAAGGGGGTACTTGTGGCTGGCCACGGAACATCGCCGCGAGATCTGGCAAAAACCAACTTGGCCGACTGGCTCAATTCTGTTCGCATTGCCTACGACGAGTTAAAAAAAGACTATCAGACAGTTTACGCCCTCGGTATTTCTCTCGGCGGAAACTTTTTGGTTACCCTGGCGCAAGAACTGGATTTTTCCGGCCTAATCTTCATCGGTATGCCGTTAAAGTTTAAACACGAAAAACCGTACCGCGCTTTGTATTACGCTTACCGCGCCCTCGGCATCAATTACCAACGCAAGTGGTATCAAAAATCACTCGATCCGGAAATCCGCAAAGTCCGTCCCAATTACAAAAGTATTCCCCTCATTACCGCCCCGGAAGTACTAAAAGCAATTGAGCTTTCCCGTGAAACATTGTTCGCCGTGAAATGCCCCGTCTTGGCCGTCCAATCCACCACCGACCACGCTGTTGATGACGAAACAATCAATGTTTTGAAAAATTCAATCAACACCAAAGATTTTGAAATGCTGTGGGTGGAAAATCGCTACCACGTCGTCCTTATCGACCACGGCAAAGAAAAAACTTTTGAGCGCATCTACCAATTTATTGCCAACCACCAAGTCAACAAATGAAAATCTTGATGCTTTCCAACCATTTTTACCCGCACATTAGCGGTGTAGCCACTTCTATCACGCGCACCACGCGCAATTTGGAAAAATTGGGTCACGACGTGCGCTTAATCGCCCCCGCGTTCCCAAACTTCACCGAAACAAATCCCAAAATCTACAGGGTTCCCGCATACCCGTTTCGCCCGCCGTTAATCCCTCTTCCTTATCCGGGAAAAAGTTTTATTGCGCAGGTGGTGGCCGATTTTCAACCCGACATCATCCACACCCATCAACCGTTTCTTTTAGGAAAAACCGCCCTAAAAATAGCGTGCAAAAATCAGATCCCTTTTGTTTTTACCCACCACGCCATGTACGAACAATATGCTCACTACGCGCCCTTTTTGCCCAATAAAATCCTTCAAAAAATTGTAATTCGTCGCGTAATGCGCTTCATTAAAAAAGTTTCCGCAGTAGTGGCTCCCTCCCAATCCGTGGCAAACATGCTTTGGGAAAGAAAAATCCAAACGCCGGTTTTTGTGATCCCGACCGGTATTAATTCGCAATTTTTTAACACCACACCGGAAACAAGAGCAGCGACCAGAAAGGCTTGGGGAATTTCTCAAGACGAAACTGTCATTATTTCTTACGCCCGACTTGCCAAAGAAAAAAATTTCGATTTGCTTTTAAGAGCATTCGCGCAATTGTTAAAACAAACAAAACAGCCGCTTCGCTTCGTCTTGGGAGGAGACGGCCCCGCCCGCAAAAGCTTGGAAGAATTAAATATAAAATTAGGCTTAGCAAAAAAAACAATTTTTACCGGATATTTTCCGCATACCGAAGTGGTCAACTTTCTGGCCGGCGGGGATATTTTTGCGTATGGTTCTCTTAGTGAAACACAGGGACTAGTAACGCTGGAAGCATTGGCGGCCGGACTTCCCGCTGTCGTCGTTGACGCGCCGGGGAATCGCGATATTGTCGTCGATGGCGTCTGTGGACTAATCACTCAACCAAACGCATCTGATTTATCCGCGAAACTCGCAAAAATCGTAAACGATACCGATTTACGATTAAGACTGGTCGGCAACGCCATTCCCCGCGCCAACGAGTTTTCCGAAGAAAAAATGGCACAAAAGATGGTAGCGTTATACCAATCGTTATCGCGATAAAATAAAATCGTAAACGCTCCCAGGCGCTTTCGCGCGGGGCATCAGGGGCGTTTTCGGCGAGCGGAACCGGCTCCGCCGGAGCATGCTTATATCCCCGCAATAAATTGCGGGGCTTTAGGCATGCGCCGTAAAACACGCAAAAAAAGGCACGAAACAATGTTCGTGCCACGATTCTTCTTTTCACTTGGTTCGCTTGATTGAACCATCATCCAAACACCGGGTCCAGATCCGATGGAGCATCTCTTTTCACAACCGGGTCAGACAATAGCTGCTGGTGATACGCCATTCGATCTAATCTCCGCGCGTCTTCCAACGACTTTCCTCCTAACACCAACAGTTGAACGTTTGAAAACAGTCCGGTGTGTTCGAGGTGTAATGGTGCCGGAAACAGCTTTGGATACTGCCGACGAACTACCGAAAATATGTAGTGCTCCTCTCGCGAAAGCGACCGATGGCAATGCGCACAAACGAAAGTTCGCGAATCTTGTGCCTCAGGTTCCGCGGATAGTTTCGGTTTGGGCGGAAGAGCAAAAGGATCAGTAGTGGCCACTCTGGGCTCAAAACTGTGTGCGTGCCGCGGTTCATTACTGGCGGCATACACGCATGAATCTCCAAAAAACGTGCTCGGAAGCTTGTTGCCGTTGACCTTTATTCCCTTATCATTTCCATTCGACATGTCAGCACTCCATTCTGCTTAGTGTGTAGCAAACGAACGGTGACCCCGTCCTCGCCTGATCAACTTTGTTCGATCACGATGGGTCGTTTCGACAAGCTTTCCCCACCGCTTCTTGCCGAAAAACGACTCGCAAACTTGACGAATATCGTCGACATGATCCGTCGCGCATTCATCGAATGCGAAACAATCCCTGTCCACAACATTTCGTTTCTCCGCGCATGACGCGCAGTAGAACTGATTTGTGGCAGCATGGAAGGTGATCAGCGGTTCTCCTTCAACCGGCCTCATCAGAAGATGCTGACACACCCCACACTTACAGGTGGGAAGGGTCGTGTTGACCAGCGACCGAATCTCGCCACCGTGTGTCTCACTCAACCGCGACATCATTTCGCAGAGCAAGTCACAAAACTGCTCGGGCGACATGTCTCGAACAATGACCAACGAATTGGTCTTCCTAGCCATACCGTTTCCTTTTTTAATTATGGTGTCAAAAACAGCACAAAAACACTCTCAAGATCGGCTCCTTTCCAATCCGAATGTCTATTTTTTAAACAACAATCCTGAAGGCAGCCTTCCCCAAAAGCCACCCATAAAGAGATACTGTAGAAGCAAATACATAATATGTCAAAGGGGAGTGACATAACTACTCACCAACTTGAGACTGACAAGCCGTATTCGTCTTCAAACGGCTTCACGACTTTTTGTCACAACAAAAAGCGTGTTTGAGCGAGATCAATGCCGTAGTTCGGCATTGATCGGAGTGTACGTTTGAAGACGAATACGGCTTGTTTTTCCCATACTTTCAATCCGGTGAGTAGTTACTTGGTGACAAATAAGGTGCCCCCCCCTGAATAATGAATGAAGATTTATGATTTATGAACAACGCAACGTACGATTCATTATTCGCAAATCGTCATTCATCATTCATTCGAAATGTGTCGTTACATTCAACTGTTGTATTCTTTGTTTGATCAAGTCAGCCGTCTTTAATTCCGGATCGCGCTTCAAAAGTCGTTCTGCCGCCTTCCGAACTTTGAGTAAAAACGGTACATCCGCGATATTGGCCACCTTCAGTTTCACTCCCCCCGATTGGCGTGTACCGTAAATTTCGCCCGCGCCGCGCCGCTTCAAATCTTCCTCGGCAATTTGCAGACCGTTCGATAAACTTTCCAAAACCACCAAACGGCTTAACACCGCGTCATCTTCGCTTTCACTCGCCAAATAACAAACTGCCGCTTGTCCCCTACGCCCCACCCGTCCGCGAAATTGATGCAGTTGCGCCAGCCCAAAACGTTCCGCCCCCTCAATAAGCAAAGCAGTGGCTTTGGGAATATCCACGCCCACCTCCACCACCGATGATGCCACCAACAAATCTAATTTGCCGTCGCGAAAATCCGCCAATATTTGTCGTTTTTCATCTGGCGGTAATTTTCCGTGCAGCATTTCCACCCGAAAATCGGGAAAAACAACTGTTTTTAATTTTTTATATTCCGACAGCACGGATTTTGTTTCACTCTCTTCTTCGTCCACTTCTTCTACGCGGGGACAAATAACAAAAACTTGTTCACCAGCTTTCATTCTTTCCGCCAACAATTGATAAACCGCGTCGCGCTGATCCGGTGGCACCACTTCCGTTTTTACAACCTGTTGTCCGGGACGACCGTCGAGCGGCGTCACGTCCACGTCGCCATAAGCGGTCAATTGCAAAGTGCGGGGAATCGGCGTCGCGGTAAGGGATAAAAAATGCGGCGTTTTCCCGTTCTGCTGACTTTTTACCAGTTCATCGCGCTGATCAACGCCAAAACGGTGTTGTTCGTCCACCACCACTAAACCCATTTGCTTGAAATTCAGATTGGCATGAAAAAGCGCGTGCGTACCGACCAACAAATCAATCTCACCGGACGTGACACAGTCAAATATTTTATTTCTTTCACTGGCACGCGTCGAACCGGTCAAAAGCGCCACCCGTAATCCCATCGG
>Ga0172379_10010260_pt1 | contig 11375 bp, 16 predicted proteins | sample GrowelOW334metaG_FD_119756 | JGI IMG/M metagenome (GOLD analysis project Ga0172379, IMG submission 119756) | Groundwater microbial communities from an aquifer near a municipal landfill in Southern Ontario, Canada - Groundwater well OW334 metaG | ecosystem: Environmental > Aquatic > Deep... | reverse complement strand
TGAAGAGATGCCTGTTTGTCGGCCACGTCCATAGCGTTCTGCGGTAGATCTACTTGATAGTGATGGATATGCGGGCTGGAAATTGGTGATAAGTTGCTCGATGGCCTCTGGTACGGCTCCGTAGAGAATTCGAAGGCGATCATCGTGGGTGAGGTGTCCCCATGTGGGGTATTCATATAAAAGTGTTGGTGGTTTGTCGGGATTGGTTTGGATGTATGTGCGAAGCGGAGCGTTTGTGTCAAAAAGTTCTACAGTATCGTTGATAAATGATATGCCACTTGCGGATTTGAGGATGGATTCGGCGCCATGTTTTTGGACAAACGCCTGCACATCCTGTTGGGTAAAGGGTTTGAATTTAATCGCAGTGCGGACCAGAACGGTCGTCGGATGAACCGATGCGTCTGTCATGTCGATGGCGGTAAGGGCTGTACACAGTTCTGTATTTTTGCCAGACATACCCATAGCACCATTGGTTCGATCGGACATCCATTGTGCAATATTTTTTGGTTTTTCATTCACAACTGCTGTATCGTCGAAGATGTTTTTTTCGTAGGTGATGTTGATCGTGTCGGAGTAGATGCGGATGACACGTTCTCCATCGGTATGGACATCTCCGGCATGACCCGTTTCCACGGCACCATTGATGTAGCTTCGTACCATAAGTGCAGAAATATCCTGCATGGCTTTGCGTTCGGCCATTTCCAGCGGCCATTCTGCAACATTCATGTTTACGGGTTTACGGATAATGTCTTCGGTAAAATGAGGCAACACTTGATGCACCCGGTCGCTTCCAAGTAAAGAAGCAAAGGCGTTGACGCGGGCAGGGGCGGAGGTCACGATATGAAAATGAATCGGTCTCTCTGTTTGTAGCATTTCCCCTAATGAAAAAACGATTTATATGTGCGAAAAAAAATAAAAGAAACGGGTGTACATCACACTCGTCTATTTTCACCTTTCTTTATACACGCTGGTCATGGATATCGGTCAACTGGAAATAACTATAAGTAACTAGTACAAAATAGAGCAATATTTTGGTATTGTGTCGTATATTTTTTTTGTTTACCGTGATTTGAGATGTCTGATAGGGAGTGGATATGTTTTGTAAAACAGTCATGGAGTGGTGACGAAGAGTATGACGAGGGGTTTAGCTCCTTTTTTCTTTTTTCTATAGCTGGTAAGATAGATGTCTTATGAAAACACCACATACCCGCACTGTTTTGGCAAATGGCACACGGTTGATTTTGGTTCCAATGGATGGTGTAAATAGTATTGCAACCGCCGTAATGGTTGGGGTAGGAAGTCGCTATGAGACGACAAAAAACAATGGTATTTCTCACTTTTTGGAACACATGGTATTTAAAGGTACAGACAAGTATCCGACAACGGATGATGTAAATAGTATAGAGCGCGCCGGGGGGCTTCAGAATGCCTATACTGACATAGACATAACCAACTATCATAATAAAGTGCTTAGTGAAGACTGGCATTTGGCGTTGGAAATAAACAAAGAGCTTGCCATAAAGCCCAGATTACCAGAAGAGTGGGTGAGTAAAGAGCGTGATGTCATCTTGGAAGAAATGAAACGGTATGATGACGAGCCGGCCAACAAAGTCGAAGAGGCGTATCATGCTCTTTTATATCCCAATACCAAGCTGGGTATGAGGACGATTGGAGAAGTGGAGAGTCTTATGTCGCTTACTGCCAAAGACTTGCGTGATTTTCATGATGCATGGTATGTGCCGGAAAAGACGACGGTAATTTTAGCTGGCAATGTGACAAAAGATGCTGCTGCAATTACTTCGCAGGTAGAGGAATGGTTTGGATCACTACCGTCTAAGAAGACGGGTGATTTTGAAAAAGTAACACCAGCGCAAACTGCTCCGCAAATGACAGTGGTAACCAAGCCGGATGCTGCACAAGCACATTTGATCATTGGTCTTCGTGCATTCGCCCGAACCCATGAAGATCGATATGCATGGGGATTGTTTAATTTGATTATGGGCGTGTCGTTTACGTCGCGATTATTTAAAGAAATCCGAGAGAAGCGGGGACTTTGCTACCATGTGAGAAGTAGCGGGAGTGCGTATGCAGATGTCGGAAGCTGGGATATATATGCAGGGGTCGCCACCACCAAAGTAGAAGAGGCAACCAAAGCGATTATCGAAGAGCTTGTGAAAGCAAAAGACAACGGGGTTAGTGAGGAAGAATTGGTAGTCGCCAAAAAAAGGTTAAAAACTATGCTTGCGTTTAGAAGTGAAGATCCGGAGTTTTGGACAGAGTGGTATGGACGATCGGATGTGTTTGGTATGCCGTTGATGACGCTTGAAAACTATATCGAAAAGATAGAAAAGGCATCTGTTACAGACATAAATGCACTGATCAAAAAATATTTCGTCACACAGCATTTGAACCTTTCGCTCGTGTGGAGCAAGCCAAGAGATGAATCTTTGCTAACGCATGTAACACTTTCATAATTATGGCAGAGATATGTATCGTGTGTGGACGCTCACAGCTCAAATTTAGTCAGGAATATCCAGTGCACACATTGGTTCGTTTAGTTCCATCCAGGTTTCATGATGCGGAAATTCAGGTATGTCCCCCAACGAAGACTGAAGTTGCAGACAGGACCCGTAGGCCATTGTTTCGAGGTAGACCGGCAACACTCGTTCCATCATCCGGAATTATTGCAGAAGTCTCGATACATGATGCGTGTTTTACTCGTGTATCGCGGGTGCGGGGTGGGGTGTTGGCCGACAAAATTGCCGCCATATCGCTTCGAAGGCACATGCAACAGCTGGAAGTGCCGGTACGATAGTGGACAGCGTGTAGCGCGAAAGACGTATATTTTGGGTGGAGGTATGGGTGAGGTACTGTTATGGGCGCAATGATTTGAAACGAGATGCGCGCTGTGTCGCTGGTTGTCCGGATGTGTCGATTCGTAAACGACGTTGTTTAAGCGATTCCCACCAAAATTCGAATGAAGATACAACGCGAAAATGTATGTCATGGGTCGTAAGATACGCTTTCATTTTCTCAAGTGAAGGAGTGTCTTCTTCATATACTACGTCTTTTTCTCCCAATAGATAATAGAGGGTGGAAACGTGCTTCACTACATACGTGCCATCCCGCAAGCATATGATTTTTGTTTTGGTTTCTTTGGTATTCATACGGATAATAGTATTGGAAATAATGAATGCCTGAGTATATCACACGCAATACTTATTTTTGGTTAAGATTGAACCGATATCCTCGACTCCACGTTGTTTGAATGGCGGTTTTAAGGTCCGGATTGATTTTGTAAAGCCGGTTTCTTAGTCGTGACATGGCCGGATGAATTGTGATGGCCTCTTCGATTCCATTAAGGACGTAGTTGGCAGGTAGGTCTGGATAGTAGTATCGAAATAATTTATCTACAGGAATGAATTCCCCTTCATGGGCAAGCAATGGAACGAACAGTCGGTGTTGTAGGGGTGAAAGTATGATGGCATGATCCATGCCAGTAGCATGATCGATGAACGTTTGTCTATGATATGAATATGTCGCGCCTCCAAACGTTCCGATATAGATAGCATCTTGAGGTATTTCATACATGCGTCTGTTGGAGAATTTTGTTTCTGCTGACATATATGTTGATGCTTTTAGATATGGTTGTTGTTTTTGATAGCTTCGATATCCATAGTATAGCCTATGAAGCTAATTTGTTGCAATAATCAGTACTATAGGGTATAATTCCCCGTGTATTTCCATCACTATGCAGCGCACAATTATCGGCATTTTAGGCAAACCACTCTCCGGCAAAGACACGGTAGCTGCTGCATTGTGCGATCAACACTCTGGTATAGCACGTATTTCTATGGGCGATGTGGTGCGTGAGGTAAAAGTGACTGGTCCTTCCCATCGGTTTTGGGATGTATTGCATGATAGTATTGCCGTCGCAGACGCAGGAGGCATTGCCCCTGACGCACCTATATTTCACTGTATTACTGAGCTTATTGAGGAGAAGTTTGCCGAAGGGAATACTACGGTCTTGTGGGTCGGTGGTCCGCGAAGTGATCAGCAGGTCGGCTGGCTAGATCGATGGACGAACGAGCAAGGGTATGCTGATCAATTCCTATTGATTGATGTGCCAAAGAGCGAAGTTTATATGCGGGTGAACGACCGAGTAGGTCATAACCGTGTTGATGATAGAACAGATGTTATCGCATTCCGGTTGAGTGAATATGAGCGTGTGACACTTCCTGCCATAACTCGGTTGGAGGCTGAAGGTCGGATTGCAACGATATATGGTGTAGGGAGTAAAGAGTCCGTGGCCAAACGGGCAGTAGAAGCACTCGGTATGACGCATCGGGATCCCGAAATCACCTTACCTTCTATGGCTCGGCGGTGAGTATCTCTTGACACCAATTGTACTATAGGTTACCATTATTTGAGTGCAGCCGACTATTTTAGGCATCATTGGCAAACCTCTTGCCGGCAAAGACACTCAAGCCGATCTTTTTGTCACACACCATCCCGAAGCGATCAAAATATCCACAGGCCACATTATCCGAGCAGTTCGTGAAGAAGGGGAAACACACAGATTTTGGCCGATTATAGGGCAGTACGTAGGCATGATGGAGCAAGGGATCAAGCTGCCGGATGAGCCGATCATGGAAATGATATCCCGTGTGATAGAAGAACAAATAGCAGAAGGAAAACAATTTATCATCATTGCAGGATCTCCACGAAGTCTGCATCAACTCGATGGATTTAGAAATGTCGCCAAAGATACAGGGGCAGTTCTTGAGATGGTCCATATTGGTGCCACCGATGAAGAAACGTATCGTCGAAGTGCAACAAGGAATGAAGGACGCATAGATGATACGCCGGAAATTCATGCTATACGATTACAGGAATATAATGATTACGTCATCCCTATGCTTACTCAACTCCGAACAGAAGGTGCGGTGACAGAGGTAGATGGTATGCAGGCAAAAGAGGTAGTATATGGACAGATTGAATCAGTTGTCCGACGACATATGGATCCGGAACTATGTTTGCCGGCTATGGCAAGACGGTAACGTACAAGGCCTGGTCTTGCACGGTATGAAGATAATGTGAGAGGAGATACAATATGGCGAGAAGTCGTAGTGAAGCGAGTCCAAGACGAAGTTATGGAAAGACTTTTACGTCGCTGGAACAAGATATTCTCGGGATTATCGGTGTCCAGCGATCAAATCCAAAGGAATTATCGAAACAACTTGGTATTTCAGAAAATGCAGTAAATATTCATGTTGGCCACCTCAAACGAAAGCTTAAAGGAAAAATTCATGTTCAATGGGGTACCGGCGTAATGTTTCTTAGGAATCTTGAAGACGTACTTCCCAAAGATACCCCGTAATGTTTAGGGTGCGAATATAGGTTCTTTGCTAAAAAAAGTTATCTGGAATATACCACGAGTGATCTGTACGCATTTGGTGTGGCTGGGTATAGATGGGAAACGGCTTGGCCAATCCATGTTCCTCCAAGAGTATCGCATGTTCACCTCGAATTTCTATGGTTGCATCTTCTAGTGCGCTTCCAAATATTTTACGTGCGGATTCACGCGGGTTGGTGGCGCCAAGAGGAACCAAGATGGACTCAAGTATTTCTGCTGCGCTTATTCTTCCTCCCAGTTTATGTGGTTGTGTATGGTTCCAATCGTGGATATCGTACATATGTGCAGTACCACCATGTTGGTTTAGGTACCAGCCATGACGCATGGGTGTGGACGTAGATTGGATGGTGCTGATTTCACCCTGATTATAGACGGTAAATCTCCCCAGTGTACTTAATACATCTCGTGAAAACATCCCTCCATCTGCAATTCCTTGTGTTTCAAGAGTAAATGGTTTGCGCTGTTTTATAGCGCGTTGAAATATATTGGGTTCCATACCTGTATGGAATGATTTATCTATGCGTTGTGCGTTATCGAAACTATTTTGAATGCCGTGTTGATAAAAAAGGGTAAGTGCCTGGTCGGGATCTCTAATGGCACCAGTATATGGTCCGTGACGGGAAAGAAGGTGTTGTGTGAGTTGGGGTGTAATGTCCCAGTCTGTTCCATCGCCAAAAAGATATCGTTGTTGTGCTTCTGCGGTAAGATTGTCGCCACGGCTTGCCGCATAGGCCTGAGCACCCTGGAATAGCAGCCATGCACGAAGTTTTTCTTTTCCTTCCGGCATGCCTATGTCATCATACAGGCGGTGAAATGTGTGTTTGCGTTGGTTAAGGTCTAGTGGCGCAAGCAGCTTGTCGAGACCCAAAAATATACCTGTGCCCGTGAGGAAAACAGCACCTAATGAATAGAGAGCATCTCTTCTGGAAAATCGTTCGGACATGTGGGTAAATGATACCGTTTGAGATGGTTGTTTGCAAGGATGTTGTGAAGTAGTTCACCGATGCACACTGGTGGAATACATACGGTATGTGATTGTCGTGTACTGGTTAGCGGGTTGGCTTTTTGGAGAATTTCCAATATTTGTTGTGATGTTTGGGCTTATCGCGGGTGAGTACTTGAAGAAGATCCTCTGTTGTCCGTACATTTCTCTCCTGCATTATCAATTGAAGCGCGTGTTGGTCTGCGAGGCCACTACGTTCAGTTACAGGCTCACGTAGGTGTGGTCGTACCTGAAGAAGTCTTCCTATCATCTGGTTTCTTGCATCAGATAGTCGCCACTGAAAATCTCTTGGTAATTCGCCGGAGCGCTGTGCCTGGATGCGTAGTGTGGCGCTTTGACCTCCAGCCACAACGTTTTCTTCATAATACTCTATTTTTTTCGGTAGACTTCTCATTGTTCGTTCACTGTATATATGTATAGTACATATTTCAAGTTCTGTGTTTATATATACCGGCATGCTATACTTATATTTCTCTGTAGAAGGGGTATTTAGTAAATAGTTAAAAGTAAAAAGTTAATAGTAAGGAGTCGGGTAGTAGAATTTCGACACGTTTTCGTTTGATTACGCGTTGAATAGGCAATCCCGATTATATAAAAAATTTGTAATACGAAAGGAGATTGAGATTCCGACAACGTAAAACGCAATCGTCGAAATTTCACAACCTAATATGAATGAACAAACCGTTGTATTGATCAAGCCGGATGGTATGGAAAAGCATGTCGTCGGCGAAATAATCACCCGCTTTGAAAAAGCAGGACTTCGCTTGGACGCGTTAAAGCTTGTGCAATTGACGCAAGCCATATTGGATACTTGGTACGCTCACCATAAAGACAAGCCATTTTTCCCTGAATTATCCAAACAAATGATGAGTACGCCTGTCGCTGCGATGGTATTGTCGGGTGAAGGGGCAATACAGAAAGTGTTTGATATCTGCGGTCCGACGGATCCCGCAGAAGCAGCAGTCGGCACTATCCGCCGGGACTTCGGTGTCGACAAACCACATAATGTGGTGCACCGATCTGATAGTGTGGAAGCAGCAGCCAAGGAAATTGGCTTGTTGTTTACTTCAAGTGATCTTCATTAATTGATAGGGATTGATAGATTGCGAAATACTTTGATACTTATATAAGAGTATAGTGCAGGTTCTATCTATGACAAAAAAAAGTGAAGACCAACCTCGATACAGACACATACCTATGGTTGATAGGGCAGTAGATACTCCAGAAACGTTGAAGGGTATCTTTTGGGTTGTGTGTCCTGAGCATGGCGTGAGTAAGGCTGAAAAGGTTGTCCAGTGGACGAGAGCTCTCTCTAAAGATATGCATCATACTATGGATGCACAATGGTTTATTGGTGGTAGATATACATCTGGGAATTGTAGTACCTGTGGCATGACGCTTGCTGTAACACGAAGAAAACCCAGCGTGCTATAGCGCACGTGGTATGTGTGCAACATACCCTATGTCAAAAAAACTTGGATTCAGTTTTCTTATGCGTGTTCGTGTGGAGCAGGAATGAATTGTGTGATAAATGCCAAAGAAGGATAGCCAAAGCTTCTCACCGGTGTTCCCATTCTATGATATAGCCCCCACGGGCCTATGGTACGTGGTGCACGTCGCGTATATGGCAAAAATGGTTGTTCATCCGGCACGCGAATACGTATATCTTCGCCAGCGTCATGGGCAACTGCCGTGGCTACTTGTATAGCTCCTCGAAAAACTTGGGCGTCGTGATTTGTGATACCTCTGCTCCCTGTGCTTCTAAGCCAAAGCTGCCATCCGTTTCCTTCATGTGGAAGTTCTATGGTATGGCCGTCTGTTGTTTGGAGAGTGAATTTTGTATTTTTGTATCGGTGAATATCATGCGCTTTCGTAAATGTGCGCCGGCTCGTTAGCATGGTCCACATGGGAGCCTGAAGTAAGTCTTCTGCTTTGAGCGAAGCGTTTTGCACGAGGTGCTCGATAATATCCAATCGATCTGATATCGGCCATGGCGTCTGATCTAATTGAATTTGTTCAAATCCGATAGCTGGGGCACGTTTACTGCCGGCTAGTGATGTAAGGCCACGGAGTAGTCCTATGGGTTTTTTGGGGTGGTAACAATTGAATGCGTGTGTCCAGCCTGCAAGTTGGGCTGCGGAGTGGTGTAGGTCGGTGGGGAGCGTGCGTATGCTTTCCATAGGTCGGGGTGGGATATGTAGTTCAAGGATTCTGGCGTGTGGACCAATATGGTGTTTCTTTGTGTATGCGAGAAATGCTTCTCGTAGACTAATTTGTGATTGTGCATTGATTTTGGCTTCGTTTAGTTGCGCTATAATGCTTTCAAATTTTAGAGTGGCAAGTTCTACATTTTGGGCTGCCGGTCGGGGATCGGTGAGACGAAACATCCCGACATCAAACAAGGGGTGGACGGTGCAATTTCTCCACCACAACGGACGGAGTGCGTCGGCTGCTTGTTCCATACGGGAGTAAAACTCTTGGCTCGATTCAGTTTTCTGATGTGTTTTCGGACGAGATAGTTCTAGAAGATGTGACATATTGATATAGTACGATGTACATTATACAACAAAGCACTCATGAATGAGTGCTTTGTGGGGTTTATGTGATAACGATGTGTTAGCGTCTTGCTCGATTTTTTAAATCACGTGCCGATTCTCGTTGTGCAGCAAATTTTGCCTGCTCATCTAATATAGTTAAATTCTTGTTTTCATTTTCGTTTGTTACTCGTACACCTTTTCCCTGTACACCCAAGGGATTCATTGGAGCATCTTTTTTGATTTCAAAGGGTACTGATGATTGTCTGAGTCTAAATAATCCTGACATGAAACTATCACCTCCTATCTATATATGATATCTAGTAAGAACTGTGAGTATAAAAATTATTTTTAGGCTCGTCAATAGGTATTGTGATGGCCTATGTATATCTGTGTGTATATTTTCTAGGCGGGGCATGGGGTAAGGCTGGAGAAGTGTTTTTTTGGGTGTACGACACTTGAGTATGTACAGATGGTGTCTGTGTATTTGCATGGGATAGTACATGCACGATATAATGTAAGGTATGACAAGAACAATTAAGTTGGGTTTTATTCGTATCGTGTTGCCTGAAAAACATATCGATCCGCTTGATGAGGCTGCAAGGAAGTTGCGTGAGCGAGAATTACTCGATATTCGCTTAGGAAGAAAGGGCGTTGAACCATCAGCAGGATCTCTTGAACAAGGGAAAAGATCCGCAAAAAAAAGAGCAAAGGAAATAGAACATAATCGGAGTAATCAACGCGAAAATCTATAAAAGATATAGATGCTTCATAATCATATTTTTTCCTTACATTTGAGATTATATTTTGATATATTCGTGCGACTATGATGATGGGGCGGCGTATGAGCACACATTGTCTCCGTTGGAGCACTTTTTTGTACGTATGAGATCCGTTTAGCCAAACGAGTGCATGATGATTTTGACGGTTTCCACCAAGCCGTAGATAGCAAGGCCGATGAATGCGAGCGCCCCCCAGAACGAGACGATTTCATTTTTCACAATCGTAATTGTCTTTTTGGGGGAGATAAACAGAGCAATATTTAGCAGTGTGTGTGACCCAATAACTCCGATGGCAAATCCATAGACATTGACGACAGAAAATAACGGCACATAGCCGGCAAAGTCATCTAACCCCAAGATAAACGGGACACTGGCAGAAAATATAAGAAGCTGGAGCCATGGAAGGCTTGATTTGCCTTTCATAGCATTTCCGAGATTGGGCATGACACGGGACAATACAGGGTCAATTACTTTTTTTATGGTGTCTAAGAGTCCATGTAATACATAAAATAGTATGCGTTTTACTCCTCCCTGACCTTGCCAATTTGCAAAGTGTTCTAAGCTGCTATGGGCGAGTTCAAAGAGTACAAGCGAGGCAATAAATACCATAAGTGCCAACAGAAGATCGACGTTTTTGAGTGTGACCCATAATCCGATGATGGCAATCGTGCCGATAGTGTTGCCTGCAGCAGAACCGATTTCTATAGCTATTCTGTTTCTCCAGCCGGGATTTGCCGACATCATGCGTCCGATAAAAATGGCAAAATCTATACTGGTTTTTAGGTAAATTGTGGCTCCAACGATGATGTCGGTCCATCGGATATCCAGATATATTTTTTCTGAGGAAGGGATGAGGTTAAATATGACGACAGCTAGGTGAAGGAGCGCCAAAAATCCTGCCATGACAATGCCAGTAAAGAGAATAGGAACGATCTGAGATAGAGCGTGTGATCGATCAATTTTTTCTAGTAGTGCATGCATGGAGTCTATTGTATCAAATAGCGTGTGTGTGGGTGTGAAAATATGTGTATGGTGGGAGTCTCTGTAGAAAATATGTTATGTAGCTACACCTACGACACTCCTATATTCTTCGCATGCTTCTACTTGCCCGTCAGAGAATCCAAGACATTGGGACTCAAGTTTGAGGCCTGGTCTATACTCATGTCTGAGTATAGATGCAAGGGATATATGTCCGTGTGGGCATTGTGTTCGTACGAGTATGTGTTTTTCTGTGAATTCCGTGGCGCGTTGGTTTACCGCTAGGTGATCTGGTCTAAGCATAGACGTGTGATTTATTTTTCTATCGGTGGCGGATCGATAATTTTTAGGCTTCGTAAGATCGGAAGAAGGATCTCAAACGGAAGGCCGACGACGTTGGTATAGGATCCATCTACTTTGGTGACTAAATCCCATGGGGTTTCATTTAGTGCATATGCTGCGGCATACCGGGTGAAGTCGTAGCGGTTGGTATAGCTTTCGAGTTCGGCGCCGGTCATTTTGCGCATCGTGACTTTGGTTTCTTCTACTTTTGTCCAGGTTTTTTTCACTTTGCCATGATCCATGTGGACGATGTGGACAACAGTCGTGAATACATGGGATTTGCCCATGAGTTCTTTGAGTATTCTGATCGTATCGTCTTT
>Ga0172379_10010259_pt1 | contig 11375 bp, 10 predicted proteins | sample GrowelOW334metaG_FD_119756 | JGI IMG/M metagenome (GOLD analysis project Ga0172379, IMG submission 119756) | Groundwater microbial communities from an aquifer near a municipal landfill in Southern Ontario, Canada - Groundwater well OW334 metaG | ecosystem: Environmental > Aquatic > Deep... | reverse complement strand
TTGAGATGCAGTGGTACATGAAGAACCAGTTGCTTCGCGATGCGGACTGGGCCGGCATGGCGCATTCGCTCGAGATCCGGGTGCCTTTCGTGGATATGCCATTGTTCGGGCAGTTTGTGGAGATCCCTTCGCTCGATCCCACGCAGGAAAAGCGCATGATTGCCCGCACCGTGGCGCCACACCTGCCGGAAGCCGTGCTGAATCGGCGCAAAACCGGTTTTGCCGTGCCTACCCATCAATGGTTGAACCCCGGTGCGCCACACACGATCAGCAATAACCGCGATTGGGCGCATGTGCTGTATCAAACATTTGCCAGGATATGAGCCCCGCCTCATGAAGATTCTGCATATTCTCCCTTCTGTCGACCCCAAAGGCGGCGGCCCGATGGAAGGCGTGCGGCAACGCGGCCTGCGTCTGCTGGAGATGGGGCATCAGGTCGAGGTGGTGTCGCTTGACGATCCTGAAAGTCCTTTCCTTGCCGGCTATGGCTTGCCGGTGCATGCGCTGGGCCCTTCCAAAGGCGGGTATCGATTCAATTCCCGGCTCGTGCCCTGGCTGCATGATCATGCGAGGGAATACGATGCGGCGGTGATCAATGGCCTGTGGCAGTACCACAGCTTTGGCGCATGGCGCGCGCTGCATCGCATGAATGTGCCGTATTTCGTGTTCACGCACGGCATGCTGGATCCCTGGTTCAAGCATACCTATCCGCTCAAGCACCTGAAGAAATGGCTTTACTGGCCTTGGGCTGATTATCGCGTGTTGCGCGATGCACAGGCGGTGCTGTTTACCAGTGAAGATGAGCGGTTGCTGGCGCGCGAGTCGTTCTGGCTTTACCGGGTGCGTGAGGCCGTGGTGTCCTATGGCACCCGAACGCCGCCCGATGATGCCGAAGCATTGCGGGCGCATTTTCATGCTGCCCAGCCTGAGTTGCGCGGAAAGAGAGTGCTGCTGTTCCTGAGCCGTATCCAGGAGAAGAAAGGCTGCGACCTGCTCATCGATGCATTTGCCCAAGTGGCCGGACAATATCCAAACCTGCATCTGGTGATGGCCGGGCCTGACCAGACAGGATGGATGTCCACACTGCAAGCGCAGGCGCGGCGACTCGGGATTGCCGAGCGCATCACCTGGCCCGGCATGCTGCAAGGCGACATGAAATGGGGAGCATTTTATGCGAGTGAGGCCTTCGTATTGCCGTCGCACCAGGAGAATTTTGGGATCGCCGTAGCCGAAGCACTGGGGTGCGGCCTGCCGGTGCTGATTTCAGACAAGGTGAATATCTGGCGCGAGATCGAAGCCGACGGCGCCGGCATCGTGAATCCCGATACGGCAGAAGGGATGGGAAAGACCTTGCGAGGCTGGCTTGCCCACGATGCTGCTGGTCGCCAAAAAATGGCGGTACAAGCGCGGGCCACTTTTGAACAACGCTTTACGGTAGATGCCATGGCAAAAAGCCTGACGCATACGATGGAAAAATTCTTGGGAGGTAATTCAGATGTCTAGCCTCGGTCGCAATTTGTGGCTGGACCTTATTCGCGGCTGCAGTGCTCTGGCTGTGTGCCTGGGTCATTTACGAAATGCGATGCTGGTTGATTATTCTGGATTGGTACATCCCGGGTTTGCCATGAAGGCACTTTATGTTTTTACAGGCTTTGGACATCAAGCCGTCATGGTATTTTTTGTGCTCAGTGGATACTTCGTGGGGGGTGGCGTGTTGCGTTCCGGGACTAAATTTTTGTGGGGGAACTATCTTACTTCCCGCCTGGCTCGGCTTTGGGTCGTGTTAATTCCAAGCCTCATAATCACTTGGTGCATCGGTCTGATAATAATTCATTATGCGCCGGGTGCGCTTTCTGGCGCGAATTATGACAATTGGCACTCTGGCCCCAAGCCGGGCGAGTATTCAGATGACTTGGGTACGTTTTTGGCCAATATTTTTTTCCTTCAAACTATTGCGTCTCCTGTGTTTGGAGCAAACGGTCCGCTCTGGAGTCTGGCGAACGAATTCTGGTACTACATGCTGTTCCCTCTGCTGGCAGTGGCCATGGGGTTTGTCGGGTCAGGGAGGTATCTTTCACGCGCAATAGCGCTTGCCTTAGCGATGATTATTGCATGGTGGTTGCCCAATGATATCCTGCACGGCTTCATGATCTGGATCATGGGCGTTGCTGTATTTCACCTGCAGCCAAAGATTCAGTCACTCAGTCCAAAGCTAGCCCGCATTGCCTTGTTATCTGGTCTCATCCTGTTTGGCTTGTCTCTGGGCTATTCCAAGTCAGCAATGTGGATGAAAGTCATTTCAATCGAGCCGGATTTTGCAGTTGGTCTGACATTTTCCTTTTTATGTCTGGCGCTCACATATCGACCATTCCCGGAAATTCGCTGGCCTCGGATTGCGCATTTTGCGCGTGATCTTTCCGAGGTGTCCTATTCACTCTATTTATCCCATTTCCCGCTGGTGGTGCTGATTTCCTCGACTGTATATGGCTCCCGGAAATTGGCACCTGACGGATTAGTGCTGGCCCAGTTTCTTGGTTGGGGTCTCCTGCTTGTAGGTTTTGGTGGCCTGTTGTGGTGGCTATTTGAGTCTCGCACGTTGTGGGTTCGTACCAATGTCACCGCTTTCGTGAACACGGTAAGGGTAAGAAATTGAAAATTTGCATCCTGCAAGGCGCGTTTCTGCCCGTTCCCCCGACCATGGGAGGTGCGGTCGAAAAGATGTGGTATCTGCTCGGGCAGAAGTTTGCGGCGCGCGGCCATGATGTGAGGCATGTGTCAAAGAAGTGGGGGATCTTTCCTGCCCACGAATGGATACAAGGGGTCGAGCACGTGCGGGTTGTCGGGCACGACACCCCTGCCAGCCTGGTTCACCTCAAGATCCTTGACGGGATTTACACCATGCGGGCCATCAGCGCCATTCCGAAAGATACGGATGTCGTTGTGACCAACACGTTCTGGGCACCCCTGATTCTTCCAGTGTTCAGAAAGGCGAAGGTCTATGTCGATGTGGCGCGCATGCCGAAAGGGCAGATGCGCTTTTATGGCACTGCGGCCCGCCTTCGGGCAACTTCCACTCCGGTCGCCGCGGCCATACGCGCCGAGTTGCCGGAAAGGCGGCATTTTCAGGTAAGCATGATTCCCAACCCGTTGCCATACGAGGCTGCCGAATCTATGGATTTGAACAGCAAGAGTCGCAACATTCTTTATTGCGGCCGTATTCACCCGGAAAAGGGACTCGAGCTTCTGACCAAGGCTGCCCATGCTTTGCCCGATGGCTGGACGCTATCGATTGTCGGGCCATGGAAAATCTCCGGGGGCGGAGGTGGCGAGGCCTACCTGAAAACTCTCAAGACGATGTTCGATGCTTCTAAAGTGCGTTTCATCGAGCCGATTTACGACATTGAAAAGCTGAACCTGCTCTACAGGGAGGCCGCGATTTTTGTTTATCCTTCGATAGCCGAACAGGGGGAAACTTTCGGGCTTGCCCCCCTGGAAGCAATGGCATGGGGAGCTGTCCCCGTGGTTTCGGATCTGGCGTGTTTCAAGGATTTTATCGTGGATGGGGGAAATGGGCTGATTTTCAACCATCGCGTGCAGGATGCACGCGATCAGGTGATGGCTTGTCTGCTGCGTTTGATCGGGGATCAAGCGCTTCGCCACCGCTTGGGGGAAAAGGCATTGAACGTGAGAGTGTCGCATTCTCCTGATTCGATTGCCGACCTCTTCATCTCCGATTTTGAAAGGGTCATCGCATGAACGACAAGGGATCCCCATTGCATACCTACCAGCAGGCCACTGCTTATTCAAGCCCGTGGAGCCGTACGCAGAAGCTGCGCATGGTGTTATGGGAGTTTAGCTGGCTGTTGATGTGCCGCTGGACCCCCAAGCCGATGAATGCCTGGCGGCTGATCTGGCTGAGGTTGCATGGAGCCAAAATTTACGGGCACCCTTTTGTCCATCAGCGCGCCCGAATCGCCATTCCGTGGAATCTGGCGCTGCATGACCGCGCTTGCCTGGGGGACGGCGCAGTGGCCTATTCCCTTGGGGAAATCGAAATCATGCCGGACGCGACTGTGGCCCAGGAGGCCTATCTTTGCACGGGGACACATAACTTTAACAATCCGGTGCGACCATTGCAGACCGGCAAAATCGTGATCGGGCGCTCCGCCTTTGTCGGGGCAAGGGCATTTGTCATGCCCGGTGTGACGGTGGGCGACAATGCGATTGTCGGGGCTTGCAGCGTGGTGACGAAAGACGTGGATGCAAATGCGCGCGTGGCCGGTAATCCAGCTAGAGTTTTACAATCAACATCAACCGATTGAGGAAAAAGCAATGAACATCTCGAATGCAGAACGAATAAGCAAATTGTCCTGGAATCTGCTTTCAAATCCGGACCTGATTTATCCCTATGTGTCTAAAAGCCTGTTGAACAATAAATTGCCCCTGGACCATGCACTGCCCTGGTGGTCATTCAGGGCAATTGAATATGCTGATTCATTATTTCCGGGAAAAACAATGTTCGAATTTGGCACCGGTGGAAGTACCGTCCGATATGCGGATGTGTGCAAGTCCATTACAAGTGTTGAAGACAACGAGGACTGGCTGAAAATTGTCCAGGACAGGTTGAATGCAAAAAAAGTCGGTAATAACAATTTGATCTTCTGCCATTTTGACTTTGACCACCCGGAAGGTTTTGCAGCATCCGAGTATCTGGCGAGTTACGATGGGAGCAAGCAATATGATGTGGTCATCATTGATGGGCAGGATAAGTCCTTCAGGGAACGCATTACCTGTTTCAGGCATGTTGAGCCTTCAATTAAAGAAGGTGGGGTCATAGTGGTTGATGATTGGTGGCGGTATACCGAACTGCTTGATTCGAATCGGGCAAAATCAGTGAAAATTTTCGAATCCGTAGGGCCATGCCGTTATGGTGTCACAAGCACTGCCTTTTTCCATTATTGATAAACGGGGAATTGAATGGGCGTCTCCGTACTCATCCTCACAAAAAATGAACAGCAGGATTTGCCCGGTTGTTTGGCCAGTGTTGTTTGGTCAGATGATATTCATGTGCTGGATTCTGAAAGCACAGATGCGACCGCCAGCATAGCCGAAGGTTTTGGGGCAGAAGTAACGGTGCGGCCTTTTGACGGTTATGCATCTCAGCGCAATTTTGGCCTCCAGCTTCACTTCAAAAACCAGTGGGTGTTGATACTGGACGCTGACGAGCGTATTCCCCCTGCACTTTTTTCTGAAATGCGTGACTTTGTCAGCGCTGCTCCATCGGGGGTCGCCGCAGCCCGCATGCAACGCCGTGATATCTGGTGGGGGCGCTGGCTCAGGCATGCCCAGATTTCGCCATTTTACGTGCGGCTCGTGCGCGTTGGCCGGGCGCATTACGAGCGCGAGATCAACGAAGTGCTGGTGGTTGATGGCGACATTGCGGATCTTGCGCAGCCATTCGATCACTACCCTTTTTCCAAAGGTCTCGATCACTGGATCAGCAAGCATAATGCTTATTCGCGTATGGAAGCTGAATTGATCGCCAAAGGCACCTTAATAAAGCCATCATGGCGAGTTGCATTGCTCGGCAGTGATTTTAATGAGCGGCGTGTGCATCAAAAGGCGATTTTCTACGGATTGCCTGCCCGCCCGTTGATCAAATTTATTTATATGCTGCTGGTGCGGCGTGCGTTTCTCGATGGTTGGCCGGGCATCCGCTATGCCATCCTTCAGGCTGTTTATGAGTACTTCATCGTGCTCAAGACCAAAGAGATGCAAGCTGCTGTCGTGCAACGCCGATAAAGATCCCGGCTTTGAAAATACTGATTTACAGCGCCAATTTTGCGCCCGAGCCCACGGGTATCGGCAAGTACTCCGGAGAAATGGCGGCTTGGCTCGCTGCTCAGGGCCACGATGTCCGTGTCGTGGCTGCCCCCCCATACTATCCGGCATGGAAACTTGAAACAGCTTATGCCTGGCCGCCATACCGGCGTGAGCGTTGGCAAGGAGTCGATGTTTGGCGTGCTCCGTTGTGGGTGCCGCGTACGCCAAGCGGTCTCAAGAGGGTAGTGCACTTGTTGACGTTCGCGCTGTCGTCGCTGCCAGTGATGCTCTGGCAGGCGTTCTGGCGCCCTGATGTGGTGATGACCGTGGCCCCCTTCTTTCTGTGCGCTCCTGCCGGCTGGCTGACGGCTCGCCTGTCGGGAGCTCGTGCATGGCTGCATATGCAAGACTTCGAGGTTGATGTCGCTTTCCAGATGGGGTTGCTCAAAGGAAAGGTCTTGCAGAGTCTGGTGCTGGGCATTGAGCGCTGGATGCTCAGGCGATTCGATGTCGTTTCTTCCATTTCCGGTCGTATGCTGGACAGGTTGCGGCAGAAGAACGTGATGGAGGGCCGGATGTATTTCTTTCCTAACTGGGTGGATATTGCCCATATCCATCCATTGGTCGAGCCCAGTGATTATCGCGAAGAACTTGGGATCGAAACGGGCACCAAGGTTGTGCTGTTCTCCGGAACACTGGGTAGCAAACAGGGCTTGATGGTGATTCCAGATGCCGCCCGCAGGTTGTCACACCGCAAGGATGTGATTTTTGTCGTATGCGGCGACGGTGTAATGAAACCGCAACTGGAAGCCGCCACAACGGGCCTTGCCAACATCCGTTTTTTACCCCTGCAACCTTTCGAGCGGCTTGGGCAGTTGCTGGCCTTGGCTGACATTCATCTGCTGCCGCAGAGTCCCGAGGCTGCAGACCTGGTATTGCCGTCTAAACTTTCAGGGATGCTGGCGAGCGGTCGCCCGGTGATCGCCACCTGTCGAGAGGGCACTGAGATCGCCCACGTGGTATCGCAATGCGGACTGGTGGTTCCGCCGGAAGATGGTGCCGGGTTGGCAGACGCTATCGAGCGACTGGTCGATGGCAACGTGGCGAGAGAAGTGCTGGGTGAAAAGGCACGGCGCTATGCCGAGGAGAATCTGGCGCGGGGTGTGGTACTGGGGCGGCTGCTGGATCAAATTCTCGCGACTAAGTCTCAAGCCGGGAAATATCGAATTTGTTGATGTTGATTCTTCAATGCACCTGATTAATTTTATATTTGGTTTTATTATTCTCGCACGCTCCAAAGTATAAATTGCATCCGATTGTTGATATTGAAGCAGCGAGGATCCAGCCAGGAAAAATCCGTGCTGAAATCGTTGTGAGATGAGTTTTCTATAACCTCAGCGTCTTTGTATCCCCAGACATGACTTGACGGGGTTGCCTCAAAGCGTCAAGCAGTCAGCCACAATAAACTTTTCCGGTGTCAACGTGACCATCTTATAACTGTCATATTTAGCCGCTAGCATGCAAATGCTCAAGTAAATGATGTCTATCCAGGCATTAATTTGACATGAACATGGAGAAATCATGAAAAAGATTCGCAAGGCGGTTTTCCCCGTCGCCGGACTGGGATCGCGCTTTCTGCCGGCAACCAAGGCGAGCCCGAAAGAAATGTTGCCGGTCGTGGACAAACCGCTTATCCAATATGCAGTCGAGGAAGTCGTGGCTGCCGGCATCACCGATTTGATATTCGTTACCGGTCGCAGCAAACGCGCCATCGAGGATCACTTCGACAAAAGTTACGAGTTGGAAGAGCAGTTGAAGCTCAAACACAACAACAAAATGCTCGAGTTGTTGCAGAACCTGTTGCCCAAAAATGTGAACTGCATTTACATCCGCCAGGCCGAGGCGCTCGGCCTCGGTCATGCGGTGCTGTGCGCCCGCCCGGTTCTGGAAGACGAGCCTTTTGCAGTGATACTTGCGGACGATCTGCTGGATGGCAAACCGCCGGTGATGCGGCAGATGGTGGATACATACGACTATTACCGCTGTTCTGTGCTGGGTGTGCAGGATGTACCGCGTGACGAGACCAGAAGCTACGGCATTGTGGCGAGCCGGCCGGTGGCTGAACGGGTGGACCAGATCAGTGCTATCGTTGAAAAACCAGACCCTGAAAATGCACCTTCCACACTGGCCGTAGTCGGGCGGTATATCCTGACGCCGCGCATTTTTCATCACCTGGAAAAGGTCAGGCCAGGAGCGGGCGGGGAGATCCAGCTTACGGACGGGATCGCTTCGCTGCTGGCAGAAGAACAGGTGCTGGCTTATCGCTACGACGGGGTGCGTTATGACTGCGGTTCGAAGCTTGGTTACCTGGAAGCCACAGTCGCTTTCGGACTACGCCACCCGGAAATAGGCGCCGGCTTTGCAGCCTATCTGGAAGCCATGGCCAAGAATGAGGGCTTTCGCAATACCGGAAAGTAACCTGTTCGTTCATGCCCGCATGGAGTGACACTGCGATCGCAATCTCTGATGAAGCCCCAAACGAAAACCCGCTTTCTGCCTGACAGGGAACTGCGCTTTGCGCTGGTGTTTCTGTTCACTTTCTGCGTACTTCAATATTCTTATTCGTCGAGCCGGGGCGGCATGGTGGAGCACCTTGTCATCGACGTTGCCACGGTATACCCGAGTGCTGCCCTGATCAACTTTATCGATCCCGGAAAGCAAGCCATGGCCAGCGGCCAGCGCATCCTTTCCCCCCAAGGATCACTTTCGATACTCAATGGTTGCGAAGGGACGGAAACCCTCTTCTTGCTGGCCGCAGCAATCGCCGCATTCCGGGCATCCTGGAGGAGCAAACTCAAAGGTGTGCTGCTGGGTATAGGCCTTGTTTATTGCCTCAATCAGGCGCGCATTGTTGCCTTGTTTTTCGCCGCACAGGAAAACCGAGAATGGTTCGACATGATCCACGGCTATATTGCGCCCAGCCTCATTATCGTGCTGGCTTCCCTGTTTTTCCTGTGGTGGGCTAATGCAGCCATGGACGATGAACCAGCGCACGCTGCTTGAATCAGCCGGGCTGTTCATCATGGTTTATCTGGTGCTGCTCACCCTGTCTCTATATTACGGCAGTGCATACGCGGGGTTTCTGCTTCCGCTGTATCGCTGGGAACTCGGTCATCTGGCACAGGATTACGATATCCAGGGCCTGATGCTTGGGGACAGCCACGGAGAGGGCGTGGTGATCCTGACACTGCTTAGCCAGTATTTTGTCATCGGCGGACATGTCGTTCCTTCCGGCATCAGCATCTCGTGTTCAACCCTGGTTGGGCACGCGCTGCAACATCCGCTGCTGATATTGAGCCTGGCCGTTGCGTGGCCCGCATCCACGCTGGCGCGAAGGATGGTGCAACTTTGCTGTGCGCTGCCATTCCTGCTGCTGGTGGAATTGCTCGACATTCCCCTGATACTTTTGGGAAGCGCACAGGATCTGATGATGGCCAACTTTCCTTCCGCAAATGGTTCTTTCCTGGTTGGGTGGATGAACTTCCTGAATGGCGGGGGGCGTCCTGCACTCTCGATTTTCGCCGCGATGATGGCGGTAACTTGCAGCAAGTTGCTCCGACCGGAGCCCGGACAACAATCGATTTAGCGATAGCCCGTACGGCCTATGATTTTCGGGTTGTGTTTCCTCACACTGTCATATTCAGACGTTACCTTGCACCAATACTTACGGGTATCCAGCTTGGGTTTTCAGACACAAGTTGGTGGACTCGTATTGGCAGGTCAACCGATATTGTCAGCCTAACGTCATATTCATGCTGAATCTTTCAAAAAAAATTACCTTGCCATCATGGCTGGGCTCTTCAGCATCCCGCCTTTTTTGCAATGCCGCCGCATTGACTTGTACCTTCTGGAGCTGTGCCTCCTTCTGCGCCCAGCCTCCGGCAGAGGCCTTAAATCGCCTGAACGCAGGGCAGCCGGTCGACTTGATCGTCGAATACGAAGCCGTTGCCATAGAACAGGATGCGTCCGCGATGCGCCAGCGCAATAAACGTCACATCGACGATGACAGCATCCTTGCTTACAAGGCTGGGCGCTACAAAGCCCTCAAGGATGGGGTTGATCGTGCTGCCGCTCATCCCGATCTTGAGCAGCTTGCCGAATACAGTCATTTGCCGATGGCCTTCAAACGGTTCCGCTCACTGGCGGCGTTGAACACCTTGCTGGCCAGGCCCGAGGTCAAGGCTGTCTATTTGAATGACCCGTTGCATGCGGTGCTGGCGCAAAGCCTGCCACTGATCAACCAGCCTGCCGTGGCAAGCGTTGGCGTAGCGGGCACAGCAAGCACGGTTGCGGTAATCGATAACGGTATCGACTATACCAACGCCGCCTTTGGCTCATGCAGCGCGCCCGGCGTCCCCGCCGGTTGTCATGTTTCAGTCTCCCTCAATTTTGGCAGCGGAACCACAGACAACAGCCACGGAACCAATGTCTCTGCCATTGTGCTGGGGGTTGCGCCGGACAGCCGGATCGCGATGCTCAACGCCTTCTCTGGAACATCCGCCCTGACCTCGAACATTATTTCCGCCATCAACTGGACTATTACCAATAAATCGACTTACAACATTGTCGCGCTTAACATGAGTCTGGGCGACGGAACAAAAAACACCTCGCCATGCCAGGCAGGAAATGCCTTCTACACCCCGGTGACCAGCGCAATCAATGCGGGCATAGCCGTGGTGGCCGCTGCCGGCAACGACGCTTATACCAATGCGCTCAACAAACCGGCCTGCACACCCGGCATTATTTCTGTGGGCGCAGTCTATGACAGCAATCTCAGCAACCAGGGATATCCCGGTGGTGTTGCGTGGGGCAGTCTTTGCACTGACAGCACCACTGCTGCGGACATGATCACCTGCTTTTCCAACAGTGCAAGTTTTCTGACCATACTGGCACCAGGCGCGCTAGTCACGGCTGCCGGCATCACGGATGGAGGAACCTCGCAAGCATCCCCCTTTGTTGCCGGGGCGGTCGCGGTACTCCGTTCCGCATTTCCGCTGGAGTCGCTTAACCAGACTCAGGCGCGGCTGGCCAGCAGCGGCGCAATGATCACCGATCCGCGCAATGGAATCATCAAGCCGCGCCTCAACCTGCTTGAGGCAGCCCGCCCGGCCAACGATGCCTACACCTATCGCATCGCCCTGAACGGCAATAGCGGCAACGCCAATGGTGTCAGCCTGCTCGCCGGCAAAGAGGCCGGGGAGCCAAATCACGCCGGCAATCCCGGAGGGCATTCGATATGGTGGAAATTGACACCGGCTGCAGCGGGGCAGTTGAGCGTCGATACTCACGGCAGCGGATTTGATACCTTGCTGGCTGCATATACCGGCAACAGCGTGAACTCATTGACGACTATCGTCGCAAACGACAATGATGGCTCGGCAAATGGGGCTAGCAGCATGCTTCTGCAAGTGCAACCCGGCGCGGAATACGAGTTCGCCGTAGACGGTGCCAATGGGGCAGCCGGAGCCGCAATACTCAACTGGAACCTGAAT
>Ga0172379_10010258_pt1 | contig 11375 bp, 8 predicted proteins | sample GrowelOW334metaG_FD_119756 | JGI IMG/M metagenome (GOLD analysis project Ga0172379, IMG submission 119756) | Groundwater microbial communities from an aquifer near a municipal landfill in Southern Ontario, Canada - Groundwater well OW334 metaG | ecosystem: Environmental > Aquatic > Deep... | reverse complement strand
GCCGGATCATCGCCCGGTAGGACGGCAGCGTCCCCTGCGCGGCGTAGCCCGACTCCGTTCCCCAACGCGGCGAATTGTCCAAACCCGTGCGCATTCCGTCCACAAGCCCGACGTGGTATGCCACCGGCACGCCGACCGCGAGAATATACACATCCGGCCCGGCCGCTTCGCGGATTATCCCGTAAGCCTCGCGGAAAATCTCCGCCCGCGTCCGCCCGCGCTCGTAATATTTCTTCCCGGACAGCGAGTAGTATGTAAAATCAACTTTCAGCATCTTGAAGCCCCAGTCGCGCGTGATGCGCCGCACCGTATCCGCTATCCAAACTTTCACTTCCGGATTCGATATGTCCAGCGCCTTTGCGTTCTTCGGCAGCACCGCCTTCCCTATCGTGTCGAGTTCGAGAAACCAGTCCGGATGCTGCCTGATCACCGGCGCCTCGCCCTCCGCCATGAACGGCGCGAACCAGATCGCCGACCGCAGCCCTTTCGCGTGAATGCGATCGGCGATGACCTTCATGCCGTTCGGGAACTTTTCGTTCGGAAACCAGTCGCCCCGGCTTCGCTCCCAGCCGGCGTCGAGCTCGAAAGTGTCCATTCCGTACGGCTTCAGCTTCGCCGCGACGCTGTCCACATTTTTGAAAACAATATCTTCGCTGATTCCATCGTAATAACGGGAATACCAGGTGTCCCACAAAGTCGGGGTTCCGCGTTTATAAGGGGTAATGCCGTTTGCGAGCGCGGCGGCGTCGCCGAACGCCTCCAGAGCGGCGAGAGCGGCCGGCGGGGCCTCCCACACCGGACAGACGAAAAACGGATCGGATTCGAGCGTTTCGCCCTGATTTACGCGGCGCATCGGCGACAGCGTGGCCTTCGCGTGGTAGCTCGTCAGCCCGAGGCGGCCGGTTCGCGGGTCCGCCGGCGCCGCGGCGGCGTCATAACCCGCCAGAATCGAGCCGAGCGAAGCGGACTGCTTCAGGAAACCGCCGATCAGCGCCCGCCCGCTCGCCGTGTCGTATGCGGCCCCGCTCCAATTGCTGTCTGAACCGCCCGAAACGCGCGCCAGACGCACCCAAAAGTCAAATTGGTTCTTATGTCCGTTTTCGAGCATATAAACGCTCTTAGGGTCTTTTCCAAGAAAAACGCCGCCGCCGCTTTTTGCGTCCACAATGACCGGCGACAGCCGTTCCACCCCGATCGGCGTGTCCAATTTGTCGATTACGGCTGCTGAAATGACAAAATACGGCTTATTTTCGTAAATCCGAAAGATATGCCGGAAGTCAGGCTGCCTGCCGCCGCCGTGAAGAATCACGGTTGTTTCGACGCCCGCGCCGAGCGCGTCCTTGATCTTCACCGACGTCCATTTGAGGTTCTTCGCGCCCGCCGGGGTCAGGAGCGTCTTTTCGCCGGACACCGTTACGGACGCCTCCGCCCTCGCATTAAGGATAACGGCGTCGCCGTTCGCGAGAAACAAATCGAACGTTCCGGTTTTGAGGTTATATCGAACCTCCGCGCGGGCGCCGGGGATATGAAGAACTCCGTCGCGTTCAGTGACAGCCGCCGGAGCCGCGCCCGCGCCGCCCGCCAGCAATAGCGTCATCATAAGCGCCGTTGCGGCAACCGCTGATTTGAACCTGTTGAAAGAAGTTTTCATCGGATGTCCTCATTAAGTTGTTTACTACGTCGCGTTTTCGATACAGTTGATAGAACAAACCGCATCTGTTGTCAAGAAACGATATTCCAAAAACGAGAGAAGGTCGCGTCATTGCGAGTGAAGCGAAGCAATCCCGAAATCGATTTCAATCTCCATGTCCGGGATTGTTTCGGCAATAAACGCCTCGCAAAGACGCGAGTTCGGGATTGCCGCGCCTGCTCCGCAGGCTCGCAAAGACGGCTTCGTTAATCAAACATTAATTATCCGCCTCTTAGCCGTTATCATTTTCAACATGGTAAAATACCTATAAGCAATCACAACATCAAGCGGCGCTGCGCCGGGGGGAAAGAAGCGATGAGAATGTATTGGAAGACATCTCGCGGGAAAGCGGTCGCGGCGGCCGCGCTCCTTATCGCCGTCGCGCTGTTCGCGGCGAATTGCGCCGGAGCGAAGAAGCCTGTGAAAAAAACGTTTAAGGGGGCAAAAATGAATTGGACGATAAAGAGCGACTCGATCTCTGAAAACAAACGCATTCCCGACAAGTTCACCTGCAAAGGGACGGACATATCGCCCGCGCTCTCGTGGGACGCGGCGCCGAAGGGCGCTCAGGAACTCGTTCTGATCATGGACGACCCGGACGCGCCGGTCGGAACGTGGACGCACTGGATCGTGTACGGAATCTCGCCCGACAGGACATCGCTGCCCGAGAATGTCGAGAAATCGGCCGCGGCCGCGAGCGTCGGAGCGCTTCAGGGCGTCACGAGCTTCAGGCGGCCCGGCTATGGAGGCCCCTGCCCGCCCCCCGGCCCGGCGCACCGCTATTTCTTCAAACTCTTCGCGCTCGACAAAAAGACCGGCCTTCCCGCCGGCGCTTCGCTCGCCCAGGTGGAAGCCGCGATCAAGGGCCATGTGATTGCCGAAGCGAAACTGATGGGAACATTCAGCAGGTGAAACGCGGCGATTCGCAGGCGATCCGCAATCGTTAAAATATTGAAAAAAACGCAAAACCGCTCGGGCGAGCCCCGCTTTCGCCCGTTTCGGGCTTCATCCGCCGATTGTCGATTTCGCTGAAACAACCTCATAGAGCGTTTCATAGGGGCGGACCGCGCGCCTGCCCTTTTCTCTATGATAAAACCGCATTTCCCCTATGAAACGCTCAATTTGAGGAGCCTGTTTCCGGCGCTGAAAAAAGCCGGTTCCGGCGCCCGTTTCGCGAAACCCGTTTTTTCCTCTATGAAATCCTCTATGAAAATTTCGACCCCTCTATTGACACGCCGATTTTCATAGTGATAGAATGCAAATTAATAAAATCCTATATAGGGGGTGTGTATGGCTAAGAAAGTGGTTAAGAAAGCAGTAAAAAAGGCAGCGCCGAAGAAAGTTGTGAAGAAGGCTGCGCCGAAGAAAGCCGCTGCAAAGGTAGTCGTAAAAAAAGCAGTGAAGAAAGTCGCCAAAAAGGTCGTTAAAAAGGCGAAAAGGAAACCGAATCCGCAGTTCATGAAACCATTGACTCCGGATGCCGCCCTCGCCGCGATCGTCGGCGCAAAACCGCTTCCTCGCACGGAAATCACGAAGAAGCTGTGGGCCTACATCAAAGCGAACAAGCTGCAGGATGCGAAGAACAGACGCATGATCAACGCCGACGACAAGCTGAAAGGCATTTTCGGCGGCAAGAAGCAAGTCAGCATGTTCGAAATGACCAAGCTCGTGCAGGGTCACATTAAATAAGAAAGCTGCAAGAAACGCGTCAAACGTGCAGTACGAAAATGGGGGCGAGGAGAACGCCCCCATTTTCGTTTGGGAAAAACACGCGGATTCTATTCGGAAAGCGCGCTCCGCGTTCTACGCCGTCGGAATCCACACGCGCATCGCTCCCGGCGCCCGATTGGCCCATGAATAGTATGGAATCGCCGTGAACGCGCATTTGCCGCCGCCCGACAAGGCTTCTCCGCGCAGGACTCCTACTCCGCCGAGCAGATTCTTCTCGAACGAATAATCGAGCGCCGCGCTCTCCGGAAGTTTGACGCCGAAGATATCCGCGCCGGGAAAATCCGCGCCCTCGATGCAATAGACGACCGGCCCGCGCGCAAGCGCGACCTTGCCCACGCCGTCTTTTACGTTCGGATGCGCGACCGCGCGCCTCACGCTCATCGGAAAAGAGAGTTCCACCTTATCGCCGAAGTTCCAAATGCGGTGTAGCTCCACATACTCGCCCGGCTTGTACGCGCCCGTGAACGGATTCCCGTTTATTCTGATCCCCGGATTCTCAACCCACCCCGGTATGCGGCAGAAGAGGCTGAACGAGGCCGGCATGTCCGGCTCGATGAGAAACCTGACCGTTCCTTCCCATGGATAATCCGTCGTTTGAGTGATGCGCACATTCGCGCGATTAAAAACCGTTTCAATGACGCCGCCCGCATAGTGATGGACGTAAATTGAGTCGCCCGTTGCGCCGTGGAAGTAAGCGGGAAGTTCCGCGAGCGTGCGCGCCATGTTGGGCGGGCAGCAGGCGCAGCCGTCCCAGTGTTTCGAGGTCCGCCTGTTCGAGCCGAGATGTCCGCCCGCAAGGTCCTTGCCGCCGTCGTGTTCGAGCGGGTTCGTATAGTAATAATCGCGCCCGTCGAGCGACATGCCGCTCAGGACTCCGTTGTAAAGAACGGTTTCCATAGTGTCCGCGAAGCGCGCATCGCCGGTGATGTTGAGCATCCGCCAGTTCCACATGAACGAGGCGATCCCGGCGCACGTCTCGCAGTAGGCGGTCTTATTCGGCAGCTCGTAGTCCTCGCCGAACGACTCGCCGTCGTAGCGCGACCCCGCGCCGCCGGTGACATACATCCGCCGTTCGGTGAAGTTGTGCCACTGCTTGTCCATCGTCTTCAGCAGCGTGTCGTCCGACGTTTCGGCGTACACGTCCGCGATGCCTGACAGCAGATACAACTGGCGCACTGCGTGGCCTGTCATTTTCGTCTGCTTGCGAATCGGAGTCTGGTCCTGAAGAACCGGAAGGAATCCGAGAGTGGACGCCGCGCGGCCGCGCCGTTCGATGAACAAACTCGCCTGATCGAGGTAGTCCCTGTTTCCGGTTTCCCTATAGAGTTCGACGAGCGCCATTTCAATTTCCGGGTGCCCGCATGCGCCCCGGTGGGCTTCGCGCCCGAACTTTTTACGCACGCAATCGGCCCATTTCTCGGCGACGTCGAGGAATTTTTCGCTGCCCGTGGTCCTGTGGTGGGCGATGGCCGCCTGAACCATGTGGCCGCCGCAGTAGAGCTCGTGCCAGTCGCGCAGGTTGGTCCACCGTTTCGCCGCTTCGGCCCCCATGAAGGCCGTATTGAGATAACCGTCTGTCTGCTGCGCCTTCGCGCAGAGCCGTATGAACTCATCGAGCTGCTTTTGCAGTTTTTCATCGGGTCGGAGCGCGAGGTCGTAGGCGGCGCCTTCCGCCAGCTTATATACGTCCGAGTCGTTGAACACGGCTCCGAGGTGGAGGCAGTCTTTCTCGCCCGCGGCGCGGCGGAAATTGTCTATCCGTCCCGTGCGTTCGCACTCGTCGAACTGGTGCGGAATAGAGACGTCGTGGTTGACGGCTATCTTCGGCCGCCAGAAAGCGCCGGTGAGGTCGAAATCGTCCGCGCCGAACGATCGAAGCCTGGCGGAAGGGCTTTTCGCGGTGTTGGTGACGACTTTTCCCATGTTCGTTCCTCCGGCGGAAGAAGCGGCTTTCTGCGAGAGCTGCGCAAACAGCCGGTCGCTGAACATCCCGGAAAATCCGAGCGCGGCCGCGCCCCCGATTCCCATTTTCAGAACTTCACGACGTGTCATTTTCATAGATGCCTCCGCGAATCAGCGTCCCGATCTTATTTATATCTTATATAAAACAGCGCGAGCGCCGAAAAGTCAACGTTTATTCCGGCGGGCGACGCGGTTTTGTTGACATCGCTTGCCGGCGGAATGTAATATTTACGCAAATCACAGGAGATAAGGGCCGAATCCTGCGGGGCGGGCAACCCCGGCGAAAATCGGGAGGAAATCATGAGAACAAGAAATCTGTTTGTCGTGTTCGCGCTGCTTCTCGCCGTCGCGCTGTGCGCGGGCGCATGCGCAAAGAAGGAAAAAGCGGGCGGGAAGCTGCTTGTGGGATTCTCGCAGGTGGGCGCGGAAAGCTCGTGGCGCACGGCGGAGACGGAATCCATACGCTCCGAGGCGGCGAAACTGGGCATCGAACTGAAATTCTCGGACGCGCAGCAGAAACAGGAGAACCAGATCAAGGCGATCCGCTCTTTCATCGCGCAGCGCGTTAAGGCGATCATACTTGCGCCGGTCGTCGAGACAGGCTGGGAGCCGGTTCTGATGGAAGCCAAGCGCGCGAAGATTCCGGTCATTCTCGTGGACCGCGGAGTGAATGTCGCCGACCAGTCGCTGTACGAGACGCTGATAGCGTCCGACTTCGTGGCCGAGGGCCGCATGGCGGCTGAGTTCATGGCGAAGAAGCTCAACGGCAAAGGCAACATCGTTGAGTTGCAGGGCACGCCCGGCGCGGCGCCCGCGATCGACCGCAAAAAAGGATTCGAGGAAGGCATTAAGGCATTTCCGGGACTGAAGATCATCAAATCGCAGACCGGCGATTTCACGCGCACGAAGGGAAAAGAAGTAATGCAGACGTTCCTGAGCGCGGCGAAAGCGGAAAACATAAAGATCGACGCGGTGTACGCGCATAACGACGACATGGCGCTCGGCGCGATTCAGGCGATCGAGGAAGGCGGCCTGAAACCCGGCGTGGACATAGCGATTGTTTCCATCGACGGCGTGAAGGACGCGTTTCAGGCGATGATAGACGGAAAGCTGAACGCGACCGTCGAATGCAATCCGCTGCTCGGGCCGATGGCGTTCGACGCGGTAAATGCGGCGCTGGCCGGAGATAAACTCGAAAAAATGACGGTTGTGAAAGATCAGGTGTTCGACCAGACAGTCGCGAAGCAGACGCTTCCCGACCGGAAATACTAAAACCGATCGGGCGGGCGCGGCGATTGGCGAATGAATCAGGAATAACTGAAAACACGGCAGGCGGCGCTCCGCTTCTGGAGATGCGCGGCGTCTGCAAATCGTTCCCCGGCGTAAAGGCCCTCGATCAGGTCGACTTCTCGCTGCGGCGCGGCGAGATCCACGCGCTGATGGGCGAGAACGGCGCAGGCAAAAGCACTCTTATAAAGATATTGACGGGCGCCTACAGGCGCGACTCGGGCCGTATCGCTCTCGAAGGCCGCCCTGTTAATCCGGCCTCTCCTCTCGAAGCGCAGAAGCTCGGCATCAGCGCCGTTTTTCAGGAAGTCAACCTCATACCGGACCTGTCGGTGGCCGAGAACATCTACCTCGGCCGCGAGCCGATGAAGTTCGGCCGCATAGACTGGAAGCGCGTCCGGCGCGGCGCTGAAGCGGCTATGAAGCGCCTCGATCTCGAAATCGACGTGTCGCAGCCGGTCCGGAGCTTTTCGATTGCCGTGCAGCAACTCACCGCGATCGCCCGCGCCCTCGACGTCGAGGCGCGCGTCCTCGTTCTCGACGAACCGACGTCGAGCCTCGCCTCCCACGAAGTCGAAAAACTTTTCGCCGTCATGCGCAAGCTGCGCGGCGAAGGGCTCGGCATCGTTTTCATCAGCCACTTTCTGGATCAGGTTTACGCCGTTTCGGACCGCCTCACCGCGCTCAGGAACGGCAGGCTCGTCGGCGAATATGAAACTGCGGCGCTTCCGCGCCTGAACCTGATTTCGCTGATGCTCGGAAGGGACGCTTCCGAAATAGAACATACTTCGGCGCGAAGCGAATCGAAGGCCGGCGGCGGCAAAACGTTCCTGAAAGCGGTCGGTCTCGCGGGCGGCGCGGTGAAAGGGATCGATCTCGAAATCAGGGCCGGCGAAGTCCTCGGACTGGCCGGACTGCTCGGCTCGGGCCGCACAGAGACGGCGCAACTGCTGTTCGGAATCGACGGCGCGGGCGCCGGAACCGTGGAGATCGAAGGGAAACCCGTTCGCCTGACTTCGCCGCCGCGCGCGATTGAAAACGGAATCGGATTCTGCCCGGAAGACAGGCGAAGCGCCGGGATAATCCCGAACCTTTCGGTGCGCGAGAACATAGTCGTGGCGATTCAGGCGCGGCGCGGATGGCTGCGCCGGATGCCGCTTAAAAAACAGAGGGAGCTGGCGGACAATTACATCCGCGCGCTGAACATAGCGACGCCAGACGCGGAGAAGCCGGTCGGCCATCTGAGCGGCGGCAACCAGCAGAAGGCGATACTGGCGCGCTGGCTGGCGATAGAGCCGAAATTGCTGATACTCGACGAGCCGACGCGCGGCATAGACGTCGGCGCGAAGGCGGAGATCGAGAAGCGGATGGACGCGCTTTGCAAAGAGGGAATGGCGATGATGTTCATCTCGTCGGAGCTGGAGGAGGTCGCGCGCGACAGCGGCCGCGTCGTAGTTCTTCGCGAGGGAGTCAAGGCGGGCGAACTGGAAGGCGAAAACATAAGTCTCCCGGCGATTATAAAAATGATAGCTGAAAAGGAATAGCGGACGGCGGGCGAAAATGATAAAACGGATCCGGACATCAAAGCTGTTGTGGCCCGTTCTGGCGCTTGTTGCGTTGCTGATACTCAACGGGCTGTTCACGCCCGGATTTTTCCATATCGAAATGAAGTCCGGCCGTTTTTACGGCCACATCATAGACATACTGAATCAGGCGGCGCCGGTGGCGCTGCTGGCGCTCGGAATGACGCTCGTGATCGCGACCGGCGGGGTGGACCTGTCGGTGGGCGCGATTATGGCGATCTCCGGAGCGGTCATGGCGCTGCTGATGTCGAAACCGGGCGTAGGAATGGCGGCCGCGATAGCGCTGACGCTGGCGCTGTGCGTCGCGGCCGGCGCGTGGAACGGGCTGCTCGTCGCCTCGTTCGAAATCCAGCCTATCGTGGCGACGCTCATCCTCATGGTGGCGGGTCGCGGCGTCGCGCAGTTGCTAACTCAGGGACAGATTCTGACTTTTCACAATCCGGCGTTCGCCTTCATCGGCGGCGGCTCCTTCGCGGGACTGCCGTTTGTGGTGACGCTTGTCGCCGTCTGGCTCGCGATCACCGCCGCGCTCACGCGGCTGACCGCCATGGGCATGTTCATCGAGTCGGCTGGCGACAACGCGACGTCGAGCCGGTACGCAGGAATAAATGTCAGACAGGTGAAGATGTTCGTGTACGCCTTCAGCGGCTTGTGCGCGGGCATGGCGGGCGTCGTCATCGCGTCCGGTGTGATGGCGGCGGACTCGAACAACGCCGGCCTTTATTACGAACTCGACGCTATTCTCGCGGTGATCGTCGGCGGCACGGCTATGTCGGGCGGGCGGTTCTCGCTCACCGGCTCCATCGTCGGCGCGCTGATAATCCAGACGCTCACGACGTCCATACGCGCGCAGAACGTGCCTGTGGAGTTCGCGCTCGTCGTTAAAGCGGTGGCCGCGCTCGCCGTGTTTCTGCTTCAGTCGGACGCGTTCAACAATATGTTCAGGCGCGGGAAGGCGGGCGCATGATATCCAAAAAACACATCCCGCTCGCCGCCACCATGGCGGTTTTCCTGCTTCTGTACGCAGGCGCTTCAATCGCGTTCGACGGCTTTTTCTCATGGGGCGTTTTTTCGAATTTGCTGAACGACAATGCTTTCCTCGGCCTCGCCGCGATAGGCATGACTTTCGTCATCCTTTCCGGCGGCATCGACCTCTCGGTGGGCTCGATGATCGGCTTCACAAGCATCCTGATCGCCACCCTGATCAGAAAAAACGGCGTCCACCCGCTGCTCGCCATCGCCGCAGCGCTCGCTATCGGCTCGGCTCTCGGCGCCTCGATGGGCTGCCTCATCGCCTGGTTCAAACTGCCACCGTTCCTCGCCACTCTCGCCGGCATGTTTTTCGCAAGAGGCCTGGGCCTCATCATCAGCATGGAGTCGATCCCCATCGAGCACGGTTTCATCCGGAGCCTCGGCGACTTCGGCCTCCGCGTTTTTCCCGTTACGACTATCATCTTCCTCGCGGCGATTGTCGCCGCCGTTTATATCGCTCATTTCACAAGGTTCGGGCGCGGCGTGTACGCTGTCGGCGGCAACGAGGATTCCGCGACGCTCATGGGTCTTTCGACTTCCGGAATAAAAATCGGCGTCTATACGCTCAGCGGTTTCTGCTCGGCGCTGGCCGGCGCCGTATACACTCTTTACACATCGTCCGGAAATGCGACCGCCGGGACGACTCTCGAACTGGACGCGATAGCGGCTGCGGTTATCGGCGGAACTCTTCTTTCCGGCGGCGTCGGAACTATTTTCGGCACGGTGATCGGCGTTCTCATTCTCGGAACGATTCAGACGATGGTTACTTTCGAAGGCTCGCTCAGCTCGTGGTGGACGCGCATCGCTATCGGCGGCCTTCTGCTTCTGTTTATTTTTCTGCAGCGTTTCATTCAGCGCAAGGCGCAGGGCGGGAAAAGCAGTAGACAGTAGAGAGTAGACGGTAGTTGGGGATTGCGGCGCGCCTCATCCCCTGTCATTCCGAGCGAAGAGAGGAATCTTCAATTAAACATCCTTATTGAAAGTTTTATCTGGATTTCTCGCTTTGCTCGAAATGACAAACGTGGAGAAAGGGAAAAGCAGTAGACAGTAGATAGTAGACGGCAGACAGGGAAAGGCAAAAGCTAAGAGTTCGTCATTGCGAGGAGCGAAGCGACGCGGCAATCCCGAACTCAATGCCTGTCTGAAAAAAAGCAAAGCAGTCGGCCGCTTACATTTGGGGAAAAGCAAAAACAGAATGCAAAACAAAGGGATTGAAAATGAACCACAAAACAAAGAGCAAAAACAAAACTTATAAACTCGGATTGCTGTTTGCGCTGCTTCTGGCGCTCGCGGCTTCGCAGGCGAAAGCGGCGGACTGGAAACCGGCTGACGGACCTCTGGCGACGCGGTGGGCGAAGGAAGTTTCGCCGGATAACACGCTTCCGGACTATCCGCGCCCTCAGATGGTCCGCAAGGAATGGTTGAACCTGAACGGCCTGTGGGATTACGCGATCATCTCGAAGAAGGACGGCGCGGCCGCGACTGATTATGAAGGCAAGATTCTCGTTCCGTACCCGGTCGAATCGGCGCTTTCCGGCGTTATGAAGCGTGTCGACGAAACGCAAACGATTTTTTACAGGCGGCAATTCACCGCGCCTGCGTCATGGGCGGGAAAGCGCGTGCTGCTGCATTTCGGCGCGGTCGATTGGGAAACGACGGTCTGGGTGAACGGCGGCAAGGTCGGCGCGCACAGGGGAGGCTACGATCCGTTCACATTCGACATCACGGGCGCGCTGAAGAAAACGGGCGCTCAGGAAATCGTGGTCGGCGTGTGGGACCCGACGGACGCAAACTGGCAGCCGCGCGGCAAGCAGGTTCAAAACCCGCAGGGAATCTGGTACACGCCCACGACCGGCATCTGGCAGACGGTCTGGCTCGAACCCGTTCCGAAGGCATACATCAGCTCGATCAGGATCACGCCCGATATCGACGCGAATTGCCTGAATGTTTCGGTCGACGCTGCCGGAGACGCCGCGGGGGCGGCCGCGGAAGCGGAACTTGTGTTGCCGAACGGCGATAGCGGCGCGGTTTTGATTGGCGTGAAGGGCAAGCCGGGCGGGGTTTTGAAGATCGAGTTCCCGAAAGGAACG
>Ga0172379_10010257_pt1 | contig 11376 bp, 9 predicted proteins | sample GrowelOW334metaG_FD_119756 | JGI IMG/M metagenome (GOLD analysis project Ga0172379, IMG submission 119756) | Groundwater microbial communities from an aquifer near a municipal landfill in Southern Ontario, Canada - Groundwater well OW334 metaG | ecosystem: Environmental > Aquatic > Deep... | reverse complement strand
TGGTGAAGTTGTGACTTTGGGTTTATCTAAAAATGGAGTAAAGGAGGGGGTTTTAGTAAAAGAAAAAATAACGAACAATAGTGGATCTTTTTATACTGATTCAACCGACACAAATGGAAAACCGGGGGCTGTTTTATCGCCTCTTACAAAATATTTGGTTGTAGCTACTTATTTAAATGCGTCAGACTCTTTTGAAAAAACAACACCCGAAGGAATTAGGCCAGATATTATTAAACAAGGAGACCCATATATAGCGATAGGGAGCACGGCCACTAAAGATATACCCGTTTCTGTTGGTGCAAAGGCAAAGGTAGTTGAAAATAATAATATTTATACCATGCTTGCTCCTATTGGTGGAATCACCCGTATGGACTCAAGTGGAAATGATCCAACTTGTGCAACTGACCCAAAATGTATAACAAACGATATTGGTAAATATTTAAATATCATATTTAAACTTGCTATTGGGATATGTGCGGCGCTTGCTGTAATAATGCTTATAATTAATGGAGTTAAGTATATGGGAGACGAGTCTGTTTTTGGAAAAACAGAGGCCAAAAAGAACATGTTTGGTGCAATAGTAGGACTACTTATCGCCCTTGGCGCATGGGCACTCCTAAATACTATAAACCCAGCATTAACAGGGCAAAATGGATTAAATATTAGTAGCGCTAATGTTGAAATAATTCCCTTGTATGATAGAGGTGTAAATGATCCTAAAAACGCAAATGGGGAAAGTATAAATTGTAAAGTAGTCCCTTCTGGGCCTTGTTCGGTAGCAAACCTAACTACTGTTTTTGGTGCAGATAATGCTGTTTCTATGTCAAAAATTTGTAGTATGGAAAGTGGTGGAAAAGAAAATATTTCTAGTGGAACAGATATTTGTAAATCAGATAATGTTCCTTTCTCTTTTGGTTTATTCCAAGTTAATTTATTGGCAAATGGAAGTATGTTAGGGGCTGAATGTGCTAATTTGTTTAACCCAACACCAGCAACATGTGAAAAAGGGCGTGCTTGCCCACACTTGCTAGATAGTGCTAATGTTAATAGTAGGTTTCAGTGTAATTTACTTCCAGAAAATAAAGCTGTGTATGAAAAATGCAAGGCTATAATATTAGATTCAAATAAAAACTTAGCTTTGGCTAAAAAATTATTCACACCAAGTAAGCAAGCTTGGGTTGGTGATAAAAAATATTGTGCTTCAGCTTTTAAATAAATAAAATATGCCACAAAAAACAAAAATAATTTTAATAATAACATTTATCTTTGTAGTAGGAATACTTATTGGTGTTTATTTTTATTTATCTAGTAAAAATACTACTACCACAGACTCAAACCCAAGTTTATTACAAAAATTTAATCCTTTTGGAACAAGTGCAAAAAACACAACAAATACTAATACAAACACAGGAACAGGTAATAATGGAATAAGTGAAATTACTAAAGCAAATTCAAGATTTTACCAGATAACAAACTTTGCAATTGCCGGGGCGGCATTCTTAGAAGATATGAGGCCATTACCAACAAGTAATGATGCAACTACCCCAACATCTGAATTAGCCCCATCTATACGCTATGTAGAGAGGAGCACGGGCCATATATATCAAATGTACCTAGATACAAAAAAGTCAGGCACTATATCAAATTCTACAATTCCTGGTGTATATGAAGCAATTTTTAACAACAGATCTACTTCAACTATTTATAGGTATGTAGCTACCGATGACACAACTATTACAAGCTTCCTCGCCTCCTTAGGAGGGGATAGTAATTTTTTACCTGCTGATATTACGGCTATTAGTTTGTCGCCAGACAAAACACAATTCTTCTCAATTATCAAAAATGCAAATGGTGTCACTGGAACAACAAATTCTTTTGATGAAACTAAAACAACCCAAGTTTTCACATCTGCTTTCTCTGAATGGTTACCACAATGGGTAACAGATAAAAACATATATCTAACAACAAAACCTTCTTATTTAACACCTGGTAGTATTTATATTTTAAATATAACAAATGGAACTTTGTCTAAAATTTTTGGCGGAATTGATGGACTTACCATATTAGCAAATAATGATGGTAATTTTATTCTATATAATGCATCGCTCAATGTAGGTCCTAAATTAAATGTTTTTGATGTTAAAAATCATACCTCTATTGATTTGGGGATATATGGATTGCCTGAAAAATGTATTTGGAGTCCTGACAATATAAATGTTTATTGTGCTCTTCCAAATATTATTACTGGAATAGAATATCCTGATTATTGGTATCAGGGGTTAGTATCTTTTACAGATTCTTTTGTAAAAATAAACACAAAAACAAAAAGCATGATGACAATATCAAACTCTCAAGATGAAGTTCCTATAGATGCAACTAATTTGTTTTTAAATAACAAGGAGGATAAATTATTCTTCACCAACAAAAAAGACTCCACATTATGGAGTCTAGATCTCTAGTTATTAATTGTTTCCTGTATATTTAATAACCACCCTTCTACTTGGGCCATATCCTTCTGATTCTGTTTTTATATCTGGAATTCCCTCCAAGAACATGTGTATAATGCGGCGTTCATTAGCAGGCATAGGATCAACCTCAATATTGCTCTTAAAATATTTGGCGCGTTCAGCCATCATATGGGCTATGTTTTTAAGGCTATCAAATCTTTTCTTTTGATATCCATTTATGTCTACAAAAACATTAGAAATTTCTTCCTTTCCAGATGATTTTTCAATAATCTTACGAACCAAATGATTTAAGGATCTTAATGTCTCCCCATCACGCCCTATCATAAATCTTGAGTCTGGGGTATCAATCATACACCAAAGCATTCCATTCTCAAGAGAAACTTCATATTTTGAAATAGTGCAGTTTGTGTGGGTAAAAATATCTTCTATTACTTTTTTTATTAATTCTTCTTCCATATAAAATTTATTTATTATCTAATGCTCTTCTTATATACCATTCTTGAACAATAGTAAATATATTACTTATAACAAAATATAATGCAACTGCAGCAGAAATCTTCCATGAGATAAAGGCTATAAACAAAGGAAGAATGTATTTTATGTTCATTTGCATACTACCAGAAATTTCATCTTGAAAGCTTTTCTTTTCTTCCACCTCTGATGCTTTTATAACCTCAACCTTAGGTTGAATAGGGGAGGCCCAATAACCTTGTAAGAATTGAGTAATACCAGCGAAAACAGCCAAAAGGATACTTTTACCATTTATCTCAATAAAACCTAGAAAATTGGTGTGTATAACAGTTGGTTTTGCTATAAATGAATAAATAGGTCCGGCATCTAATGAAAGTCCTTTATAAAAAACATAATATAATGCAAAAATAACTGGTAGTTGAATCAGAACAACTAAACACCCAGAGAATGGATTGGTACCATATTTCTTATATAATTCAAAGGTTTTTTTAGCTTGTTCTTCTTTGTTGGGATAATCTTTCTTTATTTGCTTAATCTCTGGCTCCATTCTTTTCATCAAAATCTGGCTTTTAATGGATTTTTTGGTGAGAGGATAAAGAATAAATTTAACTAAAATTGTTACTATAATAATAGCAAAACCAACATCACCAAAAGTGACATTATTAACTATTAAAATAAGGATATTATAGATTGGTTGGTAGAAAATTGTGTTCCAAAGCGCTTGCATTGCTCTATTGTATATCAAAAGCGGAGAATTTCAAAGAATTTTGTTATTTTAGTGGATCAAATCTATTTTTCTGCCACGGATGACACCTTAAAATCCTTAAAAAACCCTTATAAATACCTATAAATACACCATATTTCAAAATGGACTCCTTTGTATATTCTGAGCAGGTTGGAATAAAAACACACGAATTGTGTGATTTAAAGGGAATCTTTTGATAAAGATTGATGAGATAAATAAAAAATTTTTTCATTTTATATTGATTTAATTCTTTCCAAAACAAATCCTATGTCTTTTTTTAATTCATCAATAGAAACATTAAGGGCTTCTTTTTTATAAAAAAATATACCTGCACAATTTTTTAAATTATATTGTTTTAATATATTATAACCTCTTCTGCGAAGGGAATTCCTTTTTGTGGCAGTTTTTGCGATCTTTTTTGATACAACAAAAACATATCGTGGATGGGATTCTTTTATATATTTAAACAAAAAAAACGAACCAGAAACGATATTTCCTTTCTTTAAAATAGTTTGGAATATATCCTTAGTGATTCTTTTCTTTTTGGGAAGCATGTTATTTCGAAATTGAAACTTTTGCTCGGCCTTTTTGGCGACGTGCTTGAGTAACCTTTCTACCACCTGGAGTCTTCGCACGAACTAAAAAACCATGAGATTTAGCTCTTTTCCTTTTGTTTGGTTGATATGTTTGAGACATATTAAAAATATATACTATAATGCGATATAAAGCAATATTGAGGGTAAAAACATATCCACAGGTTATTAACAGCTTAATTAAGGGTTTTAGCTGTTGTCTTTTTAAAAACACAGGTATAATGAAAAACATGAACACAAAAGAGCTCTGGGAAAAATGTCTCGCTGAAGTAGAATTAAATATATCAAAGGCCAACTTTACAACTTGGTTTAAAAACACCTCAATAATCAAAGAGGATGGTGGTATTTTATATGTTGGGGTACCAAATGAGTTTGTGAAGGATTGGCTTTATAATAAATTCCACAAATTAATACTTAAAACAATTATGAGCCATGAGGAGGGTGTTCGTAGTATTGAATATGTAATACATAAAAGTGAATCTGTTAATAAACTTAATTTAGAAAATATAAAACAAATAAGTTTAAACAAAGAGCTTCCATTAAATGATCTTTATTTAAATAAGGAAGATAATTTAAATCCTAAATATAATTTTAATTCTTTTGTTGTTGGGCCTTTTAATGAACTTGCTTATGCTGTAGCTCAAGCTATTATTACAAATCCAGGACAAAACTATAATCCATTTTTTGTTTATGGGGGTACTGGTCTTGGAAAAACCCATATGATACAAGCAATAGGGAACACAATTAAAAGTAAGTATCCTAATAAAAAAATATATTATGTGTCGTTGGAGCGATTTGCTATTGATTATATAAACTCTATTCAAAACAAAAACCCAAACTCTTTTAAGGAAAAATATAGAAAGTATGATGTTATTATAATGGACGATATTCAGTTTATTTCTGGTAAAGATAAAACTCAAGAAGAATTATTCCACCTTTTTAATACATTATATGAGAGTAATAAACAAATAATATTCTCATCAGATAAACACCCAAACTTTATACAAGGCTTAGAAGAAAGACTTCAATCTAGATTTTCATCTGGAATGACAGTTCAAATAGTAGAACCAGATTATGAATCAAGGGTGGCTATTATAAAAGCTAAATTTGAACAAACAAATTCCATAATAGAAAATGAGGTTGTTTCTTATTTAGCAGAAACACTAAATGGAAACATTCGTGAGCTTGAGGGAAGTCTAAACGCAATAATTTGCCAATCTCAACTTAAAAGTAAAACACTATCCCTAAATGAGGTTAAAATTCTTATTAAAAACAACATAAAACCCAAAAAGACTGTTTCGATTAAAGATATTGTTGGGGTTATAGCTAATTATTATGGCATAGCGAATGATGTCATTTATGAAAAAACACGACGTAAAGAAATAGTGAAAGCAAGACAAGTGGCCATGTATCTACTTAGAGAAGATTTTAATGTTTCTTATCCTCTTATAGGGGAAAAATTGGGTGGAAGAGACCACACAACAGCCATACATTCTCATTTAAAAATTAAAGAGGATTTAAAAATAGACCCAGGGTTGTTACAAGAAATAGAAAAGATAAGGATTTTGTTTAAATAGGTGTTTAATAAGTGTGTGGATAAGGTGTGTTTAGAAAAAATAAAAATGTTAATAAGTTGTTTGAATTTAAGTTTGTATTGTTTTATTAAAAATTATTAGTTTTTAATAAAAAACAAAACAACAAAAAAGTTAATTAAAATAGGGTTGAAAAAGTAATACACATATTAACAGTGTTAATAATAATAATAAATTTATTAATAATAATTATAAAGATATACTATGAAACTAGAATGTTCAATAGAAAAAATTAAAAATGCACTAATAACAGTAGACCGAATAACTGGTAAAAATTTAACACTACCTGTTTTAGGATCCGTTCTTTGGGTTGCTACCGGTAAAACACTTAAACTAAGGGCAACTAATTTAAATATTGGAATAGAGATGGAAATCCCTGCCAAAATTGAAAAAGAAGGAGTTATTGCTATTAGAAGCGATATATTATCTTCTTTATTTTCTGTTTTGTCTGGTGATTCAATGGTATCATTTGAATTATTTAATGATAATTTGTCAGTCAAAACTAAATCAAACACTATTATTTTAAAAAGTATTCCAAGTGATGACTTTCCTACAATTCCAATTGTAGAAGGGGAAGAATTAATAATTCCAGTAAAAAAGTTTTTAGACGGAATTAAATCTGTCTACTATAGTGCCTCAATCTCTGAAATTAAACCAGAAATTGGTAGTGTTTATATATACCCAGAGGATGACATGCTTGTTTTTGTGGCCACAGACTCTTTTAGGCTTGCAGAAAAGAAAGTAAAAATAAAACAAAAGCTTTCTTTTGGTGGAATATTAATTCCATTTAAAAACACAACTGAAATTATTAAAGTCCTTGATGGAATTGATGATGATATAAAAATAACACTACAAAAAAATCAAATATCGTTTTCAACAACCAATATATATCTAACATCACGCGTTATTGATGGCTCCTTCCCAGACTATAAACAAATAATTCCCAAAAATGGAACAACTGAAGCTATTTTATTAAAACAAGATTTTATCTCTTCTTTAAAAATATCCAATATTTTTTCTGATAAATTTAACCAAGTTACTTTTAATATAAAACCCAAAGAAAAGGTTTTTGAAATAGAATCTAAAAATACAGATATAGGTGAAAATATAAGCTTAGTTCCAGGAGTTATTTCCGGGGAAGATGTTTTACTTAATTTCAATTATAAATATATTGTTGATTGTTTTTCTTCTATAAACTCTGATTCTATTGTATTAGAGTTTAACACCAGTAATCGCCCTATGATAATAAAACCACAAGGAGACCCTTCTTTTATGTATCTTGTTATGCCAATGAATAGATAAATTATGGATTATAATCACATTAAGGATTATTTGAACAAGTTTAAAGAAATTCTCTTTTCCAAAGAAGAGATTTACAAAATAATTGGAGATATTATTGAAAAAAACATTTCAATAAGAGTTGAACAAAAAAATATCTCAATAAAAAGTAATATTATTTATATAAAAACATCTCCAGTTGTTCACAATGAGATTTTAATACACAAAGAAAAAATCTTAAAAGATCTATCTCAACTACACAAAGAAACTAGTTTTAAAAACATAAGGTAATTTTTAATTTAAAACACTAAGGTTTGTGGTAGTTTCTCCAACCCCACCATCTATATCATAACCAACTACACGAATAACATTTTCATTATTTATTCCCGAAACATCTTTGGGTGTAAAAGACACAGTAAAAGGTGGGGTTTTTAAAGATTTTAAATAAGTATTATTTATAAAAACATCTATTTTTTTAATAGGGGTTTGTTTAAGGGAATTGATTAAAAAGGTAATGTTTTCATTGTTTTTATACATTGAGGGGAGTATTCCACTTATTGAAAACTCTGGCTTGGATTCTGTTGTGTGTATATTATCGACTGATGTTGGTATGTCTAAAGTAGAAGTGTTTTTATAATTCATATAATTATTTGCCCACCATTTTTGCACACCATACTCCCAATTTGTAAACTGAGAATCGCTTGTTTGTTTGGTTGGAATAATATTGGTTGGGTCATCTTTGTTTAGCCAATATAAAATAGTATGAACATTTGTTATAGAAACTTCTTTTTTGATACTTTCTGGAGTGTATATCGTAGCTAGTTTATTTGAAATAGAATCAATGGTAAAAGTTTCTCCACCTTGCCAGAAACCACGAAGAATTGGTGGAAGTTTAGTATCGATGGGCACGGGCTTCTCAAAAAATTCATTAGGCTTATTCTTAACAGCCTCTAACATTACAGCGTTCCAAATAGGCCCTGCAAGGGCCGCACCGCCCTTTTTCATAGGTATATTATCATTATTACCAACCCATACACCAACAACCATAGAGGGAGTATATCCAATCGTCCAAGCATCTTTATTGTCATTAGTGGTTCCTGTTTTAACAGCTGTCTCGTGTCCACTAACATTTAATACAGAATTAGCACCAAAAGTTGGGGTTCGAGCTACATCATCAGATAGAATATTTGATAAGATGTTTGTAATATTAGGATTAAGAACTTGATATGGTTTATCTTCGTATTTTTCTAAAACAGCACCATCTGGACCTTCTACAGAAAGAATCCCTGTATATGGATGACGAACCCCACTGGCAGCAAAAACACTATAAGCCGAAGTCATCTCGAGAAGTGTTGTTTCTCCTCCACCAATAACAAGAGACAATCCGTATCTAGTTGGATCTGTTAAGGTTGTAATTCCTAAATCATTTGCCATTTTAAAAGAGTCTTTCATTCCAACTAAATACAAAAGTTTAACAGCAACTATATTTATAGATTGAGCAAGGGCATTTTTAAGAGTCATTGGTCCACGGTAGGCATTGTCATAATCAGAAGGGTGGTAACATACAGCGGCCTTGTGTCCAGGAAGAGGGTAGCCGTTGGGATCACAAGAAGCATTGAACTCTGTTTTTACATCAAACAAAGTTGTATCTTCTGTATATCCTTTTTCGAAGGCCTTGGCATAAACAATTGGCTTAAAAGAAGAACCTGGTTGTCTCTTGGCTGTAGCGACATTAAAATTACCATCAACACTTTTATCAAAATAATCTCTTGATCCAACCATACTAAGAATTTGTCCTGTTTTAGGATCTATTACTACCACAGCAGCATTTTTACCATTCCAACTTTTTTCATTTATTAAAGCTAATTTTTTAGTAGCATCTTCTGCTTTTTTTTGTAAATCAAAATCAATTGTTGTTATTATTTTCATACCACCATCATCAAGAGCATTTACTCCATATCGGTTTTCTAAATAATCTTTAATGAAAAAGACAAAATGTGGAGCTCCAATATTCATTGGCCTTTCTGGCATAAAAGTAACTACCTCTGTTTTTGCATTATTATAAGTTGTTTCATCTATGAATTTCAAATCAAACATTCTTTTTAATACCAAATTTTTTCTTTCATCCAACTTCTCTTTGTTTTTTCCATATGGAGAATAATAAGTAGGGCCATTAGGTATTGCTGCAAGATATGCCGACTCTGCCAAACTTAAAGAAAGTGGCTCTTTGTTGAAGAATAATTTTGAAGCTTCTTCTATTCCATAAACATTTCCACCATAAGGCGCCTCATTTAAATACAAAGCAAGAATATCATCCTTACTCATTATTTTCTCAAGCTTTACTGATAATATCCACTCTTTAATTTTGCGAGTAATAGTTACCTCTGGGGTTAAAAGAGCATTTTTTATTAACTGCTGAGTTATTGTTGAACCACCTTGAACCTTCTTTCCTGTTAACTTAGCCCAAACCGTTGCACGTATAATGGAAGAAATACGAATTCCTTTATGGTTGTAAAAATCGGAGTCTTCAATAGCAACAGTAGCATTTTTAATATTCACCCCCATTTCTTCATAAGGGATAACCGTTCTTCTTATGTTTGCGTGGACATCATAAAGAAGTATTTGACCTGTACGATCATATATTTTTGTAGAGCTTTGAATTTTTCTTTCAGTAAAAAGTCTGAAGTCTGGTAATTGTAGTTTGCTGATCCAAATAAAGAGGATCCCAGTTAAAACAATTCCTAAACCAAGCACAGAAAACAGTATATTTTTAAATAATCTTAGTTTTTTTGATGGATTTTTCTTGTTTTTAATCATACTCTATAATCATATCACAATATTTACATTGCGGACAAAGACTTAAAGATATGATAAAATGAATTTATTATGGAAAAGACAAACAACGAATTGTTAACAAGGGGAATATCCTCAATTTACCCCAATAGAGAATTTTTAGAAAACAAAATAAAAAAAGGAGAAAAACTTACAATATACTTAGGAATAGATCCAACAGGCCCCACCCTTCATTTAGGGCACGCTATTCCTATTAAAAAACTGAGTGAATTACAAAAAGCGGGCCATAAAATTATATTACTTATGGGAGACTTTACTGCTATGATAGGGGACCCAACAGACAAGGGAGCAGCCCGCAAACAACTCACCCATAAACAAGTAATGACTAATTTGAAAAATTATAGAAAACAAGCTAGCTCCCTCATATCTTTTACTGGCAAAAATCCTGCTCAAATTAAATTTAATTCTAAATGGCTTGGAAAAATGAATTTTGAAGAAGTTCTTTCTTTGGCTTCAAATATGACAGTTCAACAAATGCTTGAGCGTGATATGTTTAAAAAGAGAGTAGAAGAAGAAAAACCAATATATCTTCATGAGTTTATGTATCCACTTATGCAAGGGTATGACAGCGTCGCAATGAAAGTTGATGGAGAAATAGGAGGCAACGATCAGACATTCAACATGCTTTGTGGACGTGATTTAATGAAAACAATAAGTGGTAAGGAAAAATTTGTAATAACAATGAAACTCCTCGAGGATAATTCTGGTAAAAAAATGGGTAAAACAGAAGGAAATATGATAGCACTTTCTGATACACCAGAAGAAATGTATGGAAAGGTAATGAGTTGGACTGATGGAATGATAATACCTGGTTTTGAACTTTGTACCGATATCCCAATGTCTGAAATAGAAACCATGAATAAAAGTTTTAATCCTAGAGATTTAAAAATGAAATTAGCCAAAGAAATCGTTTCTATTTTTTACAATGAGAAAAAAGCAAAAGAAGCTCAGGAAAAATGGGAGAAAACTTTTTCCAAAAAAGAAATTCCAGAAGTTGCACAAGAAATAAAGACCAACAAAAATGAATTACTTGTTGATGTTCTTCTCAAAAATGGGATAATAGCTTCAAAAAGTGAGTTCAGGAGGTTGGTAGATAGTGGAGCTGTGACAAACATGGGGAACAACAAAAAAATAACTAATACAGGAGAGTTTATAGAGTCTGGTGTCTATAAAATAGGGAAGAAAAGATTTTGTAAAATTGTAATTCAATAAAATATTAAAATAAAAACAACCAGAGAGATCTGGTTGTTTTTATTTATTTAATATGTAGAACCATCCAATCCAACAAATTCTTCCGATTCTTCTTCATCATCATCAATAAACAAATCATCATCTAGTATTTCATCGTCTAGTGGATCATCAAGATCCTCTGAGAC
>Ga0172379_10010255_pt1 | contig 11377 bp, 10 predicted proteins | sample GrowelOW334metaG_FD_119756 | JGI IMG/M metagenome (GOLD analysis project Ga0172379, IMG submission 119756) | Groundwater microbial communities from an aquifer near a municipal landfill in Southern Ontario, Canada - Groundwater well OW334 metaG | ecosystem: Environmental > Aquatic > Deep... | reverse complement strand
AGGAATAAAAGTGTTAGATACAGAAAAAAGACAAGGAATTATTTCTCAATACAAGTTGCACGAAAAAGACACCGGGTCCCCGGAGGTCCAGATTGCCCTGCTCAGTGCGAGGATTGAATATCTCACCGAGCACTTCAAGGTCCATAAGAAGGACCATCATTCGCGGCGGGGTCTGTTGAAACTTGTTGGTCAGAGAAGGCGACTTCTGGATTATGTCAAGAAAAAAGATGTCGAACGTTACCGAGCCGTGATCCAGCGTCTTGGCTTAAGAAAGTAGCATTACAGAGAGGATAACAAATTAGATGAAAGAAATATTTGAAGGCGAATTTGCGGGAAGAAATCTGTCGATAAAGGCCCATTACCTGGCAGAACAGGCCGATGGCGCCGCATTGGTAACCTATGGGGATACCGTGGTGCTCGTTACGGTCGTATCCCTGAAAACCGCGCGCGAGGGACTGGATTTTCTTCCCTTGACGGTTGATTATCAGGAACTGACCTATGCAGTGGGGAAGATCCCCGGCGGTTTCTTTAAACGGGAAGGGCGGCCCAATGAAAGGGAAATCCTGACCTCGCGTATGATCGATCGATCGATCCGCCCGCTCATTCCCAAGGGTTATTACTACGAGACCCAGATCGTGGCCAACGTCCTTTCCCTGGATACTGAGAACGATTCGGGTGTGGCGGCCATGATTGGCGCGTCGGCGGCGCTCGAGATGTCGAATGTTCCCTTCAAGGGACCGATAGCCGGTGTTCGGGTAGGGAGAATTGATGGTCGGTTGGTCTGTAATCCTTCCGCAGAAGCATTGAAAGAAAGCGACTTCAACATCTTTCTCACGGGAAGGAAAATAACCCCCGGCTCGCAGGGTAAGGAATTTGATGTCAACCTGGTCATGCTGGAAGGCGAGGCGAACGAGGTTGCCGAGGATGACCTGATTGCCGCCATTAATGCCGGTCTGGAAGCGCTGCGTCCCATCATCGAATTACAGGATCGGATGCGTCTGGCCATCGGGAAGGCGAAAAGAAACCTGGCGGAAGTCGCCGTGGATGAAGCACTTGTAAAGAAGGTAGCCGATACGGTAACGGCCGGCATTCAGGATGCTTATCAGACCGTTCGCAAACTGGAAAGATACGACAAACTGGATCAGCTCCGGGAACAGGCGAAGAAGGTCTGCGCCGGAGAAGACGCCATCCTGGTGCCGGTGGTGGAGCGCATATTTGAAAGCCTGGACAGGAAGATCCTCAGAGAGAAGATCCTGCGGGACAAGCGACGCATTGACGGCCGTTCTTTTACCGACATTAGGCCCATTTCTTCGGAGGTCGGCCTGCTTCCCAGAGTTCATGGTTCCGCCCTCTTCAACCGGGGCGAAACACAGGCCCTTGCCGCCATGACCCTTGGGACGTCTTCGGATGAACAGCGGATCGATTTTATCGGCGGGGAAGAGCGGCGGTCTTTCATCCTCCATTATAATTTCCCCCCTTATTCGGTGGGAGAAGCAAAGCGGATCGGAAGCCCCGGAAGGCGGGAGATCGGGCATGGAAATCTGGCGAGAAGGGCGCTGGCCCCAGTTTTACCCTCAGCGGCTGTGTTTCCCTACACGATTCGTATCGTTTCCGAGATCCTGTCCTCCAATGGCTCGTCTTCCATGGCGACGGTATGCGGCGGCTGCCTGTCCCTTATGGACGGCGGGGTGCCCATCAAAGCGCCCGTTGGCGGTATTGCCATGGGTCTCCTCAGTGAAGGCAACGAGGTGGTCATCCTCTCCGACATCCTGGGTGATGAAGACCATGCCGGGGATATGGACTTTAAGGTCTGTGGAACAAAGGAAGGCGTCACGGCCATGCAGATGGACATTAAAATCGACAATCTGACGGAAGACATCCTGAAGCGGGCGCTGATGCAGGCACGGGAGGGAAGGATCCACATTATCGACAAGATGCTCCTGACGCTTTCCGAATCCCGTGACGATATTTCCCTATATGCCCCCCGTATTACCACGGTGAAGGTGAGACCGGAAAAGGTCCGGGATGTCATCGGCAGCGGCGGTAAGAACATTCGCCAGATTGTCAGCGAGACAGGGGTAACCATCGATGTTGAAGACGACGGTACGGTCACCATCGCCTCCAGCGACGCCGAAGCGGCGGCCCGGGCGGTGGCCATGGTAAAGTGGCTTACCGAGGAAGCGGAAATCGGCAAGATCTACAGTGGAACCGTCAAAAAGGTTGTTGACTTCGGGGCCTTTGTTGAAATCATTCCGGGTACGGAAGGGCTGGTCCACATTTCCCAGTTGGCCAAGGATAGGGTCAACAAGGTGACGGATGTCGTCAACGAAGGGGATGTGATCATGGTCAAGGTCATCGAAATCGACAAGCAGGGCAAGATCCGCCTGAGCAGGAAGGAAGCGCTGGGGGCGGATGTATCATAAGACGATTCTTGACAATGGAATGCGCATTATCTCCGAAGAGATCGAGCACGTCCGCTCGATCTCCATCGGAATCTGGGTAGAATGCGGCTCCCGTTACGAAGACGACCAGACTAACGGGGCCGCCCATTTTATCGAACATATGCTCTTCAAGGGTACGGAGAGGAGAACGGCCTTCGACATTGCCGCCACGATCGATTCTGTCGGCGGCGTCATGAACGCCTTCACGAGTAAGGAACTGACCGCTTTCTATATTAAAATCCCCGATTACCATCTGGCTCTCGCGATCGATCTTCTGGCCGATATTTTCAATAATTCCAAATTTGATGAAGATGAAATCACGAAGGAGAAGTCCGTCGTCCTCCAGGAGATCAGCATGCTGGAGGACTCTCCCGACGACTATATTCACGATTTTTTCGAGGCCAATTTTTGGAAGGACCATCACTTGGCTATGCAGGTGCTCGGTACCAGGGAGCGGGTCGAGGGTTTTACCAGAGACTCGCTGCTGCAGTTTTTCCGCAGCCGTTACCGGGGCCGGAATGTCGTCCTTACGGCGGCCGGTCATCTGAAGCATGAGATGCTCGTGGAACTCGTGGAAAAAGCCTTCGGGCACATGGAGGAACATGCGGAGAAAATAACCTTCGCCCTGCCCCCTGCTGTTTCCTCAAGTATTACCGTTCTGGAAAAGGATCTCGAACAGGTCCATATGATGATTGGGACCCTCGCCCCTTCTTCGGTCAGCGAAAAACGCCACGCCAGTTTCTTGATGAATGCCGTCCTCGGAGGGAGCATGAGTTCCCGCCTCTTTCAGGAGATTCGGGAGAAAAGGGGACTTGCCTACGCCATCCATTCTTATCTGACCCCCTATATCGATACGGGCATGCTGGCCGTGTATGTGGGCACGGGTAAAGGAGAAGTCCGGGAAGTCCTGGGACTGATTCTTGATGAACTCATTCGCATCGCCAAGCAGCCCTTGACGACAAAAGAACTTCATGGAGCGAAGGAACTCATCAAGGGAAATTTTCTTCTTTCCATGGAGAGCACGGACAACCGCATGACCAGGCTGGCCAAAAACGAGATCTGCTATGGTCAGCATGTTCCCCCGGAAGATGTCGTGACGAAGATCGACACCGTTACCCATGAGCATATTCAGGAGCTGGCACAGGAGATGTTCAATCCCAGTACCATATCGATTGCCGCCATCGGTCCCGTGTCTGAAAAAGATCTGACCTTGCACGTCTTAAACGGGTAAGGTTGTCATGATTGACGAGGTCGAAATAGCAATTTTACAATTGCCGGGATGCGACGACCTGCCGCTGCCCCGGTATATGACGGAGCAGTCCGCCGGCATGGATATCTGCGCCGCCGTCGATCAGGAGATCACGATCCTGCCGGGCTGTCGGGAGGTGATATCCACCGGGATGGCCATTGCCCTTCCTGTTGGCTATGAGGCCCAGATCAGACCCCGGAGCGGTCTGGCCCTGAAGCATGGGGTTACCCTCGTCAATTCTCCGGGCACGATCGACGCCGACTACCGGGGAGAGATAAAGCTGCTTATGATCAATCACGGCGAGAAATCTTTTGTCGTAAGGCGGGGCGATCGCATGGCCCAGATGGTTATTCACCATGTTTGCCGGGGGCAATGGCGACGGCAGGAAACCCTGGATGGAACCGCAAGAGGACAAGGTGGCTTCGGCCATACATGATAAACGGGGGAAACTCCGGGGTCAGGCTTGCTTATTGACATTTATGCCAAATGTCAATAAGCAAGCCTGACCCCGTTCAAGAGGTTAAACTGATGAAAAAATACAAGGTGAGCAAAACCTACCAGGAAATTAACGAAAAGATACGTCAAGGTAAGGCAGTAGTGGTGACCGCCGAAGAAATGATCGATGTGGTGGAACGCCATGGAGACGTGGAAGCGGCCCGTCGGGTAGATGTCGTAACGACAGGGACATTCAGCCCCATGTGTTCTTCGGGGGCTTTTCTGAATTTCGGTCATACCTCTCCCAAGATTAAGGCCTCCCGGGTTTGGCTCAATGACGTCCTCGCCTATGGGGGCGTCGCCGCCGTCGATTGTTATATCGGGGCGACGGAGGTCGCCGAAGGGGATCCTCTCAACAGCGTCTATCCGGGTGAATTTCATTACGGCGGGGGACATGTAATCGAAGATCTCGCGGCGGGCAATGTAATCCGGTTGCGAATGGAAGGGTACGGAACGGACTGTTATCCCGCCCGTAAGCAAGAGAAGAACATGACCCTTTTCGATATGCCGGACGCCATCCTTTTCAATCCCCGGAACGCCTATCAGAATTACAGTTGCGCTGTAAACATGTCCGACAAGACGATTTATACCTACATGGGGATGCTCCGGCCCCGTATGGCCAATGCCAACTATGCGACCGCGGGCCAATTGAGCCCCCTTTTCAACGATCCCAACTACAAGACTATCGGTTTGGGGACGCGGATCTTTCTGGGCGGAGCCCAGGGATATGTGGCTTGGCAGGGGACACAGCACAATCCCCACGCCCTGCGGGGTGAAAACGGCGTTCCCCGGGAAGGGGCGGGCACCATTGCGACGATTGGCAATCTTAAGGAAATGTCCCCCAAGTGGCTGGTTGGCGCCAGTATGCTTGGCTACGGCGTATCCCTGTATGTCGGGATCGGGATTCCCATTCCTATCCTCAATGAAGAGATGGCAAGGTATACCGCCGTCAAGGACGCCGATATTTATACGCAGATCTATGATTACAGCATGGATTATCCCAAGGGAGAGCTCAAGAGCCTGGGCGAAGTTAGTTACAAGGCCCTGAGAAGCGGTGAAATCATCCTTGATGGCAAGAAAATTGCCACGGCTCCCCTTTCCAGTTACTACAAGGCGAGGGAAATTGCAGTGATTCTGAAGGAATGGATCGAAAGGGGAGATTTTCTGCTGGGAGAACCCCAGATGCTCCTGCCTGCCATTGGTTGATGGGATAGTATTTTTTTTCGTCGAAGGTACTATTTTTATTGCGAAGATAGGAAATTTATTTTATTATGGGCAAAATCTGATCATTAAAAGCAGGCATCATGAGAATCGGTCGCTATGTACTTGCCTTGGCATTATTGATCGGCGCCTTGATTGTTTTCGGCAACCGGGGCCTCGTAGATAATTATGTGAGCAGAGAGCGATTGCAATCCCTTAAGAAGGTTAATCAGGAGATAGACCGTGAAAACAGAGAGTTAAAGAAGACGGCCCATCTATTGCGGACAGATCTTGCCTACATCGAGATGGTCGCCCGCAACGACCTCGAAATGGTTAAGAAGGGAGACCTGATTTATCGAAACGCCAAGTAAATCAGTGAAAATTGTGTATGTTTGATATCAAGTCACTTTTTTCAAAGAAGAAAGACCAGTTGGACGTCTCGTCGGTGGTCACGGCAAAATTGAAAGAAGACGGCGCCGCGCCTAAGAAAGAAAGTAAGTTCGGCGTCGGCCTCCAGGCCTTCGCCCGTTTTAATATCAAGGATCTCTTCGCCGGAAAAAAGCAGTTCGTCGGGCTGGACATCGGCTCCAGTTCCCTCAAGCTCGTCGAGATCCTTGGCAACAAGGGGTCCTATAACATGAACCGCTTCCTTGCGGTTCCCCTGGATAAGGGGATCATCGTCGATGGGGCCGTCGTCGATATCGACGCACTCGCGGAGGAGCTAAGTCGTCTTTTTAAGGATTCCGGTTGTAAGAGGAAGAGCATTGTCACTTCCCTCTCGGGACATTCCGTCATCATCAAAAAGGCCACTTTCCCGATTATGAATGCTCCTGACCTCAAGGAAACAATCCATGATGAGGCCAGCAAATACCTTCCCTTTGACGACATGAATGACGTCAACTTTGATTTCCAGGTCCTCGGTAAGAATGCCAACAACCCCAACATGAACGATGTCATTATCGTGGCCGCGAAAAAAGAGATCATTGAAGGCTATGCGGAGGCCATCGAACTTCTCGGGATGTCCCTGGCCATTATGGATGTGGATTCTTTTGCCCTGGAGACGATGTATCAGGAAAATTATGAGTACGAAGAGAAGGACGTCGTCGTCATTGTCAATATCGGGGCCAGTATCACCAGTCTGAATGTCCTCAGAAACGCCGCCTCCATCTTCACAAGGGATTTTTCCCTGGGCGGGAATATGATCACGGAGGCGATTCAGTCTCAGTACGGAGTATCCGGCGAGGAAGCTGAAAAGATTAAACTACAAGGACCCGAAGGAGACGAAAACGCGACAGAAGAGTTTTTTCGCAACACCCTCCTGTCGCTTGCCGATCCCCTCTGCGCGGAGATTGAACGATCGATCGATTATTTCCGCTCGACCTACAGTGACGAAGATATAAAAATGATCCTCTTGGCAGGCGGCGGGGCCAATATTCCCGGCATCGTGAACGATCTTTCCCAAAGACTGGGCGTTCCCGTGGAGATCATCAATCCTTTCAAGAAAATCAAGTACAACCGCAAGACGATGGATGATGATTATATCAAAGAGATAGCTCCCATTGCCGCGGTTGCGGTCGGTCTGGCGTTGAGGAAACTGGGGGACAAATGATCCGGATCAATCTCCTTCCCTATCAGGAAAAGGCCAAGAAGGAAACGCAGGCAAAGCAGCTCATCATTGTTGCAGCTTGCTTTATCCTCTTTTTCCTTATCATTGGGGTGGTTCACTTGTGGATCACCGCCTCCGTGCGTTTCCTTGATAAGGATGTTAAGGAGAAAGATGAAAAGATTCTGGCCCTCAACAAGATTATTGGCGAGGTAGACCAGATCAAGAACGAGAAAAAGATTCTGGAAAAAAAGCTGGGTGTCATTCAGAATCTTGAAAAGAACCGGAGTTATCCAGTCCGCCTGTTAGCCGATGTGGCGTCCCAGGTTCCCACGAAGGATGTCTGGCTGGATAAACTATCGCAAACCGGACTGTCCATTCAGGTAGAGGGTAAGGCACGGGATAATTTTGCCGTTGTTCAATTTATCAAAAACATGGAAGGTTCCATGTATATCCAATCGGTGGAACTGGTTTCATCCAAACAATTGGAGCTGTCAGGAATCAAATTGCAGCATTTTGTCCTCTCCTGTGTCCTGAGAAGTGGTGTGTAAGCTATGGCGATAACTGTCGAAGACCTGAAAAAGCTCTCTCCGAAGATGCTCGCGGCCTTGCTGGTCGTTGCCTTCCTCCTCCTCGGGTATTTCTACTGGTTTCTCCTTTTTAACGATGCCTGGGAGAAGCGCAGCGCCCTACAGGCAAAAGCAGCAGAATTAGGCCAGCAGATCACAGAAAAGGAAAGGATTGTCGCGCAAAAGGGGAAATTCCTGAAGGAAGTCGCTCTCTTGAAACAAGCTTTCGCCCTTGCCCTGACAAAGCTTCCCGATCAGCGGGAAATTCCCGGCCTTTTTCAGGCCGTTTCCGTGGCGGGGAGAGAAACAGGCATCGATTTTCTGCTCTTTGAACCGAAACCACCGGAAAAACCTGTGGAGAAGCCTGCGGGGAAGGGTGCGGAAGTCAGAGCCAACCTGAAACCATCGGACCAGCGGGCCGAACAAAAACCGGGAGATCAAAAGAAGGATGGCCCCAAGCCGCCGCCAGTTCCGGATAAATTTTATGAAGAAATCCCCGTGCGGGTAAATATCAACGGCGGCTTCAACAATGTGGTCTATTTCTTTGACAAGGTTGCCAGGCTGCCCAGAATTATCAATATCGAGGACATTTCCATCAGCGACGCCAAGGATGTGCCGGGACGAGGAAGGGTCGTCAATATCACCTGTGTGGTCAAAACATACATGTTCACTGAAAAAACGGGAGATAAAGGCGGAGTGCCGGATGACAAAAAGAGGTAAGGGGATCATTTTCTTTTCTGTCCTGGCGTTACTCTGTGCCGGGCCGGTTTTACCTGCGCCTCCGGAGGTCACCCCTAAAGGCGCCGTCAAGAGCGTAGCCGCGCCAGCCAAACCCGTGGCAGCGGATTCGCTAATCTTTCATTACGACCCGAAAGGGAAACCAGATCCCTTCAAACCTTTTGTGGACGCCGAATTAGCCCTGAGAAAATTGCAGGAAACGCAGCTAAAGAAGAAACAGCATAAATTGCCCCTTTCGCCCCTGCAACGAGTGGGGATTGAGCAGTTCAAACTGGTCGGTATCGGAGGCAATGAAAAAGGCAGAACTGCGGTCGTTCAGGATATGGCTGGCAAGTATTATACCCTGTCCATTGGCACCCCTATTGGCATGAATAATGGCAAGATAGCTAAAATACTCAGGGACAGGGTGATTGTCGAAGAGCCAACGGCAGGAGGCAAGAAGGGAAAGACAGGAGCAAAGAAGGTGGAGATGAAACTTCTCAAAGAAGGTGAAGAGGTAAAACCATGAAAAAACAAAAGTGGTCAGTGGGTTTTGCCCTTTGTTTTTTATGTGCCCTGTGCTTGTTGGTAACGGTGGGTACGGTAAAAGGCGAGGAGACAGGTGCGGCCACGCCGACAGGATACCTGGAGAATATGCTTTTTGAGAAAATAGCCGGTAAAGAGCGGGTGACCATTATGGTCTCGAGGCAGGCCGGGGTCCAGGTTGAAAAACTGACGGGCAAGTCAATTGCCATTAAAATGGACAATATGTTTGTCCCGACGGATTTCAGAAAAGCCCTTGGAGAAGGGACGCTAAACAACGTCATCCGGGCCATACCGGAACAATACAGTACCGTAGGGAAGCAGACCGTCAGCGTCGTTATCGAGCTACGAGAATCTGTTCCCTATAGCGTCCGCCAGGAAGGCAACCTGGTCATTATCGATTTCAACGTTGCCGCCTTGATGGTCGCCTCACCCCCTGCGACGCTTTCCAGTGGCGCTCCAGACGGCAAACAGCCAGCATCGCTAACGGCAGTAACTGATAAAAAGGCAGGGGCGCCAATAGCCCCGGGAGGATGCCCGCCGGCTGAGGGCCAGACAAATACCTGCATTTCCGTGGATTTTCAGGATGCGGATATCCGTGGAGTTCTGAGGCTGCTGGCAGAGCAGGGAAAGATCAACATTGTTGCCAGCCCGGACGTCAAGGGTAATGTGACCGTACGCATAGATAACGTGCCTTGGGACCAGGTCCTCGCCACGGTTCTTGATATAAACGGTCTCACGCAGAAGCGGACCGGCGATGTTATCAGCGTCATGACCGCGGAGCGGGCAAAAAAGGATGAAGCCGACAGACTGGCGAGTATTCAGAACCGTCAGAAGGAGGAGGATGCCAAAAGGACAGCGGAAAATAATGAGTTGCTTGAAAAAGGCAAGCTGAGGCAACTCATGATCGAGGCGAAAATCCTCGAGGTTACGGATACTTTTGTCCGGACACTCGGTGTGCAGTGGGGCGCCGGCGTGTCGACCGGTCTTGGCGGCAGCGATTATAGTATGGGTCTATTAGGTGGGACATCTGCCTTGACGACGCCCCTGACCACCTTGACGAGCGGCGTTTCTTTGACAAGAGATGCCTTGGCCATGAGCCTGGGAGCGTTGCCTCTTGCACCGACGATGGGAATAATTTTAGGCGGCTCGAATGCGGTGCTGCAAGCACGAATTGGCGCGGCGGAATCAAATGCCACAGGAAAGGTCTTGTCATCGCCCCGTGTCCTCACCCAGGACACGCAGAAGGCTATCATCTTACAGGGGGAAGAAATCCCGACTATAACACCGGCAACGGCTAATAATAACGCGACGACGAGTTATAAAAAGGTGGAACTGAAATTAACGGTTACCCCGGTAATCAAACCGGATAATCATGTCCTGTTGACGATCGTAGCGGAAAATAATCGGGTTAACAGGGCTGAAAAAGATGCTCAAGGGAATTATCCGGTCTACACCGCCAGCGTCGATTCCAAGGTCGTGGTTCGGGACGGCGACACCGTTGTCATCGGCGGCATTCTGAAGACGGATGATACCAAAGGGACCAGCGGGGTGCCTTGGCTGTCCCAGATCCCGATTCTCGGCTGGCTTTTTAAAGTTGAAGAAATTAATAAAACGCGGAGGGAACTCCTCATCTTTGTGACGCCCCGTATTCTCAAATCGGCGGAGGAGGCGGCGCATACGCGTATGTAAAGGGTGTCTGTCCGGGAAGAATCCCGGATGGCTTTGTGCAGACGAAGCGGTAACGGAATCCGCCCTGAAGTTGGTTGACAGGGCCAAAATCTTGTATCGCCCGATCAGTCGTTTCCTGGCTCCTGGCAGTCATCATTCCCCTTTGCAACAGCTTCTACGGCCATGGCTGGTGACGCCAGTATCTCAGAGGGGGGTGTCGGAGCTCCGACACCATTAAATTACCTGATATTGTTAATCAATTGACGACGCAAAAAAAGTTTTGCCCTCCAAAAAATTCGAAGTTCGTTGCTGTCCTACGGCCCCTGCTCTATCCCCATATCCAGTTCAAAGACCTTCATCGTCTTGTTGCCGTCGGTGTCGGTTGCGGCGGCGCCGAATTTGAGTTTCCCAGGGAGAACCCGCTGGGGAGTCCAGATAATCTTTCCTGTGTTTCCGTCAATGGTCATGCTTTCCACGAAAGGAGAGATCAGGGAATATAAAACCTTGTCGCCGTCCGGAGCGGCCCCGGTCAACTGGATTTCGATCGGCAGTCCCAGACGGGTCTGGGGCGTTAATATCTTCATCTCCAAAGTCGGAGGCAGGCTATAGATAACCACGGTCTGGCTCTTCGCAGGCGGTCCGGCGATGCCGTTACGGAAGGCCGTTGCCACGACACTAATCCGATCCCCGCGCTTGAGGGGCGTATCTTTCAGGACGTTGGCTGTTGCGTCGGGGATGACCTGGTCATTGCGCGTCCACTGGTACGTAAAGGTTATTCCTGCTGCGTCCCCGCTGGCGAGGGAGACGACTGCTGTGATCGGATCTGCCGCCACGGGCTGGGTGGGGGTGACCCGGATGGCGGCGATGATAAGGCCGACTTCCCCCTTCT
>Ga0172379_10010254_pt1 | contig 11377 bp, 12 predicted proteins | sample GrowelOW334metaG_FD_119756 | JGI IMG/M metagenome (GOLD analysis project Ga0172379, IMG submission 119756) | Groundwater microbial communities from an aquifer near a municipal landfill in Southern Ontario, Canada - Groundwater well OW334 metaG | ecosystem: Environmental > Aquatic > Deep... | reverse complement strand
GCTCAGTTGCATCTTGGGTAAAAAACGCCAGACCAAAAACTCAAAAAATACTTAAACAAATTTCCAAAAATCAGAATTGGGTAAAAATAACAGATCAAATAGATGCAGTACTTGATAAATTACCACCCAGATATGGTAGTAATTGGTCAGAAGAAGGAAAAGAAAAACATAAAAGAAATCTTCTGAGGTCCGCCAGAAGTACTCTCCGCTAACTATCAAATTATCGATTAATTGATAGTAAAAAATATATTATCTAATTAACCGGTTCGTGTTATATTTGGAGTGTGAAAAGTGTTGGAATTTTGTATATTGCTGAGTAATCTATTTGTTCTATATATTATTTTATACCCTTAAGTTAGGTATTTTAATATGAGTCAGCAAATACTTGTTTTGTGAAGTTTTGCAATATTTGCTGCCCTATACTTTGATCAAATTCTGGTTTCAATAGTTCTTGCTCAATGGGGTCAAACTTGCCTTTATTTTCAGGTTTTTCAAGTATTTTTTCTGCATCTTCTGCGGTTTTTTCAGGATGGAATCGCACTTCCCAAATATGAATTTATTTCAGCATTAATTATTTCTTTAATTTCGAATGCTCGGTTTTCCATGACAAATATTTCACCATTTCGGGTAACTCCGGTGACATTGTTGTATCGTAATTGAGGTCCGGTCCACGATTTACTTCCAATACATAATTCTTGCCTGTTACTCTTTCTCGACATATGTCCACTCCTGCAATTTGCATGTTAAGAGTCTTTGCAACTTTTACAGCGGTTTCCTTTACCTCTTCTGGAAATTCGGCAACATCTAGATAGATCTCGTCAATGTCCGGATCTAAATAATCTACTTTCATCTTTTCAAAACTTCTCATCACGCGACTATTGATAGACCTAACTTCATCCCCTAAAACCAAAAGTCTATACTCACATTCCATATCTATAAACGGCTCAAAAATAAATCTTTTATTTCTGACATTTGAAACATGTTCTTTAAGAAGAGCGATGTCCGCCTCGTTTTTAAGTACATAAATTCCTTTCAAAAAATGCTCGTGAATTTTTTTAGCAATCATGGGATAACCAAATTTTTTAGCAATCATCGGAATCTTTTTATCAAATTCCCTGTAATTACAATAATATGTAGGAATTGTTGCAGCACCAGCCAAAAAGCATCTAACTAGACTCGTTAATTTATCTCCTCTGATTCCCGTCTCTCTAAGCCCCTCGTCAATAAAAGGTATCCCCATTTTATCGAGATAAATAATCATGCTTCCTATCACATGCATGTCTCCAACTCTTCTGAAAAATACTAAATTAAAATCCCTCAAGTCTACCCCATCAACAGTAATTACAATTTCCTTTTCTCCAATTAGAATGTCCACCTGATCAATCTTTCTTAAAAAGACTTTTACGTTTGGGTCTGCCTTTTCGATAGCGAGAGCCAACTCCTCATGTTTTTTAAAAACTCTATCAATAAGTATTAATAATTTTTTCATTTTTGAAATTTCTCAAAATATTTAATAATTGCCATTGCAATATTCTCTCCTGTGTATTTTTCAAGTCCTTCAAACTGAGGACAAGAATTAATTTCTAAGATGTAAGGTTTATTGGTATTTTTATCGATAATGATATCTACTCCAGCAATTGTAATATTAGCCGATACTGAGGCATTTTCTGCAAATGCTTTGATTTCTCTATTCTGATCCAAATCAAACTTTTCTCCCACCCCACCAAGACTAATGTTACTTCTAAACTCATCACCTTGTGGAATTCTCTTCATTGCTGCGATTGCCCTACCTTCAATTGTAAACACTCGAATATCTCCATCATTTGGTATGAATTGTCTAATAACAACCGGACTTCCCGACTCGTTAATTTCATCAACTTTTTTGATTAAGTTATTTTCATCTTCGACTTTATACACATCCTTACCTTTATGGACTATTCCATTTTTTACGATTAGCGGAAACTCCAATTCACCCAATATTTCTGGTATTACTTTTGATGAATAAACTACAAATGTTTTTGGTGCAGGAAACCCACAACAATCCTGCACGTAGTATTCAGCAACCGGTGTTGGCAAAGACGAAAGATTGTTAACTATTTTAATTGCAAACTTTTCTTGTAAATATTTGAATGCTTGATACCATTCCCATCTTCTTTTTGTAACAAATGAATAAATAAGGCCATAAGAAGATAACTTTCTTCCAACTATATCTGCACTAAAAACGCCACCCGATCTGATTATTAAATCAGTACTTTTACAACCATCAACTGTGTGACCCAATTTCTCGCCCTCTTCCTTGAGTCTTTTAAATTGATAATTTACTGTGAGTCCCGCTATTAATATTTTCATAAGCTTTGATTAGAAAATACTTTACTTTTCAGTACAAGTATTTTCATATTAATTTCTTTGCGTGAGCAATTGCATAATCCAAATAAATCTTACTTATATTTTCTCCCGTTGCTTTTTCCATTCCAATCATTCCGGGAGTGTGATTAACTTCCAAAATATATAATTTTCCCTTTTTATCTATTAAAACATCAACACCGGCAACTTCCAATCCAACCGATTTAATAGCACATCTAGCCAGATCTTTAATCTCTGGAGTAATCGGAAAGAGTTCAACACTTCCGCCAAGTGAAAAATTGGCTCTAAAATCTCCGACTTTCGGAATCCTTCTCATACAATACATTTTTTCTCCTATTACCAAAACTCTAAGGTCGTATTTATAATCAATAAAGTTTTGGATAACTATTTTTCTGGGTCTTATTTTTTCTTCCTGACGATCTTTTAGAGCTTTTATCATTTCTTTCTCGTTTTTGATCATATATATAGCAACTCCTTTTCCGGTTCCGGCGGTTTTGACAATTGCCGGATATTTCATCGTTTTTGCGTAATCGAATAATCCCCGATAGGTTCTTGAATGGTAATAGTCCGGAACACTAACTCCCGAGAAGATTAATTTGGTTATATCGAAAACTTTGTTAATAGAGTATCTATGGGAAAAAAGATTATTATCGAACACTTTAATTCCTCTAGATTTGAGATATTGTCCAAGTGGTTCCACTGATCTCATCGCAGAAAACATTCCCCTAATTATGGCTATATCCGTATCGGGTATCTCCGGGAAAAAACTTACTTTACCTTCCACATATGAATAATGAAAATTTGAAAAATCAACAATAGAAACTGCGTGACCTGCTATTACAGCCTCGGTTTTGATTCTTTCGACTTCTTCGAGTTCTATGTTTGATGTGATAATACTTATTTTCATTTTTCTTCAATCCATGGTTTAACCAAAAAACCCTGCAGATCAGTTCTTCCTATTAAAACCTTGTAAGTAAGTTTGCTTCTGTTTGCTACACCCATTTTCGTTACAATCTTACGACCGGCAATCCAGAAAGTTACGCCGATTATTGCCCTTCTTTCCTCACCAAAAGCACTGATTTTATTTCCATACCAAAGAATATTTCCTTTTTTCAATAGACCAAGTTCTTTAGCAAAGCATTTGTCAATCGAACTACTCCAAGCTCCCGTATCAATTTTGGCCATAACCTGTATTTTCTTTTTGGATGCGTCAACAACCTTTATCTCCTCAGCTGATCCTATTGTTTTAATCCCTTCCGTAATTGCCTTTCTATTTTCAAACCGGCCGGCAAAAAGAGCTTTGGCAATTTTAATCCCGTGTTCTAAATCCATAACCTCCAGATCTTCTACGCGTTCAAGTCTTTTTTTCAGTCCTTCACCGTTCGCAAGTTGGATCTGAAGTCCCGGCTGTGCATTTAATTCCAGAACCATTGGTCCTTTGTCGGGGTGGATGACAATATCCACACCCAAATAACCCAAATGAGAAACTTCTTGAGCCTTAACGGCAGTTTCTAAGACAGCTTCCCAACTGGGTATTTTTATACCACGAAGCTTACGTTCCGTACCGGGTTTGAACACAATTTCCTCTCCATGCCAAATCGCATTTGTGGTAATTCCTGTTGCCATATCAATTCCCACACCCAAAGCTCCTTGATGCAAGTTGGCCCTTCCTCCGGATTCCTTGGTCGGAAGCCGAAGCATGGCCATTACCGGAATTTTATTAAACACAATAATACGGATATCGGGAGTTCCTCTATATGCCCATCTTCTAAAAACCTTGGCACGGCCAACATATTCCTGAATAAAAGCTACATCGGGTACATTTCCCATTGAATGGGCTCCTTCAAGAATGTCCAAAGTGTGGAGTTTAAGATCATCAGCTTTAATTCTTTCTTTTTGAGTAGTTAACCAACCGCCATCTTTTAATTTTCTTTTAACAACAATGATTCCCTCTCCACCCATGCCGCGGCTAGGTTTTAATGCAAACTTTGAAGGTAGGCTTTCCCAATCAAAATCCATAACTTCCCTAGGGTCAGTAAATTTTTTATAAATCTTGGGACTGGCAACTTTCTCTCTTTTTAAAACCCTTGCTGTCTGAATTTTTGAGTTAGCGATATTCTTTCCACGCTTAGTATTGTATTTATAAGCAAATAGTTGAGTACGAGCATTTAAACCTAAAATTGATGAGACTTTCATAATATTTTGCTAAAAATGTTATATAAAATTCATCTTTTTGTGAACTTGTTCACTCGAAATTCCTGACAGAATTTTATATAAATAATTTCTACTTACCGTTTATGAGCTTTCTAAATCTGTAATATTCCATTACTCTAAGGCCTGTGTATTTGCCAAGAAGAAGATTGGCGGTTGCAACTAGAATAATAGAAACTTCTGGGTTTAGAAGCACATATTGCCTTAATGGCTGGAAAGTAAGAAAGATATATGAAATTAAAGATAAAATTAATGTCTCAAATGTAAGACTTACGGCTGTTTTAGCACTTTTTCCAAGCTGTACCCTACTAAACTCTTCGGCCAACAGGATTAAAACCAGAACCGCAAAGATGGAAACATTGGCAAGTGAAGGAAAATTTAATACCGGTGCCAAAAAAAGCACTCCCAATACTCCAAATACCACCGCCCAGAGAATAAAGGACATTCTAGGCAAATATTGAAGTTTAACTTTGAGTTTTCTTAATACCAAACGTACTAAGGTTGCTATTGTAACAATAACCAGAAAAAGCCCTATTCCAACAACCGGACCCGTTGCCACGAACACAACAGAAAGTGCGGCCGGAAGAAAAATTCCAAAACCCCTAATTCCCACAACATTTCTTGAAAACGCAATAACAAAAGTAACAATCGGTAAAAGTAACAATAGTACTATTGTATTAGCCGGTACTTTTGCATCAACCGCCCCTCTTATTGCATATTTAATCGGATTGAAAGGCCAGACTGAGGTTAAAGTCTGATTTTTTAAAATAGTTTCGAGTGGACCTAGGGATTCAGTACTTTTTTGAGTAATATCAACAGGTGCCACAACTGGTGTAGAAGTCGGAACAGCTGAAGCCGTAGCCACCACTGTTGAGGTCGTTATCGGTGTAACAGTTATTGCCAAAACAGGAACCGGCTTGAGTAAACTCAGAGCCAAAACCATGACAAACAATAAAGACATTAGTTTTCGCATGGGATTAATCTTGAAAGTAGGTACATTATAGCATATTTACTGCGTAAAATCTTAGGGTTTCAATTTGACAACATTTCAGCTACAATTAAACCTCGCCACAAAATTTTCCCCCGCAAGGGGTTTTTGTCGCGTTTTTATTAAATATGTGGAAAACATTTAAAACATTCTATGGATTTGTACTTAAGCGTCGCCTGGTTTTTGCCGGGTTTGTTTTGTTGATCCTGCTTTCAGCCATAGTTAATTCAATAATTCCCTATTTTTATAAGATGTTTGTAGACGCAATCCCCTCACTTAACACAGGTAAACTATTACATATAGTCTATCTATATGTTGGGGTTGCAGCAGCAGGACTTGCCATTGATATCTTTAGTTACTTCGTTGGAGATATCATTCTTTTTAAGGCTTCTGCCGACGCCAGAAAGAAAGTTTTTAAACACGTACTTGATCTTGATTTCCTTTTCCACTCCAACAAAAGCACAGGAAGCCTTATTTCTGCTTTCAAACGAGGCGATGGTGCTTTTTTTGAGCTATTCCATGTAATTCATCATAGAATTTTTGGCGTATTTGTAGGTTTTGGTGTTATGGTTTATTTTTTCACCAGGCTTAGTCCGATGATAGGAATAATTACAACGGTAACAATGACAGCCACACTTATCGTGGCCAGATTCTTAATCAAATACAACGTAAAAAAGAGGGGCGAGTTTAACAAGGAGGAGGATAAGATCTCAGGAATCATTACCGATAACATGATAAATTACGAGACTGTTAAGCTATTTGCACAAGAAAAACGTGAGGAAGCAAGACTCTCAACAGCTTTTATCACCTGGACCAAGGCTCTTTGGGGATATGGAAATTCATTTAGACTCGTTGATATTTCTGTGGGAGCTCTAATTAACATCAGCATGTTTTCAATTTTGTTTATTACAGCCAAATCTGCCGGTGGTGGACACCTAAGCGTCGGAGATTTTGTGCTAATAGCCTCATTTACCTCATCCCTCTTCCCTCGTCTTTGGGATTTGGTTTGGGGATCACGCGACCTGGCAAAAGCATATTCAGATATCCAAACATATTTTAGTCTTCTTGATAATGAAATCGAGGTTTTAGATCCCGTTAAACCCGTTGTGATTGATCACGTTTATGGTGAAATCGAGCTTAAAGACGTTGAATTCTCATATAAAAATAGAGTAAAAAATGCCATAGATGGCTTTAATCTTAAGATAGAACAAGGCCAATCGGTGGCCTTTGTTGGGAAAAGTGGTTCCGGAAAGACCACTCTCGCAAAACTTTTGATGAGATTCTACGATGTAACAGCTGGTGAAATACAAATTGATGGAATAAATATCAAAGATTTTACAAAAAGTACACTTAGGGGTTTTATCGGAATGGTTCCCCAAGAACCAATACTTTTCAATAACACAGTTTCATACAATATTGCCTATGGCTTTCCTAAGGCAAAATTTGCAGAAATAAAAGCAGCCGCAAAATTAGCCAACATTGATGATTTTATCCAAAGCCTGCCTGAAAAATACAATACTGAGGTCGGTGAACGTGGAGTAAAGCTTTCCGGTGGCCAAAAACAAAGATTGGCAATTGCCCGTATGATCTTAAGTGATCCTGATATTGTTATCTTTGACGAGGCCACAAGCCAGCTTGATAGTGAATCCGAAAAATTAATCCAAGACGCCTTCTGGAAGGCTCGCGCCGGGAAAACCACGATTATAGTTGCTCATAGACTTTCAACCGTAATGAGAGCTAACAAAATTGTTGTCATGGAACATGGATTGATAAAAGAGGTTGGAACTCATGAAAGTTTACTCAAAGAGAAAGATAGCCTTTATTCTCACTTCTGGAATTTACAAATTAAATTAGACTAGAACCTAATAAATTCAGTGATCCAATAAAACAATAAATCAGTAAACTTTAATGACTTACTTAAAATTATTGAATTATTTTTCGAAGTTATTCTTCTTTTGCCTGCATTCCAAGAAGCCAAAGGACAGCTTCCTTTTTGTATCTACGATCGCCTCGTGAGTTGATGCGGATGGCCGGAAGCTTACCTCTTTTGCCCCATCTCTTGATTGTTAAGGGTGAAACTCTGAGTAGATCACTCACTTCACGAACAGTTAATAAATCCGGGAGGTCTTCCAACTTGATTTTCTTTTTATTATTTTGATCCATTTTATTGTAGTCCCCTGCCTATCATCAATCTTTCTTAGTCAGACAATATCAAAGCACTACAAGTGTGTCAATAGTCAATTAATGGAAAATAAAACGATTTTAAGTTTCTGTTATCACAACTTCCCCATCATGAAGGGTTTTGTGGGGAATTTTGTTCTTTTTGTAATACTCAACACTCTCACCAACCCTGAAAGACTCCGGATGATTGGATTCAAAATGAGGCACGAAAACGTAATCTATTAAACCTAAACCTTCCCAAATGATTTCAGGCTTATATTTAGATCCAAGAAGGTTTGGGTCATCAACAATTTCCATCCCCTTTAATGTTGGGGAAAGAACACATCCGCCCGCACTGTAACAAGCGTAAATTAAATCTTTATTATTCTTTTGGTTCAAAAGCCATTTATCAAATCCGCTTTGGGAAAATGCACGGCGAAGCAAAAAGACATTTCCCCCTCTGACAAAAACTGCATTAAATTTACTCAAATCCTTTTCCAAATCATTGGGCTTTTCAAAATAATTTCTCAGATCAACTTCAATTGGGTCAAGTCCTATTTCTTTCAGGCTTTCAATCCCCTCTTGAACTTTTTCACTTCTGATTTTGTCATCCACAAAATCCATCGCGTTTCCAATCACTGCAATTTTATTTCCCTTTCCAACCATCTCGACAAGTTTTTCCTTCTCATTACCGAGTCTATATGATGAAAGATAGAGTTCCATGTTTTTACGCTACACGCTCTTTTAAAGCGTAATAATATTTTTGAAGATAATCTTCTGCTTTTTGCCAATGTTCATCTCCAAAACCAGATAATGCCAAATTTTTCTCAACCCCGGCTAAAACTCTCAAATGAGCCGCTTTGGCGGCTTGTAGAAGCGAAATTCTGTAAACCTCCGCCAAATGCTCGGTCGCTAAAGCCTCTGCGTCAGAGGCCACTGCAATGCTATCCTTATTTTTCATTTTTTTGGCAAAGTCGACCTCCATCGAGGCAACTATTTTAGGTTCAAAAGCAAGCTTCACTTCTCCTTTGATAAGTTCGTAGAATTTTTTCATTTTTACTTTGGCTTTGTCCCATTTTTCATCTTCTTCTTCAATTATCGCTTCTATTAAATAAATAGCAGCTTCTTTAGCAAGTTTTTTGGAAAGACCGTATTGCTGACGAAGATGTTCCATTGCATAGTCTCTGAGCCTAACTCCTTCAGGAATTTTGGAAAGCCTCCACCAAGAAAGCTCGAGTTTGGCTGTAATTTTTGGATCAAATTTAAAATGCTCAACAGTATCGTTACCACCAAATCTACGCCTACGACGGGAATAATCCAAGATTATATCCGCAAGTTTTCTTGGAGTCATATCCGGTAAATTTACAGTTTCCCAATAAAACTCAGCGTAATTCATTTGCCATGGCATAAAACCACTGGTCCTTTGCTCACCTGAAGTTCTTAAAAAAAGATCAATATATGGATATGGTTGGTCTTTTGTATCTAGATATGAGGTAAAAAGCTTTTCATCAATTTGTTTAACCGGAACTTTATCGTCAACAATTCTTTTAACTGCCCGAAGAATTTCATCATGTCCACCGTAATCCAGAGCTACATTAAAGACATGACTTTTATTATTTTTAGTATTTTCTTCAACCTTTTTTATATATTTGACCAAATCAGCAGGAAGCCTATCCTCTCTTCCAAGATGAATAAATCTAATATCGTCTTTCATCGCTTCTTTTTCAACAACTCCAACCATCTTTTTAAATAGTTTAAATAGATAAGAAACCTCATCGGGAGATCTGTCCCAATTTTCGGTTGAAAATCCCCAAACTGTAAAAGTGTGCACTCCCCAGACACGGGAGGCGCGAGCAATAGCAAGTCCGGCTTCAAAGCCGGCTTTATGACCAGCTAAAGTAGGAAGTCCTTTGGATCTGGCCCAACGTCTATTACCATCAAGAATAATCGCTATGTGGTTTGGAATGATTGTTTCTTTGGGAAGCAAAATTTTATCCTCAGGCATAAAATGTATTATACATCAATCCTTTCTAATATTATCCTAAACCATGGGGTATATTTTTCGGGACACCTTTTAATATCTTTCTTTAGGTCTTCAACTTTTACCCATTTATATTCATCAATTTCTTCTGGGTCTGGATTAATTTGACCTTTATAATTACCAGTAAAAACATGGTCATGCTCGCACTCTCCCCAAATCTTATTGTCCATTTCAGCTTTATAATCAAAAACAAACATCTCTTTGAGTGGGGTTTTAAAGCCCAACTCTTCATAAATCCTTCTTTCCGCAGTCTTTTGATAAGTCTCATGAGGGTATGGATGAGTACAAACCGCATTTGTCCAAAATCCACCCCAAGTTGGCTTGGTTTTTGCTCTTTGGGTAATTAGCATTTCACTTTTGTCACAATTGAAAATTACGATTGAAATAGCTCTATGAAGTGGAACCGGAATTTTATGTGTGGCAAACTTTTCTTTAAGACCTAAGACTTTGTCATTTTTGTCAACCAAAACTATTGGTTTAGCCATATTTTTATTATATTAATCTTGCACCATTAGCGGGCGCATTTACAAGCACCCTTATTACCCCCGAAACTTTTAGTAACTTTATTTTTAACTTTATAGCATCTTTTTTAAGACAAATTACATGAACGTTAGGTCCTGCATCAATTGTAAAATAACACTCAAGTCCTTTTTCCCTAAGTTCAATTATTTCAGCCATAACATTTAAAGTTTCAGGTTTCCAATAATAAAGGGGTGGATCTGAAGTCATCATAACCGTATGCATATTAATAGCTTCTGCCTCTATGATTTTCCCAAATTTTGTAAAATCTCTATTTCTAATGGCAGTTTTTATTTCCTCAACTCTCTTTTTCATTCCAGTAATTCTTGTTCTGTAAAACGGGCTACTTTCCGCAAGTGTATGACCCTCAGTCGAGCTTACTTTTTTACTATTTTCGCCGACAATTGCAATTAAATCGCATATTTCCCAAAAATCCGGTTTAAATATAGACTTTGCGTATGAATCATCGCTTTTCTTTCCCATTTTCCACTCGGTAAAACCGTCCGGAATTGAACGACAGGCCGAACCGGATCCAAGCCTTGCCAAAATTGAAAGTTCTTTTTCCGAAAGACTTAACCCCGCAGCCGTGGTAGATGCAACCGTCAATGCTGCAAATCCTGAAGCAGATGATGCGATTCCTGCTCCTTTAGGAAAATTATTTTTACTTTCAACTTTTGCAAAATCAGTAATTTTTGATATCCTACGAATTAGATTGAGATGGTTCGATACTCTTTGTAGATCTTTTCCTTTAACTTTTAATTTGTTTATATAAACCAAATCCGATTTATATTTTTTATCAAATTCAACAGAAGTAATCGTATAGGCATCAGATAAATTCATTGAAATTGATGAATTTGCAGGAAGCCGTAACTTCTGGTCTATCTTTCCCCAATATTTAATAAAGGCAATGTTAGCCGGTGCTTTAGCTGTAATTTTCATTATATAATTTTAACTCCTTCTGCCCCGGTTTTAACACGAAGAACTGTTCCGCCTGCTTTTGTAATTGCATTTTCTACCTTTTTTTTGCATTTTTTATTTACCAATGCAATCATACAGTCTCCTCCGCCGGCACCTGAAAGTTTTGCTCCATATGC
>Ga0172379_10010253_pt1 | contig 11378 bp, 14 predicted proteins | sample GrowelOW334metaG_FD_119756 | JGI IMG/M metagenome (GOLD analysis project Ga0172379, IMG submission 119756) | Groundwater microbial communities from an aquifer near a municipal landfill in Southern Ontario, Canada - Groundwater well OW334 metaG | ecosystem: Environmental > Aquatic > Deep... | reverse complement strand
TTAATTTGTCATTTATAATTTTAAATGGCTGTGGAGATATAAACTCTAGCGTTGTTAGTATAACTGTCACGCCGACTTCGGATACGATCGGGATCAATCAATCGATCGTCTTTGCGGCGATCGCAAAAGATATCAATGGATTTATTGTGCAAGCAACGCCGACCTGGACCGTGTCGGGAGGGATCGGGACGATTTCTTCGGATGGCCTGTTTATTGCCGGCGCCTCTTCCGGCGAAGGGACCGTCACTGCGAGCATTGAAGGGATCTCTGGCCACTCAACTGTTACGGTCACCACAAATGGATGGTTGCAAGGAAAAGTTTCAGATGCGACGTTCGGAAATATCCAAAACTTTAGAGTGTATCTGCAAGAAAATACCGCTTTGTATTCTTTAAGTGATTCAACCGGGCATTATAGTATTGCCAATATACCGCCAGGAGCCTATACCACCAAAACAGATGCAACGATTTTATATCTGGGAACGACGAATGAAGTGACGATCGGCAGCGGTGAGACAAAGACGCTCGACATCGTTTTAACTTTTCAGCCAAATGCGCCGACCGTTCCGACCACGACTATCCCTTCTTTTTGATCTTTCGCTGGCAATAACATTGCTCATAAACTAAATGAGCAATGAAACAACAAGCAAACGACGAAAAAGCGCCAGGCAAATACTTGAGGAGACAATTTGTGACCTTAAGTTTGCTTTTGATCCTGCTTTTGATGATAACTATTTTTTCTTCTTCCTGTGCGAATAATGAGCCTGATAAACCAAACGAAAAGCAAATTGAAGTAAGCGAAGGATCCCAAAATGATGAAACTTCAACCCGGGAAGCGCTTTTTGTCTATGGAACCCGATCGAAATCAGAAATATCGCTAGTTTTTGGCGGCGAGCCCCTTCTTCTTTCGTCAAGTTATGCACGCTTAGTTGGGGTCGTTTGCGGGGGGCGGCCGGTTGCATGCTTGGAAGTTGGGGGGAAGGGGGCCGCCCTTTCGCTAGGAGAACTTGTGGATGGATATCGAATTATCCAAATCATGAACAATAAGGTTGTTTTTAAAAAGGATGGAAAATAATGTTTCTTAAGATACCCGTTATATTTTTTATGGTGATTTGCTTCATTGGTTCTTCGCTGGCGGCAGAGAGTATCCCCTGGATCAATTTTGAGGATGCTCCGATCATTGGTACGGTTCAAGCGCTGGCAAAAAGTGCCGGGCTTGATGTCGTACTTTCCGGTGACCAAAATATTTTGCAAGGGAAGCGAGCGACGATCCATTTAAAAGACATTTCAATTGAAGATGCGATCGAAAGTATCCTTCGGACCAATGGATTTAATTATGAACGGCATGGGAAAACTTTGTTGATCTCTTCTTTGCCGCAAGACCTGTCGCAAACCGGATATAAGCAGGACACGGAAAATATCGAATTAAAATTTATAACTGCGGCTAAGGCTTGCGAGGTCCTGTCGAAAATATTTACGGCCGCTGTTTTTCAGGCAGGGGAGCGGGCGAATTCTCTTATTATCCGCGGGAGGGGTTCAGAAATAAATGAGATCAAATTATTGCTCTCTTCGCTTGACAAGCTATCACCGCAGATCCTGATCGAAGGGAAAATAATAGAATTGACACAAAGCGATTCCCAGAAGATCGGGATCTCTTATGGTAGCGGAGCCATTAAATTCACAACTTCGAAAGATACAAAAAAGACAGCGTTAACGGATGATATTAATTCGGTCTTGAATTATCTTATTGCGGAGGGGAGGGCAACGGTTGTTGCCAGCCCCAGGATCGCAACACTGGACAATCAGGAAGCTTTGATCAATATTGGCAGCCGGATCCCCTATGCTGTTCCGGTGAGCAACTCTCAAGCAGGAAGCCAATGGACGGTGAATTATATCGATGCCGGGGTTAAACTTAAAATAACGCCGCAGCTCGGAACAGAAGGCTACATTACGACTTTTATCCAGCCGGAAGTTTCTTCAATTTCAGAATGGAAAATTACTTCAGCCGGGGAATTTCCTGTTATTTCAACCAGGAATGCTTCCGCGACGGTAAGGGTAAAAGACGGAGAGACCATTGCGATCGGCGGATTGCTATCGGAAAATAATCGCGAAAATGTTACAAAAATACCGGTCTTGGGGTATTTGCCGATAATTGGATCGTTATTTCAAAGCAAGAGCGTTGAAAAAGAGAAGACAGAGTTGGTTTTTCTGATAACACCGAGGGTTATGTATTAAATCGGAACGATCTTGATCTTTCCCATCGCCCCCATCTGATCATCTTTGATTATTAATACGCCGTCTAATCCTTTGATCCTTTTTGCAAGGGCTAACCCTTTATTAATATCTGCAACGTCGACGATAAGGTTTCCGATGGCGGTCGCAGCTGCATCGGCTAATGACGCATTTTCGGCAATTGTTACGATCGCATCCGCTTTCCCGAAGCTAAACGATGGGCCGACCGTTCCTGAAGAGGTACAGACCGAAAAGCCTTTTTCTTTTGGCTCTACTTCAAGCGCGATCTTTTCGGAAAAGGGGGATGTTCCGGCAAAGATGCCGATCTTGCGGGGCCGGTTTGTTTTTAGGAATATATCTCCTCCGTTTTCAACGATTATCTCGTTTGAATAAGCAAGAAGATCCCGCCCGACAAATTCTGCGACTGCTCCGGCAACGGCAGCCATCGGTCCAACTTTGGCTCTTTTTGCGGCAGAGATCATCTCTTTTACGATCTCGGGCGCGTCGCGGCGAGCATTTAGAGGGGTGAAGGACTTAATAAAATCCGGATTTATTTCACCGTAGGTTTCAATTTGGCCGCGGTATTTTGCGATCGCCTCGATGGCTTGTTCGTGCAGGTTCTTGTCAGCTAAGATCAGAAGGTCGGTCTCTTTTTGGACAACTTCGAATTTAACCAGATCATCGGCTTTTGTATAATTTCGATAGGTCCGTCTTTCGTAAGGCATGGAACTATAATATCCCCTTTGTCGAGGGAACGCCCTTCTTTCGAGGATTGATCGCACAGGCTCTTTGCAATGCAACCCCAAAAGCTTTAAAGATCGCTTCGATCTTGTGATGCGTATTCTTCCCGCGGACAAGTTCAATGTGCAGCGATATTCCGGCTTTGTATACGAAAGACTCAAAAAATTCGCGCAGCATTTCGGCATCAATTTCAAGCTTAACTTTATGTTTTCCAACTTCGGCGTAGATCAATTCTTTATCAAATTCGGCTTTGAATGTGAAATGCGGTCGGCCGGAAATATCGATAGCCGCTTTTACTTCTGCCAGTGATTCATCCATTGGAACTATGGCGTGTCCGTAGCGCTCGATCTTTTCTTTCTTTCCCAGGGCTTTGGCGAAAGCTTCTCCAAGCGTAAGCCCGGTATCTTCAATTAAATGATGCAGATCGATCTCAAGGTCGCCTTTGGCTTGCAGGTTCAGATCAAATAATCCATGTTTCGCAAAAAGGGCGAGCATGTGGGCTAAAAAAGGAATAGGGTATTTTATTTTACTTTTGCCGGAACCGTCGATATTTAGATCGATCTTTATCTCGGTTTCTTTGGTCTTTCGATTAACTTTTGTTTTTCTTGCCATGGTAATACTCCTTTTAAAATAGTTCAGATTGCTTGGTGTTTGCGTTGGTTTGTTTTAATGTTCGGCCAACATGCGTTGCTCCGGCAGGTGTGACCATCCTTCCTCTTGGTGTCCTTTCAATGAACCCGATCTGCATCAAATATGGCTCGTAAACGTCTTCGATCGTTTCGACTTCTTCTGAAATTCCGGCTGCGATCGTCTCGACCCCGACCGGTCCTCCGCCAAAATTATCAATAATTGTAAGTAAATATTTGCGGCCGATCTTGTCCAAGCCTAGCGCATCGATCTCCATCGAATCTAAACAGCTAACGGCAACTTCTTTGCTTACGATATTGCTTCCTTTTACCTGAGCGTAATCCCTCGCGCGGCGCAGGAAGCGGATCGCGATCCGAGGCGTGCCGCGCGATCTTTTGGCGAGTTCAACTGCGCCCGCCTCGTCGATCTTAATATTGATCGTTTTTGCCGCGCGGATAACGATCTCCTTTATTTCATTTAGAGTATAAAATTCGAGCCGGTTAATAATTCCAAAGCGATCGCGAAGAGGAGCGGAGAGAAGCCCAATTCTGGTCGTTGCGCCGATGAGGGTGAATTTCGGAAGATCCAGGCGGATCGATCTGGCGCTCGGACCTTTACCGATAATAATATCGAGCGCAAAATCTTCCATAGCGGGATAAAGGACCTCTTCGACGACATTATTTAAGCGATGGATCTCGTCGATAAAGAGGACGTCATGTTCTTTCAGGTTCGTTAAAATTGCCGCAAGGTCCCCCGGCCGCTCAATGGCCGGCCCCGAAGTTATTTTAATAGAGGCATTGATCTCGTTGGCAATGATATTTGCAAGAGTTGTTTTCCCAAGGCCGGGAGGACCATAAAAAAGAAGATGTTCGAGCGCTTCCCCGCGGGAGCGGACAGCATCTATGTGGATGAGAAGGTTTTTTTTGATCAATTCCTGGCCAATAAAATTATCGAACTTTCGCGGGCGGATCCCCTCTATATTATCTTTTTCTGGCGTATAATCTTTTGTATTCAAAATAGCTCCCCATTACTTTCTGGACATAGAGCCGGGTTTCCCTGGCGGGTATGCTTTCGACGAATTCGTCGAGGTCGAACAGGGAAGAATTTCCGCCATACCAATTATTAATGTATCGTTTTATTTTGTTAGGTCCGCCATTATAGCCTGCAAGCGAGAGATAAACGTTGTTATCAAACCTTTTAACGAGATTGGATAGATAATAACTTCCCATTTGGATGTTTAGTTCGGGCTCGGTTAATCTATGCGTCTTGTAATATTCTATGTCAAGATCGTGTGCTATTCCCAGTCCCGTTTTTGGCATGATCTGCATGAGTCCCCGCGCCCCCGATTTTGATCTTGCGGTGGGAAGAAAGCGGCTCTCTTCGCGCATGACCGCTAGAACAAGGTACGGGTCGAGACCAAATAGTTCCGCCTTTTTTGAGACATTTCCCCAATAGGCTTTTGGGTAGGCGAGCTGCCATACTTTTTTGGGGAGCGCATCCTGTTTGCCGGCATAGATGGCCGATTTTACTTTCTTTTCAGCGAAAGCAATTGAAGTCTGATATGCTCCGGAGCGCATAAGGGCTTGCCCCAGTTTTAGCTGCAGCGACTCTTTTTCAGGGTCCGAAGTTGACTGGACAAGATATTTTGCTTCATCGGCCGCATAGCTGGCCAATCCGATCGAAAGGAGCTCTTTGTATTTTGAAAGATGGACCCTGACTTCGTTGCTGTTCTTCCCTTTTAGGGCTCCAAGGTTGTTTTTTTCCCAGATCTCCATAATAGCGGAAAGCTCGCTGCCTTTCGTATCGCTTAATTCATTTAAAGCGAGGGAATAATCTTCTCCGCTCGGGGTTGGTTCTGTCATCATTGCCAAACCGAAGCCTCGGAGTTTCTCCATAGCCCGGTAACCATAATAGGTATGGTCGAACCTTTCAGCCAGTTTTTTGTAGGTCTCTTTGGCCATCCCTTGATTTCCCATCCGCTCATACGCTTTTGCTTCGAAAAAATAGCTGCGGGACGTGTTTTCATCTGCCGGATAAAGAGATGCAAGATGGAAATATGTGATCGCGTTCTTTAGATCGCCGGCCCAATAATAGATCCGTCCCATTCTCCAGATGGAGGCCTGAACAGAGGAGCTATATGGATATTTGTTTATCAGGTTGTAATAACTTATAAGCGCATCGCTGTTTTGATCGTTAAGCTCCTGGTAGTACGCAAGCCAATACGCGGCATCGTCCGCAAAGTCCGAAGCGGGATATTTTTCAAGGACAACTTTTAAGGTGGCGATCGCTTCATCAAGCAGGCCGCGGCGTCCTTTTGCGAGCCCTAGGTAATAGCTTGCTTGGCCAGCCAGGTCGGAGTTTCCTTGTGCTACTTTTTCAAGGTCGCTGAAGGCTGACGGGTAATTGTTGGCTTGCATTTCTGCCCGGCCGAGCATAAGCCATGCTCGCGTAATGTATTTGCTTTTCGGATATTCTTTTGCAAGCTGGCTCAAAACATTTGCGGCCATCTCGAAATTCCCCTGCTCAAAAAGCGCGCTCCCCTTTTTAAAGAGGGATTCGGCCGAGGCTTTGAAGTGGGGGAGCTTGCTTTTATATTGTTTTTTCAAACGGCTGATCGAATCGCGGGATTTATTTCCGAAATAGCCGATCGGATTATAGAGATCGGTCTCTTCGTACGCGAGATAAGCGTTTTTGGGATCAGCTTGTTCTTCATAGGCCCTTGCGATCAGGTAGCGGGCTTCAGCATTGGCTTCAGATTCCGGATAGCTCTTAATAAGAGCCTGGAACATTGTTATTGCGGCCGAGTAGTTCTTTAAATTAAAAAAACTTTTTCCGATACGCAGCGTTGCTTTTTCCTGTAAAAGGCTTTTTGGGAAATCGGCGAGCAATTTTTGGTATTCCGGGATAGCCAAGTTATAATTGCCTGAAAAATAGTGGGTTTCTCCGACCTCGAACTGGCCATAATCTCTTAAGATAAAACTATTCGACTCTGCCGCTTCTTTGAATAAGGGGAGTGCCTCTTCGGGGCTCCCTTTTTCGCGAAGCGCAACCGCTTTTGCCAAGACCGCAGGATCAAAAGTTTTTACTTCTTTGGATTGGCCCCACAGGCAAGCGGACATAGAGATCAATAATAGCCCGATAATAAATTGCCGCATGATTTAATTATTATACCACCTGGAGAGGTATGATAAAATGCCCGTATGGCGAAGAAAAAGGAAAAATTTGGATATGTGAGCCGCGGGGGGAAAAAGCTGGAAGGGGCGCTTGATGAGTTTAAAGTCCCGGTGGAAGGAAAGGTCGCCCTGGACGTTGGCGCATCAACCGGTGGCTTTACCGATTGCCTTCTTAAGCGCGGCGCAAGGCTGGTCTATACCGTTGATGTCGGCTACGGTATTTTGGACTGGAAGCTGCGTAATGATCCCCGGGTCGTTGTCCATGAACGTACGAACATTCGAAATGTAACACCGGAAAACTTATATGAAAAAAAAGAAAAGGCATCTCTGGCGGTTATCGATGTCTCATTTATTTCGCTAACAAAAGTAATGCCGGTCGTATATACTTTGCTGGCCGATGCGGCGGATGTCCTGGCCCTGATCAAGCCGCAGTTTGAGGCTAAAAGAGAAGATGTAGAGAGGGGAGGGATAGTTAGGAGCGAGGAGGTTCGGAGTTCGGTGATCAAAAGGATCGAAGAAAAAGCAAAAGAGATCGGGTTTGAGGTTAAAGGTGTCGTAATTTCGCAGATAGAAGGAGCGGATGGGAACATTGAATATATTATTTGGCTCGCCAAAAGATGAATTAGCCGGGTTTTTACGGAACGCCGGATATAATATCCTGGGAAAAAAATTAAAGGAGCCGGTCGTTTCCGGGATCGATGGAAAGGAATATCATAATTTTATTGCTGCCCCCTATACCGTCCAAAAAGGAAAGAAGAAATTTGTCGTGGTTGAAATGGAGATCGGCGTTGAACTTGATCTTCAGGAAGAGGGGCTGCGAAATAAATTGATCTGCCTGGATAGGGTTTTTGGGCTGGACGGTGTATTGCTTGCCGACCCAAAAAATAGGATCACCCGGGAAATAACTTTTAAGTTCCCGAAAGAGCGAGGGCTCGACTTTTATTTTCAATTTCTAATGGCGCTCTTTTTTATTCTGGGCGTGATTGGTATAATTTGGCTGCTGGTGTCAATTAAATTGTTTTAAGGGGGCATTCGATGAAAAAAATTGGAATAGTCTATAAAAAAGAAGACGCGCTGATAGCAAATACGGCTAAGCAAATAATGAAAGAGCTGAAAAATGACGGATTTACCGCAAATCCTGAAAAAGCGGACTTTGTAATTACCTTCGGGGGAGACGGGACCATTCTTCGGACCGCAAGGCTACTCGCCAAAACCGGGGTCCCGATCCTGGGGATCCATCTCGGAGGGGTCGGTTTTTTATCCGAGATCGAACTAAAAGATCTTAAGATGGCTCTTGACCATATCCGGGTCGGCAGGTGTCAGATCGATGAAAGAACCATGCTAGAAGTCTCCGTCTCCGGTAAAAAGATCATAGCTTTGAACGACATTGTTATTGCAAAAACCGGGATCTCAAGGGTAATTAAGTTCGAGCTCGAAAATATTGCCAAGTATACGGCGGATGGGCTTATTTTTGCCTCCGCGACCGGCTCAACCGCCTATAATCTTGCAGCCGGCGGACCGATATTAGCTCCGAATTCCGATAATATTATTATTTCGGCGATTTGTCCGCATAGCTTGAGCAATCGATCGCTTGTGGTGGACGGTCCAATATCCTTCAGCCTGGTGCGCGGCGACAATGTCATGCTTACGGCTGACGGGCAGGTCCTTGTTCCGATCAAAGTTAAGCAGGAAATAATCATTAAAAAAGCGATCGAAAAAACAAGGTTCATCCGGCTAAAAAAATTGGACTACTTTGGAAAAATTAGAAGTACGTTCGGCTTTGGGAGCGGCTCTTAGTTATCCGATCGTCCGCGATCAAGCCCGATAAATTTATCGAGATCGTCTATCATGACAAAGCTGTGCGGGTCGGATAAGTTTGCCGCAGCCGTGATCGGGAAGATAGAAAATAGCGTTATTTTATGGATCTTGGCAACGAGCAGTTTTTCGAAATAGCTGAGGATCGCTACTCTTTCGATGCTTTCAATTGCTTTCGTGCTATCGAGTGGTTTCATCCAACTTCTCCTTACCTGAAATTACTGTTCCCGTATTCTTTTTTCAAAAAGATATCCGCAAAGACTTTTACGAATTGGCCGGGAGGATTTGCTTTTGCTTTCTGCTCTTTCTCGATCATGATCGCGTCTCGGATGTGATTTGAACGTTTTTCGGTCCCGATGTGGCTTATGGAAGCGACATCGTAGCCGAATGGTTTGTTTTGATCTGCGTTCATTGTGCTCATCTTTATACCCTCTCACATATATATCGTAATATATTCGCTTCGATTTCACTTTAAATTTTGAAGTGTTATAATGACGGCAACATGGAGCAGCTCCTAAAAAGCAAGTACCGCATTGGAAAGAAACTATCTGAAACCCCCTTCAGCATCACCTATCAAGGATTTTATATTGGTACTGATAAGCCAGTTTTGGTCAAGATCTACAAACGAGGAACGCTCAGCTCCTCTTTGATAAAAAGCATGAAGCAGCGGGTAGCCGAGTATACCCTTCTTAACCATCATGGAATTGCAAAAATGCTTGACGGCGATTATGGGTGGCAAGGATTTTATTATGTGAGGGAATATATTGACGGTCTAAGTTTACCGGAACTCTTGAAAAAAGAGGGGAAATTCAGTATTGAGAAGATCGAAACGATCGCAGGGCAGATCTTGGATACCCTGGAGATCGTGCATTCCAAAGGGATCCTGCATGCCTGTCTCAAGCCAACAAATGTTTTTATTGATTCAAGGGGGATCGTTAAGTTAACCGACTTTTTGATCGAGGGGGAGATAAAAGAAGTTCAGCCGCAAAAAGCTGAAGAGGTCCTTTTGAATGCAAAATATTCTGCTCCCGAGGTGATCTTAGGAGAGCCTCTATCCCCTGCTTCCGATATATATTCTCTAGGGATGATACTTTTTGAGCTGGCGGCCGGAAGCTTCTTAGTTTTTGATGACGGCCTGGCGGGAAATATAAAAAAACTAAAGCTCTCGAATATTATGCCAAAAGGCGTTTTGCCGACCATGCCCCAATATTTTAGGGATATTCTTTTTAAATGTTTGCAAAAAGACCGTCTCCTGCGGATCAAGACGGCCGGTTATTTAAAGGAATGCTTGGCTAAGAAAAGCATTGTTTCTGGCTTAAAAGGGAACGAAGAATATGTGCGAATATTTGAAAGCGTAGTTACGCAATATGGCGGAGAAGAGATAAGTCCGCAGCTGCTTGAAGAATTGGAAGAAGTTGGGCAAGTAAAGATCGGCTGGAAGAAAGAAAAACACAGGAATTATCTTTTAGCGCTCATTATTGCGGCTGCCGTTATTTTGGGCCTCGTTTATTCATTTTTTGCAGGGAGATAGCAATGTTTGAAATTGTATTATTGGCGGTTATTTTGTTTTTTGCCGGGTTATTGATCGCCAAAATGGTTAAAAACTTGAAGCTTCCGCGCAGCTTGACCGTTTTGGCGATTGTTTTTATTATGTCTCCGATAATTATCGGATATTTATTCTTATCATATTTCAACTCGATGCCTGAAGGAGCGGTCCCGGATGTGATGGGGCTTCCATTTGAAGAAGCGCGGATCAAACTTGAAGATGCCGGCTTAAAAGTCCGTGTTGCCGGAAATGTGTATGACCCCGAAATAAGCGAAGGGAGCGTTGCTTACCAAAAACCGGAAGCCGGGAGAAACGTTAAAACAGGACGGGTTATAAATGTTAAAATATGTTCGAAAGAAAAAGTTTTTGTTCCAAATGTTATTAATAAATCAATTTCCGCGACTCAAGGCGAGATCACAGGGCTCAACTTGATAGTGGGAGAAGTAAAATATGAGAAAAACCATAACCTTGTAGAGGGGACGGTCTTAGCCCAGGAGCCGATGCCGGGGGAAGAAGTTTCCGTTGAAACAAAGATAGATCTTTTGGTTTCAACTACGCTTGAGGTGATCCAAAAAACAGAGGGAAGCGAGGAAGTTAAATGATAAAAATTGCTCCGTCGATATTGTCGGCCGATTTTAGTAGTTTAGGGGAAGAAATTGCAAGGGTTGAAAAAGCCGGGGCGGATCTTATTCACATTGATGTAATGGACGGGCACTTTGTCCCCAATATTACGATCGGTCCCTTGATCGTAAAAGCTTGCCGAAAGATCACAAAACTTCCGCTGGATGTTCATCTTATGATCGAAAGCCCGGATCGATTTATCCCGGATTTTGCAAAAGCGGGTGCGGATATTATTACGATCCATGTCGAGGCATCAAAAAATTTATTTGAAGACATCGAACTAATTAAACAGCACAATGTTAAGGCCGGTGTTGTTGTTAACCCTGCAACTCCGATAGAAATGGTCTTCCCCGTACTGGATAAAGTAAGCATGGTTTTGATCATGTCAGTTAATCCGGGTTTTGAAGGGCAGAAGTTTATGCCGGAAGTGCTGGAGAAAATTAGAAAGCTGAAAGCAGAGAGCAGGAAGCAGAACGCAGAAATTGATATCGAAGTTGATGGTGGAATTAATGCTGAAACAGCGAAAGAAGTAATAAAAGCCGGCGCAAATGTGCTGGTGGCCGGGTCGGCTATATTTTATTCGAAGGACTATGAAAAAGTTATATGTGGACTGAAGAAGATATAAG
>Ga0172379_10010252_pt1 | contig 11378 bp, 8 predicted proteins | sample GrowelOW334metaG_FD_119756 | JGI IMG/M metagenome (GOLD analysis project Ga0172379, IMG submission 119756) | Groundwater microbial communities from an aquifer near a municipal landfill in Southern Ontario, Canada - Groundwater well OW334 metaG | ecosystem: Environmental > Aquatic > Deep... | reverse complement strand
GTTTCCATGGAAACTACTTTTTAGTGTCTAATTGAAAATACTGCTGAAGCCCTATGCTTAATTAGAGTTAGTTAGAGTTTGCTCTAACCATGTCTTTCAAGCCATCCTTAGCTACTTGGGCATTTCTGTCCACGATCTTTTTCGATTCGTCAGCTTGTTTGTCTAGATTCTTTTTGACAAAAGATGTGCTCTCTTTTACTTCTTTACTCTGAGCGTCGAGGTTTGCTTTCTCGATATCAAGTTGCTTCTTGTTCACTTCAATAGCTTGAAGATTCTGTTCTTTCTGACGCTCTACTGATTCTTTCAATTCGTCGGTGGTACGCTCGACTACTTTTATCTGTACTTCTTTTTGCTTGTCGATATCTTTTTCGCGCTCTGAAAGCTCTTGCGATTGTTGACTGCAAGCAGTTGTTGCCAACGAAATTAGAGTAAGTGCTAGAAACAGTTTCCCTAACTGTGATTGATTTAAACTGATGTGCATGAGTCATTCCCCTTTTGTAATCGTTTTAAAGTCCGTCAATAGTGACCGGTTTGTTGCCGATTTGTTCCAGGTTTAACCGACTTCGGCAATCTCAGCTTGGTCGCTGCACATTAGCTTGCTGAAGGTACCACACCACATCTCCAGAGTATTTTGCTGCAGCAATTGCTTCAGTCTAAGATATCGTCTCAGTCTCATTAGTGTTGGCATCATAATGCAGCGCATGGTAGCATCAGCTATGGCGTCAATGTCATCAGGATTGAAGGTAATGGCATAACGGCCAATTTCTTCTGCTACACCATTACTAGTTGAGAGTGCCACAATGCCTGGATTTTCTTTGGTCTGACAAGCAAGGTACTCTTTAGCCGTTAGATTGTGACCAGCCGATGAAGTAACTAGCAAGACAGCAGCTTGTCTATATAGCTGTGCCATCTGATCACTGTTCAACCCTTGGGTAATTGAAACCAGTGGCTGCCAGCTATCTGTGGCATATTTTTCTGTGAGTGAAGCTATTTCTTCTTGGCAGTCTTTCCAATATTTATCGAAAGCTTTGATACCGGGATTGGAGCGCGAAATGACCTGGACAAAAGTGATTTTCTCTTGCAGTTCGGGATGGCGAGCAAAGAATAAATCAATGGCTTTTAGTCTTTGCATGGTTCCTGCTGATAGATCAGCTTTTTCTATGGAGAGGACATAAGGGGTTGAAATCTCTCCTGCCACGTCATTTGCTGCAGTTAGCTCTCGTGTTGTCCAATAGTCAAGGTCTATTCCAAGTGGTGCCACTATTACTTCTGCCACATGGCCAAAAGCGCGAGAACTATTTATAAAAGGTAGGTGGCAATCGACAAAATTGTTGAAATTGTCTGCATACTCTTGGGTCGTAAAAGCAAGTGCTTTCGCTTTGAGAAGCGATTGAGCAATTTCTATTACCGCTGGCAGATGCTCGCTGCAGATACTACTTGGCCATGGAATTTGCCAGAACATAGCGGATTCGCGACCATCGTTCTTAAGAAACTTGGGCAGCAGAGCTAGTTGATAATTTTGTACAAAGTAGGGAGCATGACTTTGCTGACGCTCAATCTGGGCGGCAAAAATTGCATTATGCCGTTTAAATAAGAAGAAGTCTTCTTCTACATATGTAACTTGATCGGCAAGGCCATGCATTACAGGCCAAATGAATTCATAGCAAAAGCGGTAGTGTGAATCACCTACCGGCGCAGGGATAGTCTCGCTGGCGATATGTCTGACGGCACTTTTGCTCAGGCATTTAATCTGATCTTGAGCGAGGTACCACCAGGTTTGATTGCGGCCGCCAGACTTGTGCATGCGCTCCAAGGCCGTTGTTATGGCGCCCTCTCTTCCTGGACCATCGTGCGAAACAATATTCATTTGCAGCACTCCTGTAGATCCGACCTGATCTGTGCTCCAGACTTACATTTGTTAGAGAAGTTCCATTTTCATTTGGGAACTTGTTGGAGGTGACTTCAGTCACATCACCAAACAAATGGATGGGCAAATTTTAGGTAGCAGGAGAATATAGTGAATAACGATTGCAATGTCAGAGCGATGATCCTCGCCGCCGGTGCCGGAAGTAGACTTGATCCATTGACTCAGCTTTTACCTAAACCACTAGTTCCGATTGGCAACAGGCCTGTAATGGAGCACGTACTGCGCCTTTTGCAAAAACACGGAATTAACGAAGTGGCTGCTAACCTTTTCCATCTGGCTGAGAAGGTCCAGCCCGCCTTAGAGTCTTATGATGTTCATTACGTGACGGAGCCGGTCTTAAGCGGCGATGCCGGTGGCTTGCGGGCGTGCAAGAGCTTTTTTGAAGCAGGCACCTTTGTTGTGCTCATGGGCGATATTGTCACAGACATCAATCTCACTCACTTGATCAAAGAGCACAAACGCAGTGGTGCCATTGCCACCATTGCCTTGCAAGAAGTTGAAAATGTAGAACAATTTGGCATAGTTGAGCTAAACCAAGATGGCTTCATTAGTGGCTTTAAGGAAAAGCCGAAAGCTAGTGAAACTACCTCCCGCTTGGCCTCTATCGGTATATATGTATTCGAGCCTGAAATTTTTGAGCATATACCAGAGAGCGGAATATATATGTTTGGCAAGCAACTCTTTCCCCAGCTCTTGCAAAAAGATCTACCAATAAACGGTGTTCGGCTGGAAGGTTACTGGTCTGATATAGGTACGCTTGCGAGTTATAAGCGCACTACCTTTGATGCTCTTGACGGTTTAATTCATTCTGGATCAGGCACTAAGTTTGGCTCAGATCTTGATTTAGCTCGAGGAGTACAAAGAAGCGTTAGCGGCATCGTGCTTGTGGGCAAAAATGTCACTATTGGATCAAACGTGGAGTTCATCGGTCATGTAGTGATTGGTGATAATTGCACCATCGAATCAGGTGCTTGCCTAATAGATTCGATTGTCTGGTCTGATTCTAAAGTTGGTGCTGGTTCATATGTATATGACTGCATTTTGACAACCGGTACCATCTTGGCGCCTGACACCGTACTAGAAGGTCAGGCGTTAATGCAAAGTAAAACATTGACTACAGTAGAAAGTCTGGCGGTGCGGCGACATTCACTGGCGAAAGTCAAAGCAGTAGCGAGTTAGCGAGGTGACTATGAATCAGGTAAGACATGAGCGGTTAGAAGGCAGTCAACTCGATAGAAGTGAATTTTCTGTTTTCAACAAGTTCTTTGCAGCAGACAGAGTGATCAATTTGTCGACATTGCTTGTTGCTGCAACAGGGCTTTTAGTTATATTGCTGCTTGGAGTATTGGCTTATTTAGTCGCACCACGGCCATTCTTTTAGATATTAAGAAAAGTTCACAAATAACTTCAGCAAAATGGGAACTTTTGCGCCCTTGCCTGGTCTTCGCTTTCCACTCAGGCTGGCGTAGTTTTATACTGGTGTTTTTTTGACTAAATAAACATTGATTAGTACAAGTACACCATTAGAGTTCGCCAAAACCGAATACGAAGCATCAAGGAGATGTGTTAAATGGCCACAGTTGCTGACAGTGCCTTTCAGGTTGACGCTCGACCATTACTTAAGGCTCTTCGGGGAGTGAAGCGTGGTGATTTTTCGACAAGGATGCCACTCGATGCGACAGGAGTGAGCGGTGAAGTCGCTGAGGCTTTCAACGATGTTGTGGAGCTGAACGAGCGCCTTCTAAATGAACTTCAACGTATCGGCAATATTGTCGGTCGCGAAGGGAAAATTACTCACAGGGCGCAACTTGGTGATGCCGGCGGTTGCTGGGCAAAAGCCATAATAGCTGTTAACACGCTTGTCGGTGACCTTGTTAGACCTACAACCGAAGTGGCACGGGTTATCGGTTCAGTGGCCAAAGGTGACTTGGGTCAGACCATGTCATTAGAAATTGAAGGCACTCCTCTTAAAGGCGAATTTTTACGCACAGCTAAAACCATCAATACTATGGTCGAACAGCTTGGCTCGTTCGCCTCAGAAGTGACACGGGTTGCTAAAGAAGTAGGTACTGAAGGAAAGCTCGGCGGTCAAGCCCAGGTGAAGGGCGTCTCTGGTACATGGAAAGATTTGACTGATTCAGTTAATTCGATGGCCAGCAACCTTACAGCTCAGGTGCGAAACATCGCAGAAGTGACAACGGCTGTGGCAACCGGTGACCTTTCCAAGAAAATTACAGTAGATGTTAAAGGCGAAATTTTAGAGCTAAAAAATACCATCAACACCATGGTTGATCAGCTTGGCTCCTTCGCTTCAGAAGTAACGCGGGTAGCGCGGGAAGTAGGTACCGACGGTAAACTGGGTGGTCAAGCGCAAGTAAAAGGTGTATCTGGTACGTGGAAAGATTTGACCGATAACGTTAATTCAATGGCCAGTAACCTCACAGCCCAAGTGCGAAATATTGCGGACGTGACCACTGCGGTAGCTAACGGAGATCTGAGCAAGAAAATTACAGTAGATGTTAAAGGCGAAATATTAGAGCTGAAAATTACGATCAACACCATGGTTGATCAACTCGGTTCGGTCGCTTCAGAAGTAACGCGGGTTGCTCGAGAAGTAGGCACCGACGGTAAACTAGGAGGTCAAGCCAAAGTAAAAGGGGTGGCCGGCACTTGGAAAGATTTGACCGACTCAGTAAACTACATGGCCTCAAACCTCACTTCGCAGGTAAGAAACATCGCCGAGGTGACAACTGCTGTTGCTAACGGTGACCTCAGTAAGAAGATTACAGTTGACGTTAAGGGCGAAATTTTAGAACTGAAAATTACAATCAACACCATGGTTGACCAGCTCAGTTCGTTTGCCTCAGAAGTAACCCGGGTGGCTCGTGAAGTAGGAACTGAGGGCAACCTCGGAGGTCAGGCTCAAGTTAAAGGAGTCTCTGGTACATGGAAAGACTTAACTGACAACGTCAACTCTATGGCTGGCAATTTAACTGACCAAGTGCGAAACATTGCCGACGTTACCACGGCGGTTGCACGAGGCGATCTCAGTAAGAAAATTACAGTAGATGTTAAAGGCGAAATCTTAGAGCTGAAAAACACAATCAACACCATGGTTGACCAGCTCAGCTCATTTGCCGCAGAAGTAACTCGGGTAGCGCGTGAAGTAGGTACCGAAGGGAAACTCGGTGGCCAAGCCTATGTAAAAGGTGTTTCTGGTACCTGGAAAGACTTAACTGATAACGTCAACTCGATGGCCGGTAACCTCACAGGTCAGGTGCGAAACATTGCTGAAGTAACGACGGCTGTAGCAAACGGTGACCTCTCTAAGAAAATTACAGTTGATGTACAAGGCGAAATCTTAGAGCTGAAAAATACCATCAACACCATGGTTGACCAGCTCAGTTCATTTGCATCAGAAGTTACGCGGGTGGCTCGTGAAGTAGGTACCGAAGGTAAGCTCGGTGGCCAAGCACAAGTAAGTGGTGTTGGCGGTATTTGGAAAGACCTTACCGATAACGTTAACTCGATGGCCGGTAACTTGACTGGGCAGGTGCGTGGTATTGCAGTGGTTGTGACCGCAGTTGCTAACGGCGATCTCAATCGCAAACTAGTGTTGAAGGCGAAAGGCGAAATCGCGGCTTTATCTGACACCATCAACGAGATGATTGACACTCTAGCCACCTTTGCCGATCAGGTAACATCAGTGGCAAGAGAAGTAGGAGTAGAAGGGAAATTGGGAGGCCAGGCGAAAGTGCCTGGTGCTGCCGGTACGTGGCGAGATTTGACTGACAACGTTAACCAGTTGGCTGCAAACCTAACGACACAGGTGCGAGCTATCGCCGACGTTGCTACAGCGGTGACCAAGGGTGACTTGACTCGATCAATTTCGGTAGAAGCGTTGGGAGAGGTTGCTTCACTCAAAGATAATATCAACGAGATGATCTTCAACCTCAAAGACACTACTCGTAAGAACACTGAGCAGGATTGGCTCAAGACCAACCTCACCAAATTTACTCGAATGTTGCAAGGGCAAAGAGATTTGCTTACCGTTGCCAGTTTGATTTTGTCTGAGGTGTCGCCCCTGGTGTCAGCTCAGCATGGTGTCTTCTACATTTGTGATCATGAAGGTGGAGAAGATAGTCTTAAATTGATTGGCAGCTATGCCTATCGCACTCGCAAAAATCTCGGTGATCGCTTCCGTATGGGCGAGAGTTTGATTGGCCAGTGCGCTCTTGAGAAGCAACGAATATTGCTTCAGCATGTGCCTGAAGACTATGTCCACATTACCTCTGGTCTTGGTGAAAGTGCACCGCGCAACATCGTTGTTTTGCCAGTCTTGTTTGAAGGTCAGGTGCGTGCCGTAATAGAACTGGCCTCACTGCAAGAGTTCAATGACACCCATTTGAATCTACTTGACCAATTGACCGAATCAATTGGTATCGTTCTCAACACAATCGAAGCTAATACCCGTACTGAAGACTTGCTCAGGCAATCGCAATCATTAGCCCATGAATTGCAGAATCAGCAGCAAGAACTGACTGAGACTAACAAGCGTCTAGAGTCGCAAGCTCAGACACTGCGTCAGTCTGAGGTGTTGCTGACAGAACAGCAAGAAGAGCTGCGTCAAACTAACCAACAGTTGCAAGAAAAAGCAGAGTTGCTTGCTATTCAAAACAAAGAGGTTGAGCAAAATAATCGAGAGATTGAAACAGCTCGAATTACAGTAGAAGAGAAAGCTAAGCAGCTCGCTCTTACATCTAAGTACAAATCAGAATTTCTGGCCAACATGTCACACGAATTGAGAACACCGCTCAATAGCTTGCTCATTCTTTCAAGGTTGTTGGCTGAAAACGATGAGGGCAATCTTACCCCTGACCAGGTTGAGTACGCTGAAACCGTTCATGCCGCTGGTTCTGAATTGCTCCTGCTAATTAACGACATTCTTGACCTCTCCAAGATTGAGTCAGGCAATATGACTCTTGATCTTGGTGAAGTCTTCTTGACTGACCTGCGCGACGATATGGAACGCGGCTTCAAGCACGTGGCCGAAAACAAAGACTTGAGCTTCACCATTGAGCTTGAGCCTGGTCTGCCACAGAGCCTCTACACTGATGGTAAGCGCCTCAATCAGATCCTCAAGAATCTCCTCTCGAATGCCTTCAAGTTTACGGCCACTGGTGGAGTGACCCTTGCGGTTCGTTCTGTTCCTGGTCTGGTGCCAGAATTGGCGTTCTCTGTTTCTGACACCGGTATTGGTATCAGTGAAGACAAGCAGCAAATCATCTTTGAAGCGTTCCAGCAGGCCGATGGTACCACCAGTCGCAAATATGGCGGCACCGGTCTAGGCTTAGCTATTAGTCGTGAAATAGCTAGCTTGTTGGGCGGACGTTTGATTGTTAATAGCGCGCCTGGACATGGTAGTACCTTCACCTTCTTCATCTCAGCCAACACCGCCATGGGAAGCAGTGAAGAACTTGCCCGTGATGATTACGAAAGACGCAGAAAAACGGTTTTAGAGCGCTTGGTTAATCGAACCCCTGTGCAGACAGGGCCGGTTGAAGATGATCGCAATAACATAGTGGCCGGCGATAAAGTTGTATTGATTGTCGAAGACGATTTGCAGTTTGCTAAATTGCTCAGACAGTTGGCCGCCGTACAAAATCTCAAATCAATCGTCACTGCCAGCGGTGAAGAAGGTGTCTATCTAGCGGGCCAGTTCAAGCCTCTGGCAATCACTCTAGACCTGCACCTTGTGGACGGATGGGGCTGGACAGTGCTTGATCAACTGAAGCACAATCTAACTACCAAAAATATACCGGTACACTTAATTTCAATTGATAGTGAGGACCGCAAGGCCCTTCGTCTTGGAGCTCACAGCTTTATTCAAAAACCTGTGACTAAAGAGACCCTTGAAGAAGTGCTAGCAAGTATTGCTGACTTCAAACAGAATCCAGAAAAGCACGTATTAGTGGTTGACCCTAACCCAGAGCATCAGCGAGAACTCGCGGCCCTACTTGGCGGTGACCTCTCTATTCATACGGCAAAATCAGCCTCTGAAGCAATTGAAGCGATCGGAAAGCAGCCCATTGATTATGTAGTCACTGCCTTCGAACTGCCCGATATGAGCGGGTTCGATTTTATAAAAGAAACGCGTAAATTAAAATCGTTGCCCATCGTGGTGCATAGTCCAATTAAACTCAGCTCAGAACAAGAAGAAGAACTGGTTAGCTTACACAGCCAGGATGCTCTTGAAGCTGTTTTGACAATGGATCAAGTGTGTCAAACATTGCTGAAGAATATGAGGATTGACACCAGTACTCGCAGCAACGGTTCCGGCAACGGCAAGTCGGCTGCCAGAATTACAGCGAACAATTTGCCCCAGTCATCTAGCGGCAAGAATGCAGTGGTATATGACACTAGCCTAGCTAATCGCACCATCCTTATTGTTGACGACGATCCACGCAACATCATGGCCATGAAATACATGCTGGCCAAGCAGAATCTCAAGATTTTGCAGGCTGAGGACGGTCGCAAAGGCATAGAAATGCTTGAAGCCAATCCAGACGTAGAGTGTATCTTGATGGATATCATGATGCCGAATATGAACGGCTATCAAGCCATTCGGGAAATTAGAAAGCAAACGAAGTACACCAAATTGCCGATTATTGCCCTGACTGCCAAGGCCATGATTGGTGATCGTGAAAAGTGCTTAGATGCTGGTGCCTCTGACTACATGGCTAAGCCTGTTGATTACGATCGACTACTTTCTCTGCTCAGGGTATGGCTCTACAACTAATACGATTTTCAATATTTTTTGGAACCGATTGGTGTTATGCACCGTCTTATTTTTTGCATCAGAGTTACGGAGAGCCGAACAATGAATACTGAAGATCCTAAGTTAGATTTAGAAGAAAGCCGTGAGTGCTCGCTCAAAATTGTTAGTGACAACGTTATTTCGCTATGTTCAGTGGTGAACACAGCGGATATGGAGCCGCCTCAATTGGTAGAGACCGAGTCTCGCTGCCAGAACGGTGTTTGCAGCTTAAACTGGAAGCCCCGGCGCGTAGCTTAGGAACTTGTCTCTCTTAAATCTCTGAAAGCGCACGCCAGTCGAAGTGAAGGCGTGCGCTTCTTAGTATTTACCTGCATTTGATCATGTTTGACACCCTTTCTGTGCCAATCTCTTGGCGTAATTTGCGAGTCTGTGATAAATTAATGATCCTTCAAGGTCGTACTCGCAGCCAGAGCTGCTGTTGCTCTATTGATTACTTCGACAATACATACAAAGGATCGCGGAAATGAACACAGCTGAAGAGATTCATCTTCCAGAAAGACCCTTAGTCCTTTTGGTGGAAGATAATTTACTGAATCAGAAGGTAGCGGCAATACTGTTGCAGCGCTTAGGTTTGACAGTGAAGATCGCTAATAATGGCCGCGAAGCTGTTGATGCCATAGCCGAAGATAGATTTTCGCTGATTTTAATGGACTGTCACATGCCCGAGATGGATGGCTTTGAAGCTGCTGTAGCCATTCGTAAGCTTGAGGCACTGTCTGGCTCTTATACACCAATCATTGCAGTTACCGCCTTAGCTATGGGTGGCGACCGGGAGCGCTGTATTGCTGCCGGTATGGATGACTACATTTCTAAGCCAATTGACAAAGATTTGCTCAAGCTCAAAATCAATCATTGGTTGCGCACAGATGTTGTCTATGAAAGCCATAAATTGCGCCGCAAGTATCTGCGACCAAACTCGACCATGACTCTTGTTGATGGCAAGCCGATTGACTTAGAAGAGTTGGAGGAGTTCTACGGCGCTGAGCAAATGAATCAGATGATGAGCATGTTTATTGCAGACACCCAAGACATGTTGAAGCGTATCCGCCCTCAGATGTTTGAACGCCACGCTCGCGGCATAGCAGGCCTTGCACACGAAGTTAAAGCCTCTTGTGCATCTATTGGAGCAAAGCAACTTGCTCGCCTATGTCTATACCTAGAGCAAGCCGTCGGACAACAAGATTGGATCGAAGCTGAAGAGACCCTGAGCTCGCTTGAGCGCTCTTTTGAAAGCCTCAAGAACTACGTTGAATCACAGATTCAAGAAGAGAGCTCCGTTTCTCAGTAAATTCTGTACAGCAAACTCAAATTCATTCACGAATCACAATTTATAGGCTGCATGACAAGGTCAAATTTGTCTTGCAGCCTTTTAGTTTAGGTCTAAATCTAAGCCCTGTACCCGTTTGATGGCCTTTGCGAAAAGTTCCCGCTTTGAGCCCTCAAATCGCAAAGACTGTGGCTAACCCCTAAGGCTCCCCCGGAAATAGGGGTGATGTATCCTTGTAATTGAATACTGGTTGGCAATTCGGAGTATTTGAGGGCCGAAATGAAAAAGTTTGGCTTAGGGGTTTTCCCAATTGTCTTGGGCGTACCGCTCTGCCAGAATAGAAATATCGACGAATCGAATCGGTGTTCAACTAACAAAGAAAAGCGAGATGTGGGAATCACATCTGGCTGAACAGTCGCGATTTTTCACACATTCCTAGGAGATTCTTATAATGAATTCGCTGTCTATTTTAAAAAATTCTGCTCCTGTTTTGAAGGTAGTAGAGCCAGCTAAAAAATATTCAGATATGACAGATGCTGAACTTGTAATCGCCTGTCAAGCCAACGACCAGCTGGCAATGAATCAACTTCTAGCTCGCCATGAGCGCACTGCTACCGCCATGTTCTACAGACTCGCTCCAGATTGGCGCGATAACTCTGACTTGGTACAAGAAGCCATGATTCGTATGTGGAGATCAGTCCCTAAACTTAAGAACCCCTACGCTTTCAAGACTTGGCTAAACCAAATCGTCAACAACCTTTTCTATGACGAATTGCGCAAACGTCCTCGCGATACTCAGTTTGTTTCTTTAGACGAAAGACTAACTTCTGACACTGGCTCTGATATGGGCACTCGCGAACTTGCAGCAACTGCACCTCAACCAGAAGACAGATTGTTGACCAACGAATTGTCTGATGTACTTGAAAAAGCGATGTCGAATATGTCACCACGCTTCAGAAAAGTAGCGATGCTTCGCGATGTTGAAGGCTATTCTTACGAACAGATTGCCCAAATTACCGATACCGAACTTGGTACCGTTAAGTCGCGCATCGCTCGTGCCAGAATGAAAATGCAACGTACAATCAATACCTACTTGCAAGACGCTGCTTAAGTCTCAGATAGATTTGCCAAATGAAGAACCGTCGCTCAATAATATGAGCGGCGGTTTTTTTTACCTGTTGTTTGTCGCTTGTTGCCTTGATTGATGTGGGGGAACAGACCGAGGTCGAGTGTTTGGAGTGAAGAGACAGTGTGTGAAACAAAAGGAAACCTGATGAATAATCAGGTTTCCTTTTGTTCTGCAATAGAAATTGTAATTAGGCTGCTTGAGATGTGTCAGTAATTAG
>Ga0172379_10010251_pt1 | contig 11382 bp, 13 predicted proteins | sample GrowelOW334metaG_FD_119756 | JGI IMG/M metagenome (GOLD analysis project Ga0172379, IMG submission 119756) | Groundwater microbial communities from an aquifer near a municipal landfill in Southern Ontario, Canada - Groundwater well OW334 metaG | ecosystem: Environmental > Aquatic > Deep... | reverse complement strand
AAAGTTTAAGGGGAAAATGTGAAAAAAAATGTTTTCCTTTTTATTTTTTTTTTTTTTTTTTTTTTAGATTATAAATTTCCCCCCCCCCCCCCCCGCCCACCCGAGAGGAAAAGAATTGGTATCACCTCTTTTTGTCTGAAGAATAACTTGTCAATAGTTGAACAATATATTATGATGTTTTTTATTAATTAAAGATGCTACATTAGCCTACTTAATCGCGAATTCTATTCCTAATTTTTTTGATTCTTTTTCTGCAGAATCAATCATTTCCTTTAACTTTTTGTCTGCAATTTTAACATCTTCTGATTCAATACTTATACTATATCTTCCTGCAGAAATATATTTTACTTCAACTCCTTTGAATATTTCTAAAATCTTTTTTATTATTGTTATTCCGTTTGGCTTAATTGTCGTCAAATGAATTTCTTTTTTTACTATTGTTTTTTTCTTTTTTTGAGTATTTAAAATATCAAGAACTTTCTTTGTATTTTCTTTTCCGATTATTTTTTCCAATTTTGCTGAATTTGTTTTTGCTTCTTCCAAAAAAGAGACAAGGTCTTGCTCTTCTAAAATTTCTTTGATTGCCTTTTCTAAATTTTCTCCTAAAATGCTTTTTAATATACTTACGTAACTTTTTTCTTGGCTATTTTGCTCCATAACCTCTTTTCTTTCTTTTGGAGTTACTCTTCTCAAGGATAGTTCAATATTTCCAGAACTGGAGATTCTTAATATCTTGCACACTATTTTTTTCTTTGGAACAACATAATCTCTAATATTTCTTATTCTTCCGGGAGCTATTTCGCTCATTACAATTTCCCCTTCTATGTTTCTACCATCTAATTTGACAAAAACTGCTGTTCCGACTATTCTATCAACTGTGCATAATACTTTATCTCCAACTTCTAATTTATTCATCAAATATGAAGAGAAAAAGGGATTTTAAAGGTTATGATATAGAAAATAAATGTTTAAAAATAGCTAGTAGTAAAGATAGAAATGCCAGATAATCAATATAAGGAAGGAGTTATTCAAGATATTACTATTACAAGTAAAGGGCTTGGTTTAAAAATTGGAGGTTCTGATTTTCTTATTCCTCGTTCAAAAATGGACCCTGATGCAATAGTGGGGGCACTTTTTGGTTCTGACGATGTACTTTATTCTGCAGATGAAAAAGGTAATTTAACTGAACTTTATAAGAGAGTATATCTAGCTAACTAATCTCTTTTACATTAACTAATCTCTTTTATTATATTTTTACTAATTCGATTTCCAAACTTCTCTTAAGATAATCAATAAACTCTTTTTCCTTTTCCTTTTTAATCATACATCCGGCAGCATTTTCATGTCCTCCAACTTCTCCACCAATTTGTTCTATAATTGAAGTTAATATCTCCCGTATATTCCTTCCACTTTTTCCAACACTTCTTGCAGAAACTTTTATTTTGTCGTCGTAATAAGCCATTGTTATGATTATTGTTCCTGTTTCATAAACTGAAGAATTTGAAAGAATACTCGCAATTGTCCCAATTATTGTATCTTTTATGTTTTCTTTTGCGTTGATTATCACAAATCCATTTCCTTCTACTTTTTCAGATTCAGAAACAAATTTTAATCCAGAAATAATAAATTGCTTGTATTTTGTATGCAATAATTCTGCCTTTTTCTTTGCTTTCATAGATTCCATACAAAATTGAATTGCTGTTTCGCTTTCTCCCAATCTTGAACAAGCATTAATCATGGCACTTAACTCTCTTGCATCTTCTAACTTGTTGAATAACTTTATTAAGAAGATATCTCCAACTATTTCTTTGTTTCTTACTCTTGGATTTTTTAAAACAATTGCGGTTACTAATTTTGACATTTCATTTTCATCTAAATCTATGAGGCTTTTGTATTTCCCATTTGGGGGGCTTAATCCAACTTCTCTTAATAATTCTGTAACTCCTAAACTATTTCCAGTTATTCCTGGGATATATGGGTCTGAACAATACTCTAATGTCCTATTTAATGGGCGAGTTGAAGGATAAATTAGCAAACCACGTTTTCTTTTGACTTCTCCGTCGTTGATTATCAGATTGTTTAATTTGTCTATGCTTTTTTCCATAGAATCTCCAATCATTCCAAGAATAGCAAGTTTTGCTAATTCTTTATTTTCTTCATTAATCTGTTTACAAAAAAGATAAGTTAAACTTGAACTGCTTAATTCTTCTTTTCCATTAAGATGGGGATTGATAATGTTTATCCCTTCTGGAATTTCTTGGAATATTTCGTGATGATCAATTATAAAAACTTCTTTCAAATTTGTCTTTGCAAGGGCATCTAGACTTCCTGAAGCTAAATCCAAAAATAATATTACTTTATCATTAGGAAGATTAGCAATTGTTTCTTCTTCTAATCTTTTTACAATTTTTAAAGAAAATCTTTTGTCTAATTTTTTTAAAGTTTGTATCATGATTGTTGCAGAAGTTATTCCGTCTGTGTCAAAGTGGCTTATTACAAATATCTCTTTAGAAGAGCATGCTTCCATAAATTTGTTAGCTATTAATTCTATTTCTGATTCAAGATTTTTAGATGTCATCTCTTTTCAACCTCTTTAATTAAACAAAAACTTTACTATTTCTTCAAGTAAATTCTGAGCCTTCTTAACTTTGCAGAAACTCTTTCTTTGTCTCTTTTTGCTCTTTTGTCGCCTTTATTTTTTGTTAAATGTTTTTCTACTTTTGTTAACTTTTCTTGGATATTCTTTTCATCTGGGCTTACATATTTACTTCCAAGTATTTCTTTTATCTTTTTATTATAGTCTTTCGAATGAATTCCTTCTTTCTTTAAGGCCTCTCCAATCTTTTCACTTGTAAGTCCTTTCTCTGCTAGTTTAAGCACTTCTTTCTCGAACTCTTCTTGAGATTTCTTTTTGCTTTTTTTAGCTTTTTCTTCGTGCTGTTCTTCTATTTTTTCTTCTGCTTTTTCTGGCATTTCAGTTAATCGGAATTTAATCTTTTAAACCTTTTGATATGACAAAAGCCAGCCGTTTTTAATCTTAAATAAATAAGAGAAAATCTAAGAATATTTTTTATAAGACAACTTTTTTGATAGGTTTTTCCTCTCTTACCTTCTTTTCTCTTGATGAAGTTGTGGATCTTACAAACCCTCCTAAAAATCCTGCAACAGCACCCACTTTATCAAGATTTCCTTGTAAATATTCTATGGTCTGTTTTGTATTATCTTGGTCTGAAAAAGCATTGCCTACATAAGCGATTCCTTTGGGAATTGCGCGATTAAGGTAAGGTATCCAGTCGAGAATCTCCCCCCCAATTGCTCCCATTGCCGCTCCCAATCCGGAATATATAATCATAACTCCTCCAACTACAATCCCTCCAACAAGTGCTGTTCCTACCCCTACAGATCCTATTATTATTTTGTCTGTTAATGACATTTTATGTTGAATGAGAGGATGAGGTTTAATTTATAAACATATCGTTGATAATTATCTACTTTAGATAATTATTTCAAATGAGACCCCCCCAACTCTTATAATCCCCAGTTGTAAGATAATATTAAATTTTTGCCTTGTTCAACTGCCATCATAGACAAAACTGCTTCTGGATAGGAAAAATCTAGGGTGGTTTTATCCAAAGAACTTCTATTAATCCTATAACGCGGATTTTGTATTTCACAATAAGATTTTAAAATTAAATGTGAAAAAAATGGTAAAACATCTGTTAATACTTTTTCTGGAATAATAATTTTTCCTTCAGATGCTTTACGAAATATCTGTTCTGCGTAATTATGCCTTTGGTTTTCGTTTGGAGAAAGGATAATATTTTCCTCTGCTTCTTCAAGAAAGATTTCTAAAAAATCTAAACTACAGTCGGGTTGACTAACTTGAAGTTCTTTTTGAGGATATTTTCCTTTTCTAACATCCTCTATAAATCTTAAATATTCGTTCAATAAGTTTGACATTTGAATAGCTAATAAACTTCCTTTTTAAGATTTGTTATAATTGCGCCCCCCAAAACTCTTATAAATCGAGCAAAATTCATTAAACTAAATAGATAGCCCCTTAGTACAGCGGTCAAGTATCTAGCCCTTTGGTGTTCACGAAGTTTCGTTCACACTCTTCGTTACGAACAAAGAGAGGCTGGGACCCAGGTTCGAATCCTGGAGGGGCTAATTATTCCTTCTTAGAAATCCAACCAGCTTTTCTTGAGATTACTATCATTAAAATTGCAGAAACAATAAGACTAACGAATATTACTGGTGCTGCAAGGGGATTATCCTGAAAGGGAAGTTTAACATTCATTCCAAAAAATCCAGTTATGATTGTTAAAGGCATCATCAAAGCCATAATTATTGTTAAAGAACGCATAGCGTCATTTGTTCTCATAGAAGTCATTGTCGCATGCATTTCTTCCATTTCATTTATTCTTTCTAACATTGATTTGTATCCTTCTGCAGTTTTTAATGCATGGTCATAAACATCTTTGAAATAAGGAATCAATCCTGTTTCAATCTTGCTTTCAGAAGGTTTTGTTAGATGAGAGCATAAGTCTGTTATTGATTCTGAAAGATGCCTTAAATCTAGGAAATTTAATTCTTTAGAGTAAACTTTTGTTAAAGTCTCTTTCCCTTGACTTTTCATAAATTCTCTTTCTATTTGCCTTACATCTTCGTTCAATCCTGTTTTTATTTTAAGATATCTGTCTACTTCCTTGTCTATAATATGGTGAACAATATATCCTTTCCCTCTTTTTAATAAATTTTCTACTCTCTTTTCATTTTTTGAAAGTTCTGCTATTGCTTCGCTCCCATTTTCATTAACTGTTATTAAGAAATTATCTCCTATTACAAATGCAATGTCATACGTAGTAATTGAAGTTTTTTTAACTTCTTTTATCCCCTTGAAGATTATTACCTTATACTCTTCGAATTCTTCATGTTTTACTGGAGTTTGCTGTGAGAAAATATCTTCTATTGTTGTTGGATGAATTTTGAATACTTCTTTTAAAATATTTACCTCTTCATTGGACGCATGAGAAATGTTAATCCAAATATTATTTGCTCTTTTCTTTAAATAATTTTTTATCTCTTCTGATTTAACTTTTTTTAACTCTTTTTGATTGCAAACAAAATTAATCACCATCTCATTTTATCGAGTTCTTGATATTTAAATATTCTTGAGAGAAATTTTTTATAATATAAATCTTTAAAAAGAGATTTTTTTTAGAGGGGATATGAAATCTTCTAAAGGAGGAGTCTTGTTATGTACTGCCTTGGCTCTCTGCTTAGGAAAAGCATTTGCACAACCTGAATTTAATACTTCTATTAATCTTCGAGAGAGAATTGGCAGGATAAGTAATGACTTGACAAAAGGTATTTCTTTTGATGCTGGATTTGAGGCAGGAGTTAGTTATGTGGCGGGTAGAGAGAGTTTCAATGCAAGATTATACGAAGAAATTGGTGGGACAAATCCCTTTTCCAGAGCGACTGGCTTGGTTGGGGCGATATTATATTCATCAAATAATCTTCCTTGGATAGTCCCTCTTGTTCCAAGTTTTTCTCTTTCTATGGAATCAGAAATAGGAGAATTCTCTTCTCGTGAAAAACATACTTTCCTTTGGAGAATGTTTGTTGAATATTCCGGAGGATTAAAATATCTTTTGTTGAAGAAGAATAAGTTATCATTTAATCACGAAGCGAGAATGGGCTTTAGGGTAGGAAGTGCTCTCGGAAACCAACTTGAATTTTATGGAGCAATGGGGGTTAATCAACATTTAGATAAATCTCTAACTACTGGAGATGATGTTTACCTATCTTTTATGGGGGGAATGCGTATTCCAATTATTCCTTAATTCTCTCATAATTAAAATTTGTATCTTCCCCTTTTCTCTATTGCCTTTAATCTTTCACTAACTTTTTTTGAATCTTTATAATCTTTGTAACCATTTAAAACAGAATCAAATAATCTCTGCCAATTTTTGAAATGCTTTGCTTCTAAAGCCTGTTTTAAGAGATGCAAATCTACTGCTTTGTCTTCTATCTTATGAGAAATGAAACCTAATCCAAAGTCTATGAAGAAGATTTTGAAGGGAATTGAGTTATCACCTCTTTTTAGCTTTGGAATTTGGTTATTTTTAGTATTGCCTTCTACGAGTATCATGTTGGAAGTTGTTAAATCTCCATGAATAATGTCTGCATTATGAAGTTTTGCAATATTTTCTCCGATTATCTTGCAAATTCCTCTTTGTTTTTCAATTGAGAAATCGTTTAAGTTCTCTGAAAGTTTTTCCCCGCCTATGAAAGGCATTTTTATTTGGTATAAATCTGTTAAAGGAAAAGGATTTGGAGCATTAATTATTTTGGAAGCTTTTTCAAGAAGTTTCTTTTCTGATTTTGTTCTGTGTTTTCTTATTTTATCATCTAATTCTTTTATGCGGTAAGATTTGGAGATTCTGTCCTTAATTATAAGATTGTTATTTAGAATTATTTTTGCTTCAGCACCCTGAGCGATTATTTTTGTATTCATCTTGCAAGTTCCTTTTTCATTTCAAAAAGAATATCGCTTCCTCTCTTCTTTAATATTTCTAAAAGATTATTCAGCTGTCCCACAGCAGTTTTTTTGTCTTTAGATTTATTCAATAAAGAAACACGACTAAAAATTTCTTTTTCTACGCGAGTAAATCGGATAATCTTTTCTGATATTTTTTTTGTATCAAAATAAAGCGGACTTGACATAATAAGAAAACTTTCTCGATTGTGTTTTAGAGAATCCACTAATTTCTCTAGCTCTTTCTCTCCTTTTACAATCCCTGCTTTTCCGATTATTTCTTTGTAAAGCCTGATATTTTTTTCTATTGTGATAAGATTTTTTTCAAAATACTCTACTTTTTTCTTGAAAACGAAATCTTTTCTACTTTGTTCTGAACCAATTTGATGGGTCACTCTTGGGCTGATTAATGTTCCCACTAATATACCAATTAGGGCAACTATTGCGGTAATGTTTGATAGTAAATCTAGTACCATGAAATAATGGGAAAGGGGGAATATTTAAGGATTGTGGAAGGTTATTTCTTTATCCTTGCCATAAATAAAATTATTAATAAATAAAATAAACCGACAATTGAAGCAGAAATACTTAAAACTCCAAATAAAGTTTCTTTTTCAAAATTTATATAAAATAATCCACTTAATAGACTAATTAACATTAAAATACCAATATCTAAAAATCTATTTTTTAAATAAGCAAACTTTGACGTTTTATCAATTTGTATTCCCAAGAAACTTGCCGTAATCATAGTTAAGGTTATAATCAAAAAAACTTCTTTAAACAATATCTGAGATAATTGTGATAAAATTGCTATTGTAAATATATACATTGTAATTAATAACATAAAAATAGGGGATAGCCATGAAATAATTTCTCTAACCTTTTCTATTTCCATCTTTAGAACCTCATCTTTTTTCCGAACTTCTTTGCAAATTTCATCATTTGCTTTTGGCTCATTCCTTCTGACATATCCATTCCTGCTCCGCCAGACTTAATTACTTCATTAAGAAGTTTATATTGCTTGAGGAGGGAACGAACATCACTTGTTGCAACTCCTGACCCCTTTGCTATTCTAGCCATTCTTGAAGTTTGTTTTTCAAGAAGTTCTGGATTTTCTTTTTCTTCCTGCGTCATTGATTTTATAATATGCTCCCATCTCGCTAATTTTGCCTCTTGATTTTCCAATGCCCCTTCTGGAATCTTGGCATTTATATTTGAAAGTCCTGGAATCATTGATTTTATTTTATCAAATCCTCCCATAGAATTCATTGAACGAACTTGTTCTACAACATCTTCAAGGGTTAATTTTCCTTCTTCTAATTTTTTTTGAATTTTCTTCTGACTTTTTTCTTCTGTAACTGATTTTACCTTTTCAATTAAAGTTTGCAAATCCCCCATGCCTAAAAGACGAGAAAGGAACGAATTAGGATTGAATTCTTCAATATCATTGACTTTTTCTCCTGTCCCTATAAAATAAACAGGGGCTTTTGTTTCTGCACATGCTGTTAATGCTCCTCCTCCTTTTGCAGTTGAATCCATTCTTGTTATAATCACTCCCGAAATGTCTGTAGCTTTTTTGAATTCGTTTGCCTGTGTTCTTGCAGCCTGTCCAATATCTGCTCCAATTACTAAAATCGTTTCTGTTGGCTTTATTTTTTTGTTGAGTTCTTTTAATTCTTCAACAAGTTCTTTATCCAAACTATGTCTTCCAGCAGTATCAACTAAAATTAAATCATAATCTTTAAGTTTTGGTTCAAATTCTTTCCAAATTTTAAGAGCATCTTTTTCTTCTATATTTGTAAATACGTTTAAACCATTCTTTTTTCCTAATTGCATTAATTGCTCTTTTGCAGCAGGACGATGGACATCTAATCCAATGAGTGCAACTCTTTTCCCTCTTTTTGCAAACCAGTTTCCGAGTTTTGCAATTGTTGTTGTTTTACCAGAAGCATATAATCCCACAAGCATAATCCGATTTTGTTTTTCCAAAAGTTTTAATTGTTTATGCTCTCCAAGAAGTCTTAAAAGTTCATCATGGAGGATTTTTACAAGATGTTCTTTTTTTTCTACTCCTTTTATTCTTTCATCCATTGCAGATTTCTTTATTTTATCGCTCAATTCTTTTACAAGACTGACATTAACATCTGCTTCAATCAAAGCTCTTTGCAAGTCTCTCACTATGGAATCCACTACATCTTTGTCAAGAAACAGAGCATTTGCTATCTTATCTGTGGCTTTTCTTATTGCTTCTCCAAGCTTCTCTAACATGAAAAAAGAAAGCAAACGAAGGGTTAATAAATTTGTGGTTTGTTCCCGCCCAACTCGAGTTCACACTCATATGAGAGAAATGATACTCGTGTAAACTCTCGCCCTCCCAAGAATAAGGGAATTGTTATCACCTCTTTTTAATTTAATGTAACCTTTCAGAGAACGTATCGTCAGTTGAACACCTCTTTGGGTTTAGTTATTAATTAGATCTTTAATTACATTTAAATTTTAAGGAAAATTATTTGTATTTTTCCTCAATTTCTTTTAAGAATTCACTGAATTTGTTCTGTTTTATTTTCTGCTTTGCTTGTTCTATTAATTTTGTTAAGAAATAAATATTGTGATACATTGCTAATCTTTGTCCTATTGTTTCATCATTCATTAACTGATACCTAAGAAAAGCTTTAGAATAATTTTTGCAGACAAAACAAGTGCAATTATTATCTAAGGAAGAGTAGTCGAATTTGTATTTTTCATTGAGGATTTTTATTTTCCCATTTGAAGTGAAAAGTGTTCCTCTTCTTGCACTTTGAGTTGGCATTCTTGAATCAAAAATATCTACTCCTAATGCAATTCCTTTTAAAATTTCAATTGGGGTTCCAATTCCCATTAGATAAACTGGTTTGTTTTCTGGAAGAATTTCTTTTATTTTTTTTACAATATTAAATTCTTCTTCAATTGTTTCTCCTAATCCAAACCCCCCTATAGAATATCCCTCGAAATTAAGTTTCATTAAATCCTCTGTTGCTTTTTTTCTTAAATCTTCAAATATTCCTCCTTGAATTATTCCAAAAAGTATTTGTCTTTTATTTTTTGGAATTTTTTCTTGAAGTTTATCATGATGAATCTTACATCTTTTTGCCCATAGCGATGTTTTTTCAACTGCTTCTGCAATTTCTTTTTTTGAATGTTCATACATGGGCATAGAATCAAGGCACATTGCAATATCGCTGTTTATGTCTAATTGAATTTCCATATCCTTTTCTGGAGTGATGAAAAGTTTCTCCCCATTTAAGGGATTTCTAAATTGAATTCCTTTTTCTGTTGAATTTATGTAAATACTTTTAGAATACATTTGAAATCCTCCACAATCTGTGAAGTTTATTCCTTTATGATTCATGAATTTTTTTATTCCGCCTGCTTTTTTTATTATCTCAGAGCCTTGCCTTAAATACAAAATTAGGGCATTAGAAATAACTGCTTGAACTTTCATTTCTTTTAATTCTTCTGAAGTTATTCCTTTTGTAACTGCCCGTGTTGCAACAGGCATGAAAAATGGAGTCTCTGCTGTTCCACTTTTGGTTTTTAGTTTTCCAATTCTTGCATTTGTTTTTTTATCTTTGTGAGTTATTGTGAAACACGACGACACCTCCGGTTTCGTTAACTCACACTCGCATTCCTTGCTCTTAAATTTTTTTGCATTCATGCAAATGCTCGGCTTGACTTTCCCACTAAATTTCTGTTCACGACTGATTTCCATAAAGAAAAATTGAAGAGGGGGTATTTAAATTTAGAGGATTACAATCCTAACTTTTCAATAAACTTGTTTTTGTTAAAGGGTTCGATGTCGTTGTAAGTTTGCCCTGTTCCTAAATAAAATATTGGTTTTTTTGTTACATAGCCGACGCTGAGGGCTGTTCCGCCTTTTTCATCAATGTCTGCTTTTGTTAAAATTATTCCGTCAATTCCTATTAGCTCATCAAAACTTTTTACCTGCTCTACTGCGTCATTTCCAGTTATGCTCTCTCCAATAAATAATTTTTTATCTGGTTTGCAGACTTTTACTATCTTTTCCATTTCTCTCAATAAATTTTTTTGAGTATGCATTCTTCCAGCAGTATCTATGAGGACGCAATTAATTGAATTCTTTTTTGCATATTGTATTGCATCAAATCCGACACTTGCAGGGTCGCTTCCATAATCATGGCTAATTACTTTTATTCCGAGCTTATCTCCATGTTCTTTTATTTGTTCAATTGAAGCTGCTCTAAATGTGTCTGCTGCGGCCATCAAACAGGAAATATTTTTTGTTTTCAAATAATTTGCAATTTTTGCGATAGTTGTTGTTTTTCCACTCCCATTTATCCCACAAAAAAGAATTACATATGGCTCTTTTGATTTGTAATTTTTATCTTTTATTTGTTCTAATAAATCTGGAGGACTGATTAAGATATCCCCAATTATATCTCCAAATAAACTCTTTATTCCAGATTCTACTTCTTTTTTTAAAAATTCTTTTCCAACTAATCTTTCTTTTAAATCCAAAACCATCCTTTCTGCTACTTCTAACGCAACATTATTTTCCAATAATATATTTTCTAATTCTTCTGAATATTCATCATATTCTTTTTCAGAAATTTTAACTTTATTTATGTTTGAAGTTACTCTTTGGAAAAAAGATTTTGTGCCTGGTTTTGTTTCTTCTTCGTCTTCTAATATTTTTTCTGGCTCCTTTTCAGCTTCCCCTTCTTTTTCTAACTTTTTTAAATTTTCTTCATACTCTCCTGTTTCAATGTCAAGGTCTTTTAGGATTTTTGCTTCTGCCTTTTTATCTTTTTTAATTTCTTTTT
>Ga0172379_10010250_pt1 | contig 11383 bp, 10 predicted proteins | sample GrowelOW334metaG_FD_119756 | JGI IMG/M metagenome (GOLD analysis project Ga0172379, IMG submission 119756) | Groundwater microbial communities from an aquifer near a municipal landfill in Southern Ontario, Canada - Groundwater well OW334 metaG | ecosystem: Environmental > Aquatic > Deep... | reverse complement strand
GAGGTTGCTGTACGTTCTCGCGTCAAGATCTCTCGCGGCTCCTTGGGCTCCGCCCCTGAGCAGCACCGGCGGGGTCATCGACACGCCCAGACGTCTCGCCGTGAGTTCGCGCAGCGCCCCGGGAGGGACGAGAGACCTCTCCCGAGGTGACTAGTGGCCCTATCGCTGTGCCGTTACGCCGCCGATGCTGGAACGATCCCGAAAGCCAGCGAATCGAGGCGGGGTCATGATCGCAGCAATCTTCTTCCTATTGGTCGTCGTGGTGATCGGCGGCATCGGCATCAACCTCTACCTGCGCAGCTGGGTCCGCGATGAGTCACGGCGCGAGGCGCACCTGAGAGACCCAGACACGCACACCGTCGCCTATGCGATTCCCAACGGCGTGGATCCCGTGACAGTCGAGTCCGCGTTGGCGCTAGCCGGTCTCACGTCCGGGGTCGACCGCATCGGCATGGTCGAGTGCGTCCGCATCGAGTGCACTGAGTCGCAGCGTGAGCAGGTCCGCGGTGTCATCGAAGGCATCCCGATGCATGCGTACGACGGCTCGCGGCTCCAAGCGGGGCACGTCGTCTTCGAGGACGAGCGCTGACGTCGCCGACGGCACACGGGCGATCGGTTTCCTCAGCCTGCGAGCGGCCCGCCAGGACCGAACGCAAGCGCAGCGAACCGCTCCCCCATGAGCTGGTGGGTCGCGGCGTCCGGGTGCAGCCCATCAGGCAGGGGTGACAGCACGTGGTCGGCCTCGCCGTACAGCTCGCGACCGTCGAGCAGCGACAGGTGCGGGTCGGTCTCGGAACGCTGGGCGACGATCCCCGCAAGAGCGCTCCGGATGACCGAGAGGGTGAGCTTGCCGGCCGCGACCTCGGCCGGGTCGCCGGCGGCGCGGAAGCGGAGCCGGCCGGAGGCGAGGGAGCTGACGTCCATCTCGCTGGGGCCGGGCGTCTCCTCGTGGATGGGGCACAGGACCGGGCCGACGACGAGGAGCGGGGTGGAGGGGTGGCCGTCGCGGATGGTGTCGAGGAAGCCGTGGACCGCCGGGCCGAACGCGCGCAGCCGCATGGCGTCGGTGTTGACGATGTTGATACCGATCTTGACGCTGATCAGGTCGGCCGGGGTGTCGCGGATGGTGCGCGCGGTGAGCTGGTCGAGCAGTGCGCTGCCGGCGTAACCGAGGTTGACGAGCTCGCGGCCGCCGAGGCGGGCGGCTAGGGCGGGCCAGGTGGCGGTGGGGCTCGCCGCGTCGGAGCCGTGGCTGATCGAGCTGCCGTGGTGCACCCAGACCGGACGTCTCGAGGGTGGCGCCGGCTCGACGGGGGCGTCGGCGCGCAGGGCGACGAGCTCGGTCGTCTCGTTCCAGGGCAGCCAGATCTCGACGTCCTTCGGCTGGTCGCCGAGGTCGGCGAAGCGGACGGTCGTCGTCTCGCCCGTGCGGTGCTCGACACCGCCGGTGGTCATGTCGATGGTGACCAGGTCGCCGCCGAGAGCGGTGGCCTGGGCGACGAGACGGCCGTCGACCACGAGGTCGTAGATCCCGTCCGGCCGCGGTGGGGCGCCGACGTAGGCCCGCTTGGTGGGTACGACGTCGAGCTCGACCTCGGTGGCGCTGGTCCGGAAGACGAGCCGTACGCCGGACGGCTGGCTCTCGGCCATGGCCAGCTGCGGGTCGGCCGCCTGGGCCCGGGCGTGGGCAGGCAGCCGGTGCGGGAGGACGCCGCGGGGGGTCTGCTCGAGCTCGATGGCGCCGCGCAGCAGATCGGTGAGGGGATGAGGCACGGTTCAGGTTCCTTCGGTCGGCGTACGGAGGCAAATCAGGGGCCGCTAGCGTTGGCCGCATGCGCAATCCGGTCGGCACCCACGTGCTGGTCGGCAAAGGCCTGGCGACCGGGGCGCTCGCGTCCGCGGACGAGCTGGGCTGCGAGACGATCCAGGTCTTCGTGGGCAACCCGCGTGGGTGGGCGACCTCACCGGGCGACCCGGGCGAGGACGCGCGCTTCCGCGAGGAGACGGCCCGCCGCGGGATGCGCACCTTCATCCACACGCCCTACCTCGTCAACCTCGGCTCCCCCACCGCGGCGACCTACACCCGCTCGGTCGCGCTGGTCGCCCACAACCTCGCGCGGGCCGCCGAGATCGGGGCCGAGGGCGTGGTCGTGCACACCGGTTCGTACGTCGACCCCGGCGCCGGCCCCGACCGGGCGAAGGACCGGCACGCGGCCGCACTGCGCCAGGTCCGCGAAGGGCTGCTGCCGATCCTCGACGCCGTGGCCGACGAGGCCGCGCCGTGGCTGCTGCTCGAGCCGACGGCCGGGCAGGGACGCTCCCTGTGCGCGGGTGTCGAGGACCTGGCCGCCTACCTCGAGGCGCTCGACCATCACCCGAAGGCCGGGATCTGCCTCGACACCTGCCACGTGTTCGCGGCCGGCGCGCCGCTGGACGAGCCGGGCGGCACCACCGCCACCGTCGACCGGATCGTCGAGATCGGCGGAGAGGGCCGCCTCCGGCTGATCCACGCCAACGACTCGATGGACGTGCGGGGCGCGTTCAAGGACCGGCACCAGCGCATCGGCGAGGGCCACATCGGGACGGGTGCGTTCGAGGAGCTGTTCGCCCATCCCGCCACCGCGGGGGTGCCGTTCATCCTCGAGACGCCCGACTCCCGCAGCGCCGACAACCGCGACATCCCCCTGCTCAAGGAGCTGCGCAGGCGCGCCGTCCCGGTGCCCGCGTGACCGAGTCGCGCCGTACGACGCTCCTCGCCACGGCCGCACTGCTGGCCATGACCGCGTGCTGGGGCTCGACGTTCTTCCTGATCAAGGACCTGCTCGACCGGGTGCCGACCCTGGACTTCCTGGCCGTGCGGTTCGCGATCGCCAGCGTCGCCATCATCGCCGTCGCGCCGCGGGCGGTCTCCCGGCTGAGCCGTGAGTCGCGCCGGCATGCAGTGGTGCTCGGCGGCCTGTACGGCGTGGCCCAGATCCTGCAGACCGCCGGCCTGGCGCACACCGCGGCGAGCGTCTCGGGCTTCATCACCGGCATGTACGTCGTCGCCACGCCGCTGTTCGCCGCCGTGCTGCTGCGCACCCGGATCACCGCGCTCACCTGGGCCGCCGTACTCCTGGCGACGGCAGGGCTCGGTGTGCTGACCCTCGACGGCTTCGCGATCGGCTTCGGCGAGGGCATCACGCTGGTGGCCGCGCTGCTCTACGCGCTGCACATCGTCGGTCTCGGCGCCTGGTCGAAGCCCGACGAGGCACTGGGCATGTCGATCGTGCAGCTCGTCGTGATCGCGGTGATCTGCCTGCTGGCCACGGCTCCCGACGGGATCGTGCTGCCCGCGACGACCGGCGACTGGCTCTCGGTCGTCTACATGGCGGTCTTCGCCGGCGCGCTCGCGCTGGTGGGGCAGACCTGGGCGCAGTCCCACCTCGCCCCGACCCGCTGCGCGATCATCATGAGCATGGAGCCGGTCTTCGCCGCGTTCTTCGCGGTGCTGCTGGGAGGGGAGTCCCTGGTCCTCCGCATGGTCGCGGGTGGGCTGATGGTGCTCGCCGCGATGCTCGTCGTCGAGCTCGGCCCCCGACGCAAGGTCGAGGGCGAGGTGCAGCATCTCGCTGTGTGAGCACTCGACCGGGCCGGTCCGCGGCGCTCGCTAGAGTCTCCCGCGTGACGCACTCGTACTTCTTTGGACACCTGCCGGGCTTGCCCGTGCGGGGCGTCTAGACGCGCCGCACCCCCACCAACGCCCCGGCCACCGACCGGGGCGTTTTCGCGTTCCGGGTGGGTCCGGGCCGCAACAGAGAAGAGGAATCCCATGGTCGTCGTCATGTCGCCGGACGCCACCGCCGAGGACGTCGCGCACGTCGTGGAGAAGGTCCGGGCCGTCGGAGGCGAGGCCTTCGTCTCCAAGGGCGTGGTCCGCACCATCATCGGGCTGGTCGGGGACATCGAGTCCTTCCACCACCTCAACCTGCGCACGCTGCAGGGCGTCGCCGACGTGCACCGGATCAGCGACCCCTACAAGCTCGTCAGCCGCCAGCACCACGCGGACCGGTCGACGGTCTGGGTCGGCCCTCCGGGAGCCCAGGTGCCGATCGGCCCCGACACGTTCACGTTCCTCGCCGGCCCGTGCGCGGTGGAGAGCGCCGAGCAGACTCTGGCCGCGGCGCACATGGCCCGCTCCGCCGGCGCCACGATCCTGCGCGGCGGCGCCTTCAAGCCGCGCACCTCGCCGTACGCCTTCCAGGGCCTGGGCCTGGCCGGCCTCAAGATCCTCGCCGACGTGCGCGAGGCCACCGGGCTGCCGGTCGTGACCGAGGTCGTCGATGCCCGCGACGTGCCGGTCGTGGCCGAGCACGCCGACATGCTCCAGATCGGCACCCGCAACATGGCCAACTTCGGTCTGCTGCAGGCCGTCGGCGACGCCGGCAAGCCGGTGCTGCTCAAGCGCGGCATGACCGCGACCATCGAGGAATGGCTGATGGCGGCGGAGTACATCGCGCAGCGCGGCAACCTCGACGTCGTGCTCTGCGAGCGCGGCATCCGCACGTTCGAGCCGGCCACCCGCAACACCCTCGACATCTCGGCGGTCCCGATCGTGCAGGCGACCAGCCACCTGCCGATCATCGTGGACCCGTCGCACGCCGCGGGGCGCAAGGACCTGGTGGTGCCGCTGTCGCGGGCAGCCATCGCCGTGGGTGCCGACGGGATCATCGTCGACGTCCACCCGACCCCCGAGACCGCGCTCTGCGACGGGCCCCAGGCGCTGCTCGGCAGCGACCTGCGCGAGCTCGCGTCCGCCGTACGACGCCTCCCGTCGATGGTCGGCCGGGTGGATGCCGGCGAGCGGGTCCGGGCCGGCTGACTAGGGTGTGTTCGTGAGGACCTGCGTGAAGTGCGGGCACGCGCTCGGAGTCGGCCGCTTCTGCGTCAACTGCGGACACCCCGTGTCCGACGGGCCGACCGACGGGCCGGCGATGGGCGACACGGCCGAGCGCCCGGCCGTCCTGGACCCGAGCGCACCCACCGTGACCGGCCCCGCCGCGCCGCCCCCACCGACCCCGCCTCCGCCGGGGCCCCGGTTCCCGCTGTACGCCGACGAGGTGCGACCCGGCGCCCCGCCGCCCTATGCGCCGACCTACCCACCGGCGTACTCGCCGCCGCCCTCACCTCCCTCCGGCAACCATCGAGGCGCCGGCACTCCCTCCTGGCTGCCGTGGCTGGTGGTCGGCGTGGTGCTCCTGCTGGTCGGCACGGTGGGCACCGTCCTGCTGCTCACCGGCGGCGACGACGACGAGCCCGCGACGGACGCGCCCGCAAGCTCGGCCCCGCCCTCCGCGAGCGACTCCCCCACCGACGCGACCACCGAGCCGAGCACCCCCACCCCGACCCCGACGCCGACGCCCTCCGTCACGCCCACCGAGCCCGGTGAGCCCACGGACGTCGCCGCGACCGCCACCGCCACGGTCCCGCGCACCGCGCCGCCCAACACCGACGTCAACGGCAACCTGGTGCGCTACGAGGCCCGCAACATGCTCGACGGCGTGCCCACGACCTGCTGGCGGATGCCGGGCGACGGCTCCGGGTCGACGATCACCGTGACCCTGGCCGAGCCGACCACGCTGAGCGAGGTCGGGATCGTCAACGGCTACGCGAAGACCTCCGACGACGGCGGGAGGATCTTCAACTGGTACCGCGGCAACCGGCGCGTGCTCGCCATCGAGTGGAGCTTCGACGACGGCACGGTGGTCTCCCAGTCGCTGCAGGAGGTACGCCGGCTCCAGACCGTGGATGTCGGCGAGGTCACCACGTCGACGGTCACCCTGCGGCTGGTCACCGTCTCCGCCCCGGGCACCGGCCGGTCGGCGCGCGACTACACGGCGATCAGCGACCTGTCCCTCGTGGGAACGCCCGGCTGAGACTGGTCAGAGCCGCGCGAGCACCTTCGCGGCGCGCTCGGCGTCTTCGCGGGTGACGTCCAGGTGCGTGACCAGCCGTACGACGGTCGGGCCGACCGTGGCGACCCGGACGCCCCCCTCGGCGGCGCGGGCCACGAACTCGGCGGCGTCGTTGCGGGGCACGACCACGATATTGGTGTCGACGCTGTCGGGGTCGACACCGCACGCCTCGGCCAGCAGCCGGGCGTGGTCGTGGTCGTCGGCGAGCCGCTCGACGTGGTGGTCGAGGGCGTGCAGGCCGGCTGCGGCGAGGATGCCGACCTGACGCATGCCGCCGCCCATCCGCTTGCGCCACACGCGAGCCTCGGCGACGGTGTCGCGGCTGCCGACCAGCAGCGAGCCGACCGGTGCGCCGAGCCCCTTGGAGAGGCACACACACATCACGTCGGCGATCGCGCCGTACTCGGCGAGCGGGGTGCCGGTCGCGACGTGCGCGTTCCAGATGCGGGCGCCGTCGAGGTGGATCGCCGCGCCGACGCCGGTGGCGTAGTCGCGCAGGTCGCGGAGGTCGGCGAGGGGCAGCACCGCTCCCCCGGCGAAGTTGTGGGTGTTCTCCACGGAGATCGCCGCGGTGCGCACGAAGAACGGGCCCATCTCAGGAGCGAAGAGGGTCTGCACCATCGCGAGGTCGACCTGCCCGCGCGGGTGGAACCAGGTGCGCATGGTGACGCCGCTGTAGGCGCCGTGGGCGCCGAGCTCGGCCCGGGCGATGTGGGCGCTCGCCTCGCAGAGCACCTCCTGGCCGGGTGCCACCACCGAGCGCACCGCCAGCACGTTGGCCATGGAGCCGGTGGGCATGAACAGCGCGGCCTCGTGGCCGAACAGCGCAGCCACCCGGTCCTGGAGCGCCGCAACGGTGGGGTCCTCGCCATAGACGTCGTCGCCCACCTCGGCGCGGGCCATCGCGGCCCGCATCGCCTCGGTGGGCCGGGTGACGGTGTCGCTGCGGAGGTCGATCATGCTCAGGTGTGGGGCTTCTCGCGGCGCAGCATCTCCGCCACCAGGAACGCCAGCTCGAGCGACTGCACGCGGTTGAGCCGCGGGTCGCACACCGACTCGTAGCGACCGCCGAGCTCGGACTCGAGCAGCTCCTCGCCGCCGCCGACGCACTCGGTGACGTCGTCACCGGTGAGCTCGACGTGCACGCCGCCCGGCCACGTGCCGAGGGCGTGGTGGACGTCGAAGAAGCCCTGCACCTCGTCGATGACGTCGCCGAAGCGCCGGGTCTTGTAGCCCGAGCTCGCCTCGAAGGTGTTGCCGTGCATGGGGTCGCACACCCAGGCCACGTTGATCCCGGAGGCCGTGACCTTCTCGACCAGCTCCGGCAGGCCGTCGCGGATCTTGCCCGCACCGAAGCGCGTGATGAAGGTGAGCCGGCCGGCCTCGTTGTCGGGGTTGAGCCGCTCGGCGAGCGCCAGGGCGTCGTCGGGCGTGGTGGTCGGGCCGAGCTTGACGCCGATCGGGTTGCGGATGTGGCGCAGCAGCTCGACGTGGGCGTTGTCGAGCTGGCGGGTGCGCTCGCCGATCCACAGGAAGTGGGCCGAGACGTCGTAGGGCTGCTCGGTGCGCGAGTCGATCCGGGTCATCGCGTGCTCGTACTCGAGCACCAGTGCCTCGTGGGAGGAGTGGAAGTCGACCCGGTGGAACTCGTCGGGGTCGGCGCCGATCGCCTCCATGAACGCCATCGCCCGGTCGATCTCGTGGGCGAGCTTCTCGTAGCGCTGGCCCGCGACCGAGTCGCGCACGAAGTCGGTGTTCCAGGTGTGGACCTGGCGCAGGTCGGCGTAGCCGCCGGTGACGAACGCGCGGACCAGGTTGAGCGTGGCGGCCGACGCGTTGTAGACGTCGACGAGCCGCTGCGGGTCGTGCACCCGCGACTCGGGCGTGAAGTCGTAGCCGTTGACGGCGTCGCCGCGGTAGGCGGGCAGGGTCACGCCGTTACGGATCTCGAGGTCGGAGCTGCGCGGCTTGGCGTACTGGCCGGCGAGCCGGCCGAGCTTGACCACCGGCACGGACGCGGCGTAGGTCAGCACGACGGCCATCTGCAGCAGGACCCTCAGCTTGTTGCGCACGTTGTCGGCGGTGACCCCGGCCAGGGTCTCGGCGCAGTCGCCGCCCTGGAGCAGGAACGCCTCCCCGCGCGCGACCGCGGCGAGCTTGGCCTTGAGCTCGTCGCACTCGCCGGCGAAGACCAGCGGCGGCATGGTGCGGAGCCGGGCGACGGCGGCGTCGACGGCGACCGGGTCGCCGTACGTCGGCTGCTGGGCCGGCCCGAGGGCGTGCAGGGCGGCGAGGTCGGGAACGGTGCTCACCGGCCAAGCCTACGCGGGCCGCGGCCCGCCACCGATTCGCGGGACGGCGGCGGACTGCTCACTTCGCGGCTTGCGCCGACCCGTCAGCCGAAGAAGACCTGCGCCTCGGCGTACTCCTCCGGGCTGACGACCTTGAGCTCGGCGGTGCCCTCGCTCAGCGGCACCCGGATGATCTTGGTGCCGCGCAGCGCCATCATCGTGCCCCAGTCGCCGTCGGCGACGGCGTCGGCGGCCTGCAGGCCGAAGCGCGTGGCCAGCCAGCGGTCGAACGCCGTGGGCGTGCCGCCGCGCTGGATGTGGCCGAGCACGACCGCGCGTGCCTCCTTGCCGGTGCGCTGCTCGATCTCGCCCGCGATCCGGTCACCGATGCCGCCCAGCCGCACGTGGCCGAAGGCGTCCTTCTCCTGGTTCTGGGTGGTCATGCCGTGACCGTCGGTGGACTCGGCCGGGACCGCTCCCTCGGAGACCACGATGATCGGCGCGTACTTGGTCTTGAACCGGTTCTCGACGTGCTCGCACAGCGCCTCGATGTCGAAGGGCTGCTCGGGGATCAGCACCGCGCTGGCGCCGCCGGCGATGCCGGCGTGCAGGGCGATCCAACCGGCGTGGCGGCCCATGACCTCGACCACCAGCACGCGGTGGTGGGACTCGGCGGTGGTGTGCAGCCGGTCGATCGCCTCGGTCGCGATGTTGACCGCGGTGTCGAAGCCGAACGTGAAGTCGGTGCCTGAGAGGTCGTTGTCGATCGTCTTGGGTACGCCGACGACGTGCACGCCGAGGTCGGCCAGCTTGGTGGCGACGCCGAGGGTGTCCTCGCCGCCGATCGCCACGAGCGCGTCGACGCCGTCCGCGGCGAGGTTGTCCTTGATCTTCTCGACCCCGCCGTCGATCTTGAACGGGTTGGTGCGCGACGAGCCGAGGATCGTGCCGCCACGGGGCAGGATGCCGCGGCACTCCTGGATCCCGAGCTCCATGGTCAGCCCCTCGAGCGGGCCCTTCCAGCCGTCGCGGTAGCCGACGAACTCGAAGCCGTGGGTGTGGACGCCCTTGCGGACCACTGCCCTGATCACGGCGTTCAGTCCGGGGCAGTCGCCACCTCCGGTGAGCACTCCGACGCGCATGAGACCTCCTGGTCTAGGAACTGGTTGGATCGTTCATAGAGAACGTTCCCCACCCTAGCCACTTTGCCCTCAGGTGGGGAGGTTCACGACCAGCAGGTCGAAGCGTCAGGCGACGACCGGCTCCTCGGCGCGGTTGGTGACCCGCGACGCCGCGCGTGGCATGACCACGCCCACCCGGGCCGCGAGCAGCATCCCGAGCAGCGAGACCCCGACGAACGCCAGCCACACCGGCTCCGGCCCGCGGGACAGGAGCCAGGCGACGCCGACCGGAGCCAGCGCGCCCGACCCGTTCCAGGCGAGCTGGATCAGCGACAGGTAGCGGCCGCGCAGGTGCTCGGGTGCCGCCTCGGCCGACAGCGCGCCGTGCACGGGTCCGCCGAGCAGCTCACCCAGCGTGTAGATCACCGACCCCACGAGCATGACCGCGGTCGCGAGGCCCACCGACAGCCGGCTGGCGCCGAGCAGCACGACGAACGACGCCGCGAACGTGGCGTTGGCGGCCATCAGCACCCGCCAGCGCACCCGTCCGGTGAGCCCCCGCACCACGAGCCCCTGGCCGAAGCCGACCATGACCGTGTTGATCGTGAAGATCGCCCCGGTCACCCACCCCGCGAGCCCCAGCACCTCGGTCGCGTAGACCGGCATCGCGAAGTTGAGCGCCATCATCGAGGTCGAGTAGGCGAGCTGGCCACAGAACAGCACCCGGTAGGGGCGGTCGGCCAGCACGACCGCCCACGATCCCGGCTCGCTGCGGGTGCCGGCGCTGCTCCTGGCTTGCGGCGTCGTGGTGGCCGGGACCGACAGCAGCAGCCCGAACGCCACGGCGTACGAGGTGGCGTTGACGACGACGACGGTGGCGTACGCCGTCTGGGTGCCGATGGTGATCGCGGCACCCGCGGCGAGGCCGCCGACCGCGAAGCCGACGTTGCGCAGGGCGCCGAGGAAGCCGAACCACTTCTCCCGCTCCCCCGGCTGGGAGATCGCCGCGACGATGTTGCCGAAGGAGCCCCAGAAGGCGGTCCGCCCGACCGTGACCACGATCGTCCACACCGTGAGCGACACGAAGGACTCGGCGACGAGGTAGGCCGCGAACCCGAGGGCCTGCAGCACGTTGCCGGCCAACAGGACGTGCTTGGCGCCCACCCGGTCGACGACCGAGCCGATCAGCGGTCCGGCCGGCAGTGCCACCAGGCTCGCCAGCGAGATGGCGCCGCCCACCTGCACCAGGCTCAGGTCGGTCGTGACCAGGAAGTAGAGCAGCGAGACCGGCATGAACACGCCGCTGCCCATCGCGTCGATCGCGAGCGCGGTCACGAACCGACGGTGGTCACCGACGGGAGGGAAGCCGAGGCGTTCGAGCACGGACCCATCCTGGTACTTCAACCGCACTTGAGGGCAAGCGGATATCGGACGAGTTGGCTAACCTCGCGCGCATGACGTTCTCTATCGTGGCCCGCTCCTCCGACGGCGAGTCCTGGGGGGTCGCGGTGGCCTCGAAGTTCCTGGCCGTGGGCGCCGTCGTACCGGCTGCCGTGGCGGAGGTCGGCGCCATCGCCACGCAGGCCGACGCCAACGTCGCCTACAAGGGCCTCGCGCTGGCCCACCTCGACGAGGGCGCGACCGCCCCGGTGGCGCTGCAGCGCCTGCTCGAGGAGGACGAGGGACGCGACGACCGGCAGGTCGGGATCGTCGACGTCGACGGCAACGCCGCCTCGCACACGGGTCACGCGTGCATCGAGTGGGCCGGCGGGGTGATCGGCGAGGGCTACGCGATCCAGGGCAACTGTCTCGCCGGGGCCGAGGTGGTCGAGGCGATGGAGCTGGCCTGGCAGGCCTCGTCCGACGAGTCCCCACTGGCCGACCGGCTGCTGCTCGCCCTCGCCGCCGGTGACGTCGCCGGCGGCGACAAGCGCGGCCGGCAGTCGGCCGCGCTGCTCGTCGTACGCGAGGGGGCCGGGTACGGCGGCCGCGACGACATCGACGTCGACCTGCGCGT